>Ga0222662_1000811_pt1 | contig 20055 bp, 22 predicted proteins | sample AntAcemetagen600_FD_179821 | JGI IMG/M metagenome (GOLD analysis project Ga0222662, IMG submission 179821) | Saline water microbial communities from Ace Lake, Antarctica - #600 | ecosystem: Environmental > Aquatic > Non-marine Saline and Alkaline > Saline | place: Antarctica: Ace Lake...
AGGCGCGTTCCAAAAGTAAGTGCAACAGGGCACGCTCCGGTGCGCTGTAACGGGAGCGGTGCGATGGGGAAGAGCTACAGTCACCTGAGCTACGGTGAGCGGCTATCGATCATGGATGGTCTGCGCGATGGCATGAGCGTGCGGGCAATTGCCCGCACGCTCATGCGCGACCCGGCGACGGTGAGCCGGGAGGTGAAGCGGGCCGGCTGCTATCCGGCGCCGCGCTATGATGCCTGCAACGCTTATTTCGGCGCCGTCCGCCGCCGTTCGGAAAGCCGTGTCGGTCGGCGCAAACTGCGTGTGGGCACCGCGCTGTTCGATCACGTCGCCGATCATCTGCGCATCGGCTGGTCGCCGCTGCAGATCGCCGGCAGACTGCGGCGCATGGATGCCGAGGATCGCCCTGGAACGGTCTGCCACGAGACCGTCTACGGCGCGCTCTATGCGCTGCCGCGCGGCGAGTTGCGTCGCGAATTGCTCGGCGCCCTGCGCCAGGGGCGTCAGAATCGTCGGCCGCGGTCGCGCGGTACCGACCGGCGCGGCTTCGTCACCGACGATGTCAGGATCGCGGCCAGGCCCGAAGACGTCTTCCAACGGCTGATCCCCGGCCATTGGGAGGGCGACCTGATCAAGGGAGCGGCAAATCGCTCGGCCGTCGGTACCCTGGTCGAACGCACCAGCCGCCTCGTCCTGCTCGCCCGCATGGACGCGCTCGATGCCGACACCACCCGCTGCGCTTTCGAGCGCGCCTTCGATGCCATCCCCGCGACCTTGCGCAAGACGCTTACCTACGATCGCGGCACCGAAATGGCCCGCCACGCCGAGCTGACGCGCAACACCGGCATCAAGGTCTACTTCGCCGACCCCTACAGCCCATGGCAGCGACCCAGCAACGAAAACGCCAACGGCCTGATCCGGCAATATCTCCCCAAAGGCACCGATCTCAGCGGCCACTCCCAGCAGCACCTCAACGACATTGCCGAGCGCCTCAACGACAGACCCCGAAAAATCCTCGACTTCCTCACCCCGAACGAAGTCTTCCGCAAGCTGGTCGTCGACGATCAGACCACGCCACAGACCGTTGCACTTCAAACTTGACACCGCCAAATGGGAGATCGACGCGGCGCTGGATGAACGGCCGACGGTCGACTGAAGACCGGTCTTGCGCTGGGGGGCGGTCACTCGTGCCGCTGGGGCTTCTGGATGCCTTCCGGAACCGGGGCTAGGCTGTCCCATCCGCCCGAACCTGCCGCTCCAGCCGTAAAGGATACCCCGTCATGCGCCTTGTCGACCTCAGCCGCGAAATTCACCACCGCACCCCGACCCACCCGTCGCATCCGCCGGTGGTCACCAGCGTGTGGAACGACCACGACGAGATCAAGCGGGCCGGGAATACCGCCTTCACCTCGAAGGCGCTGTACATCTCGATGAGCGACCATGCCGGCACCCACGTCGATGCGCCGTGCCACTTCAACCCGGCTCCCGGCGCCGCGTCGATCGACGAAGTGCCGCTGGAGGACTTCTACACCGAAGCGGTTTGCCTCGACCTGTCGCACGTGCCGCTCAAGCACGAGATCACCGTGACCGAGATGGAGGCGGCGCTGGCGGCCGCGGGTGTCGACATCCGGCCGCGCGACACCGTGCTGATCCACATGGGCGTCAACGCCCGGCTGTTCGGCACGCCCGGCTATCTGCACGACTTCCCCGGCCTGCACGTCGACGCGGTGCACTGGCTGGCCGACAAGGGGATCGTCGCCTTCGGCGTCGAGGCGATCAGCCCGGCGCCGGAGGGCGAGCCGAACTTCCTCGCCCACATGGCCTGTGCGGCGCGCGGCATTACCCACATGGAATGCCTGTGGAACCTGGAGGCGGTGGTCGGAGCCGGGCGGTTCCGTTTCATCGGCTTCCCGCTGAAGATCCGTGGCGGCACAGCCAGCCCGATCCGCGCCGTCGCCGTGCTTGAGGACTGAAACGATCGCCGGCTTCCGGGCCGGCGGTCAGGAAGCCGCTATGCCGAAGACCGGCACGGACGCGATGCCGGCGAGCAGAACACCGGGAGAGAGTGCATGAGCAAGGGACGCATCGCGGTCGTGACCGGCGGCGCCAGCGGGATCGGGCAGGCGACCGCCGAGAAGCTGGCGGCCGCCGGCGAGGTCGTGGTGATCGCCGACCGCAACGCCGAGGCCGCCGCCAAGGTGACAGAGGCCCTGCGCCGGACCGGCGCCACCGCGCATGCCCGGGTCATCGACGTGGCCGACGACAAGGCGGTCGAGGACCTGTTCGACGACATCGAGCACACGGTCGGTCCGGTCGGCGCCGTCGTGCACTCCGCCGGCATCCTGCAGAACGCCGTCACCACCGAACGCATGGACCGGGCCGAGGCCGACCGGGTCATGGACGTGAACTACCGCGGCACCTGGTCGGTGAACGTCGCCGCCGCCCGCCGCATGAAGGCGCGGCAGGCCGGCGCCATCGTCAACCTGGCCTCGATCAACAGCTTCGCGGTCATGCCGATCCCGGCCTACAACATCTCCAAGGTGGCGGTCCGGCACCTGACCGAGATCCTGGCCTGCGAATACGGCATCCACGGCATCCGGGTGAACGCCGTCGCCCCGACCTACACCATCACCCCGGCGATCCAGGCGCGCATCGACAGCGGCCACCGCGATCCCGAGAAGATCAGGGACTCCGGCGCCCTGAAGGTGCTGGTGTATCCGCGCCACATCGCCGACGGCATCGTGTTCCTGCTGTCGGATCAGGCCGCGGTCATCACCGGCGTGACCCTGCCGATCGACGCCGGCTGGACCGTTGCCCAGGCCTATAACGGCTATCCGGCGGCGATCGAGGGATTCGGGCAGTAGGCTCCTGCCCGCCGGCATGTCCCGGCGGCGAACGGTGTCGCGACGTCCCGGATGGTTGCTTGCCCGGGGGACGGGGCGCAGAATTCGGGTACTAGTCTGGAGGATCTTTCCATGACCGACCTGTTGCCGAGCGTCGAAGCCCTGGCCGCCCGGATCCCGGATGGTGCCAAGGTCGCGGTGCCGCCGGACTACGCGCCGGCAGCCAACGCGCTGTGGCGGGCCGCGATCCGCAGGGGGGTGCGCGACCTGCACCTCGTCGGCGTGCCGGTGTTCGGCTACCAGGGCGACCTGCTGATCGGCGCCGGCTGCGTGGCGACCGCCGAGACCTCGGCGGTGACCCTGGGCGAGCATGGCCTGGCGCCGCGCTTCACCGCCGCCGTCAAGGCCGGGACCATCCGGGTCCTGGACGCCACCTGCCCGGCGGTCCATGCCGGCCTGCAGGCGGCCGAGCGCGGGGCGCCGTTCAGCGTCATGCGCGGGCTGATCGGCTCCGACATCCTGGCGCGCCGGGCGGACTGGCGGGTCATCGACAACCCGTTCGGCGACAACGACCCGGTGGTGGCGATCCCGGCGCTGGCGCCCGACTTCGCGGTGTTCCACGCCCGCAAGGCCGACCGCAACGGCAACGTCTGGGTCGGCGTGCGCCGCGAGTGCATGCTGATGGCGCATGCCGCCCGCGACACCCTGGTGACGGTCGAGGAGATCGTCGACGGCGACCTGATCGCCGACGAGACCACGGCGGCCGGCACCATCCCGGCGCTGTATGTCACGGCCATGGCCGAAGCGAAGCGGGGGGCGTGGCCGCAGGCGGTACCGGGCCACTACGGTGCCGACGATACCCATCTCGCGCACTATGCCGAGCTGGCCCGTACCGAGGAGGGCTTCCAGCGCTATCTCACCGAGGTGATGCAGGAACCGGGGCTCGGCCGGGAGGCGGCGGAATGACCGGGATTCGCTCGGAAGAGGTGCTGATCGGCGCCATCGCCGGCATGCTGTCGGGGTTGCGCCACGTCGCGGTTGGCGCATCCTCGCCGGTGCCGGGGGCGGCGGCGCTTCTGGCTCGTGCCAAGGGCGGCAGCCTGCCGCGGGTATCGGTGCTCGGCTCGCGCGACAACAACTTCTTCACCGACGGCGGCAAGGAACTGTTCGACTGCGCCGGACAGGGGCGGATCGACGCGTTCTTCCTGAGCGGTGCCCAGATCGACGGCAGCGCCAACATCAACCTGGTGTCGATCGGCGACCCGGATCGGCCGAAGGCGCGGTTTCCCGGCTCCTTCGGCTCGGGCTACCTGTACTACGTGGTGCCGCGGGTCATCCTGTTCCGGTTTGAGCACACCGTGCGCACCCTGGTCGACAAGGTCGACTTCGTCTCGGCCCCCGGGGTGTCGGAGCCGAACGTCTACCGGCCCGGCGGCCCGTACAAGCTGATTACCGACCGCTGCCTGTTCGCCTTCGACAAGGCGCGCGCCCGGTTCACCCTGGAGAGCGTGCATCCCGGCCACACCGTCGAGGAGATCGCCGAGAACACCGGTTTCGGCTACGACGTACCGGCCACGGTGCCCGAGACCCCGGTGCCGGACGCCGAGACCCTGGCGTTGATCCGCGGACCGGTGGCCGAGCAGATCGCCGAGATCTACCCGGCCTTCGCCGAGCGGGTGTTCGGCATCGCCAAGGCCGCATGACGAAGGAGACGGCGTAGCGCTTGCCCGGTTCGCCCGCAGGCGCCACGATCCGCGTTCCGTAACGAGATCCAGCCTAGCAATCCATTTGGAGGACACCGTGGCCGACGCCACAGCATCCGGCGGCGCGCTCGCCGGCCTCAAGGTTATCGACTGTACCCGCGTCCTGGGCGGGCCGTACTGCACCCAGCTGCTGGGCGACCACGGCGCCGACATCGTCAAGATCGAGCCGCCGCAGGGCGACGAGGTCCGCGACTGGGGCCCGCCCTTCGACGACGGTGGCGACGCCAGCTACTTCCTGGGGGTGAACCGCAACAAGCGGTCGCTCGGCCTCGACCTCTCCACCGAGAAGGGCAAGGAGGTGCTGCTGCGCCTGCTCGACGGCGCCGACGTGCTGATCGAGAACTACAAGCCGGGCTCGATGGAGCGCTGGGGCCTGGGCTACGAGGCGGTGCTGCGAGAGCGCTTCCCGAAGCTGGTGCACTGCCGGATCTCCGGCTTCGGCGAGGACGGCCCCTATGGCGGCTTTCCCGGCTATGACGGCATCATCCAGGCGATGGTCGGGCATTTCTCGGTGAACGGCGCGCCGGACAGCGGTCCGACCCGGCTCGGCCTCGCCATGGTCGACATCGGCACCGGGCTGTTCTCCTGCAACGCCATCATGATGGCGTTGTACGAGCGCCAGCGCTCGGGGCAGGGCCAGTACATCGACATGACCCTGTACGACTGCGGCTTGGCGCTGATGCACCCGCACGTCGCCAACTACTACCTCTCCGGCAAGGTGCCGAAGCAGACCGGCAACCAGCACCCGAACATCAGCCCCTACGACCTGTTCCCGACCCGGACCGTCGACGTGTTCGTCGCCGGCGGCAACGACAGGGCGTTCAAGCGACTGTGCGCCGAACTCGGCAACCCGGCACTGGGAGACGACCCGCGGTTCCGCAGCAACGGCGACCGGCTGGTGAACCGCGACGAGCTGCGCGAAGAGCTGGCGGTTCTGCTGGCCGACGTCGACGGCAACGAACTGACCGACCGGCTGCTGGCCGCCGGCCTGCCGATCGGGCCGGTGCGCAACACCGAGGAGGTGATGACCCACCCGCACACCATCCACCGCGAGATGGCGGTCGAAAAGGACGGCTACCGGTCCTGGGGCATTCCAATCAAGTTCCGGCGCACCCCGGGCTCGATCAAGAGCCGGCCGCCGCGGTTCGCCGAGCATGGCCGCGAGATCCTGGCCGAGCACGGCTTCTCGCCGAGCGAGATCGATGGCCTGGTCGCGGAAGGTGTGGTCGTAGAGGAACGTAGAAAGTAATTTTATCAATATCATAAGAAGTGAAATTCACCTCGACAGGGAGCCTGGAATGCCGAAGATCGCGATCCTGGACGATTACGCGAAGTCCGCGCTGGAGATGGCCGACTGGGGCGGCCTGGCGGGCTTCGAGGCGGTCTCGTTCGACGACAACCTGGTCGACCACGATGGGCTGGTCGACCGGCTCAAGGACTTCGAGGTGGTTTGTGCCATGCGCGAGCGTACGCCGTTCCCGGCGGCGGTGTTCGAGCGCCTGCCGAACCTCAGGCTGTTCATCACCAGCGGCATGCGCAACAAGTCGGTGGACTTCGCGGCGGCGCGCAGGATGGGGGTGGTGTGCTGCGGGACCGAGACCTCCGGTACCAGCACGACCGAGCATACCTGGGCGCTGATCCTGGCGACCGCTCGGCACGTCCCGCACGACAACATGGTGATGCGCCAGGGCGGCTGGCAGACCCGTATGGCGTTCGATCTGGCCGGCAAGACCCTGGGCTGCGTCGGCCTCGGCCGGCTCGGGTCGGCGGTGGCGAAGATCGCGGTCGGCGCCTTCGGCATGAAGGTCATCGCCTGGAGCCAGAACCTGACCGCCGAACGCTGCGCCGAGGTCGGGGCCGAACTGGTCTCGAAGGAGGAACTGTTCGCACGCTCCGACGTGGTGACCATCCACCTGCTGCTGTCCGACCGCACCACCGGGCTGGTCGGGGCCGACGACCTGGCGCGGATGAAGCCGACGTCGATCCTGGTCAACACCTCGCGCGGGCCGATCGTCGACGAAGCGGCGCTGCTGGAGTCCCTGAAGGCCCGGCGGATACGGGCTGCCGCCATCGACGTGTTCTCGAAGGAGCCTTTGCCCGCCGACGATCAGATCCGCTCCCTCGACAACGTTGTCCTGACCCCGCACATCGGCTACGCCACCGAGGATACCTTCCGGCTGTTCTACGGCCAGATGGTCGAGAATATCGCGGCATGGTCGAAAGGCAGTCCTGTTCGTACTATTGAAGGATAGAGATCCGGAAGCGGGCAGGGAGGTGACGATGGCTGAGCGCGTATTGGTAACCGGCGGCGCCCGTTCGATAGGGCGCGGCATTGTCGCCCGGCTGCTGCACGAGGACTACGAGGTGACGATCCTCGACCGCGAGGCGCCGGAGCCCGCGACAACGGCGCATTGGATCCAGGTCGACCTGATGGATGGCGACGCCACCGATGCGGCGGTCCGCGAAGCGCTGGTCGACGGCCCGATCACCCGGGTCGTGCACAATGTCGGTCATGTGCGGCCGAACCAGGTCGACGAGACCCGGCTGTCGGACTTCGATGATGTCATGACCCTGAACGTCAAGACCGTGATCCGCATCACCCAGGCGCTGTTGCCGGGCATGCGGGCGGCGCATTCCGGGCGGGTCGTTTCGATCTCGTCTCGGGCCGCCCTCGGCAAGGAGCTGCGGTCCAGCTACGCGGCTTCCAAGGCGGCCCTGCACGGGCTCATGAAGACCTGGGCCCTGGAACTGGCACACGACGGCATTACCGCCAACGCCGTCGCTCCCGGCAGCATCGAAACGCCGCTGTGGCACGCCGCCAACCCGTCGCAAGACCCACGCACCCAGAAGATCCTGGACTCGATCCCGGTCGGACGCCTCGGCCAACCGGAGGATATCGCCAACGCCGTGGCGTTTTTTCTGGATGGACGCTCGGGCTATGTGACCGGGCAGGTGATGTATGTCTGCGGCGGCCTGACGGTGGGTAGCGCGCGGGCATAGGCATTTACTATCGTTGTGATTGGAAGTTTGGACTCATTCTAATCCGTTGCTGCTGTCACCATTTAGTGCAGAGTCGGGATAGTGCAGTGTCGGGGAGGGCCCGGCTGTTGTCGACGGAGGCGGCCATGGTTTCACGCCTGAAGACTACGGAAGCTTCGAAATTCCAGGCCGGTGCCGGCGCGTTCGCAGTCGGCGAGGGCCCGCACGCGCCGGCCGGTACGCGCGGCTGGCATGCCGTGGACTCGGCCGGTGGCTCGACGACGCTCTGGCGCCGCCGCGGGCGTATCGCCCCGATTCGGCCGCGTCGTCGCGACGATCGATAGGCGATAGATATCGTTTCGATCGACAAGCCGCTATTTTCTTGATCGCAGGGCGGTGCCAGAAATGCGACCGCGAACGCCTGTCGGACAACTCAATTAATACAGCCGCTTTGGGAGGCAAGAATGGACGGAAATGGCAACCAAGGTTCCGGAAAATGCCCGGTCATGCACGCTCACAGCACTACTGGCGGCACGTCGAACCGAGACTGGTGGCCGAACCAGCTAAACCTGAAGATTCTCCACCAGAACTCCGCGCTGTCGGATCCGATGGGCGAGGGCTTCAACTACATCGAGGCGTTCAAGACGCTCGATCTGGCTGCGCTGAAGAGAGACCTCAGCGCGCTGATGACGGAATCGCAGGACTGGTGGCCGGCTGACTACGGTCACTACGGCGGCCTGTTCATCCGCATGGCCTGGCACGCTGCCGGTACCTACCGGTTGGGCGACGGACGCGGCGGTGCGAGCACCGGTCAGCAGCGTTTCGCGCCGCTGAACAGCTGGCCCGACAACGGCAACCTCGACAAGGCGCGCCGGTTGCTGTGGCCGATCAAGCAGAAGTACGGCAACAAGATTTCCTGGGCCGACCTGTTCATTCTGACCGGCAACGTCGCGCTCGAGTCCATGGGCTTCAAGACCTTCGGCTTCGGCGGCGGTCGCTCCGACGTCTATGAGCCGGAGGAGGACGTTTACTGGGGTTCCGAGACCGAGTGGCTCGCTACCAGCGACAATCCAAAGAGCCGCTATTCCGGCGAGCGCGACCTCGACAACCCGCTGGCCGCCGTGCAGATGGGCCTGATCTACGTGAATCCGGAGGGCCCGGACGGCAAGCCGGATCCGATCGCGTCGGGCCGGGACATCCGCGAGACCTTCGCGCGCATGGCGATGAACGACGAGGAGACCGTCGCGCTGACCGCCGGCGGCCACACATTCGGCAAGTGCCACGGCGCCGGCGACGCCGCCAATGTCGGGGCGGCTCCGGAGGCCGGGTCGATCGAGGCGATGGGCTTCGGCTGGCTCAGCACCTTCCGGTCGGGCAAGCTCGCCGATGCCATCACCAGCGGCATCGAAGGGGCCTGGACGCCGAACCCGACCAAATGGGACATGGGCTACTTCGACATGCTGTTCGGCTACGAGTGGGAGCTGACGAAGAGCCCCGCCGGCGCTTACCAGTGGACCCCGAAGGATGTCGACGAGGCCCATATGGCGCCGGCCGCCGATGATCCGTCGAAGAAGGTCAAGACCATCATGACCACCGCCGACATGGCGATGCGGATGGACCCGGCCTACGAGAAGATCTCCCGTCGCTATCACGCCAATCCGGACGAGTTCGCGGACGCCTTCGCCCGCGCCTGGTTCAAGCTGACCCACCGTGACCTGGGTCCGAAGGCCTGTTACTACGGCCCGGAGGTTCCGGCGGAGGATCTCATCTGGCAGGATCCGGTTCCGGCGGTCGACCATGCCCTGGTCGATGCCCGGGACGTCGCCGAGCTGAAGGTCAAGGTCATGGCCTCGGGCCTGACGGTCCCGCAGCTGGTCTACACGGCCTGGTCGTCGGCCTCGACCTTCCGCGGTTCCGATCGGCGCGGCGGGGCCAATGGTGCCCGCATCCGCCTGGCACCGCAGAAGACCTGGAAGATCAACCAGCCCGATCAGTTGTCCGCGGTTCTGGCGACCCTCGAGGGGATCCAGAAGACGTTCAACGGCGCCCAGTCCGGCGGCAAGAAGGTCTCGCTGGCCGACCTGATCGTCCTCGGCGGTGCTGCCGCGGTCGAGCAGGCGGCGAAGAAGGCCGGTTTCGATGTGCAGGTACCGTTCGCGCCGGGCCGTACCGATGCGACCGACGAGCAGACCGACGCCGAGTCCTTCGATGTCCTCGAACCGGTTGCGGACGGTTTCCGCAACTACCTGAAGGCGGAGTTCTCCGTGACGGCCGAGGAGCTGCTGCTCGACCGGTCGCAGCTTCTGACGCTGACCGCTCCGGAAATGACCGTTCTGGTCGGCGGCATGCGGATGCTCGACGCCAACTACGGCCAGGCGCAACACGGCGTGTTCACCAGGAATCCGGGGACACTAACGAACGACTTCTTCGTCAACCTGCTCGACATGGGCACGGCGTGGACCCCGACCGCCGACAGCAATGTGTTCGAGGGACGTGACCGCAAGACCGGCGAGGTGAAGTGGACCGGTACGCGCGTCGATCTCGTCTTCGGCTCGAACTCCCAGCTTCGGGCGCTCTCCGAGGTCTACGGGCAGCAGGACGGCAACGCGAAGTTCGTGAATGACTTCGTGGCCGCCTGGAACAAGGTGATGAACGCCGACCGCTTCGATCTCGCCTGATATCGCTCGGGAACACGCGCACCCGGTCGAGGTTCGGCCGGGCGCGGGTGTCGGGCTCCCGATCTGTTGTGGAGGGCCGCCCATCTGGGCGGCCCTTCTTCTATTTCGGCATGTTGACAACCAGTGTACGGCGATATTGAATTCAGAATTCCGTAGGAGATGCCTCGTGGAACTCCGCGCCCTCGATTCCCGCCCCGTGCTGATCGACCAGGTCTACGAACGGCTTGTCGACGCGATCTCCGCCGGCTCGCTGCCGCCCGGTCATCGGTTGCGGCAAGAGCATCTGGCGGCCGATCTTGGCGTGTCGCGTCAGCCGGTCAGCCACGCGCTCGCCATGCTGAAGAATGCCGGGCTCGCTGTCGAGCGCGGCGTGCGAGGGCTGGTCGTCGCACCGGTCGATCCGGACCGGCTGTACCAGCTGTTCCAGGTCCGCGCGGTGCTGGACGGCCTGGCCGCCGGACTGGCGGCAGGCCGGGTCGCCGCCGATCCGACGCTGGATACCGAGGAACTGCGGACCTGCATCGAGCATGGGCGGAAGTCCGAGCTCGAACGCGATATCGCGACCGCGGTCGGCTGGGACATGCGGTTCCACGCGGCGGTCAACGCGCTGTCCGGCAATCCCGTGCTGTCGGAGGTCACCGAGGCGCAACGGCCACAGATCAGGCGCGTGATGGTGGTGATCAAGTTCGACCCGGCGATCGCCGAGCGGATCTGGCGCGAGCACGCCGCCATCGCCGATGCCATCTGCGGCGGCGATGCCGGGCGGGCCGGCGAACTGGCCCGGGAGCATGCGTTGAAAGCGGGCGAAGAGACCCGGCAACGACTGATCGACCAGGCGGTCGCAAATTCCGCCACGGTCAAAAGAGGGACGAAACGCGATGGAACTCGATCAAGGTCAGCTCGACCGATTTCATAAGGAAGGCTACGTCTTCCTGCCGAACACCTTCACCGCCGACGAGGTCGGCGTGCTGCGCCGGCGTGCCGACGCGATCTTCAGGATGGATCGCGAGGAGGTCTGGCGCGAAAGTTCCGGTGTCGCCCGCACGGCGTTCGCCGCCCACACCTACGACGACGGCTTCCGACGCCTGGGGGCGCATCCGCGGCTGATCGGGCCGGTGATGCAACTGCTCGGCGGGCCGGTCTACATGCACCAGTTCAAGATCAACGCCAAGGCAGCCTTCGACGGCGAAGTCTGGCAGTGGCACCAGGACTTCGGCACCTGGCACCGCGACGACGAGATGCCGGAGCCGCGGGCCATGAACATCGCGCTGTTCCTGGACGAGGTCTCGGCCGTAAACGGCCCGCTGATGTTCATTCCCGGCAGCCACAGTGCCGGCACGCTGGAGGCCGGCCACGACCTGGAGAGCACGAGCTATCCGCTGTGGACGCTGTCGCGCGACGAGGTCACGCGGCTGGCGAATGAGGGCGGCTGCGTGGCGCCGACCGGGGCGCCCGGATCGGTGATCATGTTCCACGGCAACCTGGTGCATGCCAGCCCACCGAACATCAGCCCGTTTCCGCGCACGATCGTCTATCTGAGCTTGTGTCACGTCGACAACCACATCCGCGCCTTCAAGCGCAAGGAGTGGATCGCCCACCGCGACTTCACGCCGATCGAGCCGCTGCCGGACGATTGCCTCGCCGAGCTTGCCGCCAAGGAACGCCAGGCGGCCTGAGCCGCATTCGGAGGAAACGATGAACCTGTCCCGCATGCTCGCCAAACGAGCGGAAGAGGGCAACCCGGTCCGCGTCGGTATCATCGGGGCCGGCAAGTTCGGCGCCATGTACCTGTCGCAGGCGCGGCTCACCAAGGGTACCCACGTCCTCGGCATCGCCGACCTGGATGTGCCGCGTGCCAAGGACCAGCTCCGCCATATCGGCTGGGAGCCCGAGCGCTACGCGGCGACGAGCTTCGAGGACGCTCTCGGTCACGGCAGCACCTTCGTCACCGACGACGCCGAGGCCCTGATCCGGGCCGATGGCCTGGAGGTGCTGATCGACGCCACCGGCGACCCTGCGGTCGGCATCAAGCACTGCCTGCTGGCGATCGAGAACGGCCGCCATGTGGTGATGGTGAACGTCGAGGCCGACGTGGTGGCCGGACCGTTGCTGGCCGCCAAGGCCGAGGCGGCGGGCGTAGTCTACAGCATGGCCTGGGGCGACCAGCCGGCGCTGATCTGCGAGCATGTCGACTGGGCGCGTTCGGTGGGCTTCAAGGTGGTTTGCGCCGGCAAGGGCACGCGCTACCTGCCGCGCTACCACGAATCGACGCCCGACACCGTGTGGGAGAATTTCGGCTTCGATCTCGAGATGGTGAAGCGCGGCCGGATGAACCCGAAGATGTTCAACAGCTTCATCGACGGGACCAAGTCCGGCATCGAGATGTCGGCGGTCTGCAACGCCACCGGCCTCCGGCCGCAGGCCGACGGCCTGCACTTCCCGCCGTCGTCGCGGCTGGAGCTGGCCGAGGTCTGCAAGCCCCGCTCGGCCGGCGGCCAGGTCGACTTCGAGGGCACCACCGAGGTTGTGTCGTCGCTGTACCGCGACGGCTCCGAGGTGCCTGTGCACTTGCAGTTCGGCACCTATGTGGTGATCGAGGCCGAGACCGACTACGCCACCTGGTGCTTCGAGGAGTACCGGATGCTCCATGACAGTTCGTACAGATACGCCGCCCTGTACCGGCCGACCCACATGATCGGCCTCGAACTCGGCGTGTCGGTGGCGTCGGCGGCGCTGCGCAACGAGCCGACCGGCAGCCCGATCGGGTTCTTCTCGGACGTGGTGGCGACCGCCAAGCGCGACCTGAAGGCCGGCGAGATGCTGGACGGCGAGGGCGGTTACAGCGTGTGGGGCAAGCAGACCCCGGCCGACACCTCGCTGCAGAACGGCTACCTGCCGCTCGGCCTGGCCCACAAGGTCAAGCTGCTGCGCGACATCAAGCAGGGCGAACCGCTGGCCTGGGCCGACGTGGAGGTCGACGAGACCAGTCAGGCGGTCAAGGTCCGCCGCGAGATGGAAGCCCGGTTCGCCCGTCCGAACGTGCGGGCGGCGGAGTAGGGTGGTAGAGGCGGTCGCCCGACCGTCGCCTCGCGGATCCCGGATCGGCCGCGCGTTGCGCGCTCGTCCGGGATGAGGGGCAATGTGAAGATCAACCTCATCCGGGCCGCAGCGGCGACGCCGCGGAGAGCCGGGACCGCGGCAGCTAAAGGATGTGCAGCACCGCTTCCGGCGGCCGGCCGAGCGCGACCTTGTCGCCGTTCACGACGATCGGCCGTTCGATCAGTATCGGATTATCGATCATCGCCATGACCAGTTCGCCGCGGGTCAGTGCCGGATCGTCCAGGTTCAGCTGCTTGTAGGGGGCCTCCTTGTGCCGCATGAGGTCGCGCGGCAGCATGCCCATGGCCCGCAGCAGCCCGTCCAGCACGACCGCCGACGGCGGGTGCTTCAAGTACTCCACGACCTCCGGGTCGAGGCCCCGGTCACGCAGCAGCTGCAGGGTCTGGCGCGACTTCGAGCAGCGCGGGTTGTGGTAGATGCGGAGCGTCATCGGCGGCTCTCCCGGAAGCGGTTATCGGCAATCTAGCAAGCACAGCTTGACCGGCCTATGGTCGCGCCGCCATGACCGAAGTCATTTCCATCGAGACCGATCGCCTGATCCTGCGCGCCTGGCGCGACGAGGACCGGGCAGCGTTCGCCGCCCTGAATGCCGATCCCGAGGTGATGCGACACTTCCCGAAACCGCTCACCCGCGAGGAGAGCGACGACCTCGCTGACCGGGTCTCGGCGGCGATGGCGGAGCGGGGCTGGGGCTGGTACGCGGTCGAGGTTCGCGACGGCGAACCCTTCGTCGGTTTCGTCGGCCTGAACGTGCCGTCCTACGAGATCCCGTGCGGCCCCTGCGTCGAGGTCGGCTGGCGGCTGGCGCGAACGGCCTGGGGCAGGGGCTATGCCAGCGAGGCGGCGCGGGCCGCCGTCGGTTTCGCGTTCGATCGGCTGGGGCTCGAGGAGATCGTGTCGTTCACGGCGGTCGGAAATGCCAGGTCGCGGGCGGTGATGGAGCGTCTGGGCATGACCCTCGATCCGGCCGACGACTTCGATCATCCGTTGCTGGACGCGGGCCACCCGCTGCGTCGGCACGTGCTGTATCGGCTCGGCGTCCGGGACTGGGGGACCCTCAACGCCCGGTGAACTTCGCCGGGCGCTTTTCCAGGAAGGCGTTCACGCCCTCGCCGTAATCGCGGGAGAACCCGCATTCGCGCTGCAGGTCGCGCTCCATGGCGAGCTGGTGGTTCAGGTCGTTGCCGAGCGACGCCCGCATCAGCCGGCGGGTGCCGACGACCGCTTTCGGCGGCAGCGCCGCCAGCCGTTCGGCCAGCGCCAGGCTGGCGGTGGGCAACTCGGCGAACTCCACCACTTTCCAGGCGATACCCCAGGCCAACAGCTTCTCGGCGTCGATCGGCTCCATGGTCAGCGCCGCCGCCAACGCCCGACCTTCGCCGATCAAGCGCGGAAGGTGGTGGGTGACCCCGGCGTCCGGCACCAGCCCGATGCGGGCGAACGAGATCACCATCGACGCCGAGCTTGCCGCCACCATGACGTCGCCGGCCAGCGCGAGGCCGGCACCGGCACCAGCGGCCACGCCGTTCAGGGCCGTGACGATCGGCATCGGCAGGTCGCGCAGCCGGCGGATCAGCGCGTTGTAGCTTTTCTCCAGGCCGGCTCCGAGGTCGCGGACCGGGCGACCGTCCTTCGGCGGCGTGCGGGCCGACAGGTCCTGGCCCGAGCAGAAGGCGCGGTCGCCGGAACCGGTCAGGATCAGCGCCCGGGCGGTCTCATCTCGCTCCAGCGTCGCCAGCGCATCGCGCAGCTCGGGATGCACCGCGTCGTTCACGGCGTTGCGCTTCTCCGGCCGGTCGAGCGCGATCCGGGTGATTGCGCCGATCCGTTCGACGGCGATGGTCTCGTAGCTCATGGCTGCCTCGAGTTCGGTTCCTGCTCCAGGGTAGCGCGCCGGAAGTTCAGGCGCACGAAGGTGACGCCCGGGGTCGCCTGGTCGGCATCGTGCGTGCTGCGGGCGATCTCCTTGAAACCGTGCCGCGCCATCTCGGTGCTGACGACATCGGGATCGCAGTCGTGCATCGGCCGGTTGGCGGGTGACGGGCCCTGGCGCAAGGCCATCGACACCGCCGCGCCCGGGGCAGCCAGATCCGCGAGTGCGGCACTGGCGCGGTCGCGGTCGGCCGGCGGCACGTGCATCCAGACCGCGTTCACCAGAATGAAGGCGAACCGCTCGGCCCGGTCGCGGACCGCCCGAAGGTCGGGTAACAGGTCGTCGAGCCACTCGACCGGCGCCTCCGGAAACAGTCGGGCCGCCTCCGCGCGCATCCCGGCGGACGGCTCGACCGCCACCACCCGATAGCCGCGCTCGGCCAAGCCGACCGCATGCACGCCGCTGCCGGCCCCGACATCGAGGATCGGCCCGGGCGGCGGCGGCAGCAGGTCGGCATGCCGCTTGATGAAGCGGTCGGCCCCGAGGCCGGCATAGCGGGGTGCCAGGACGGCGGCGGCTCGATCGTAGTCGGCGATCGTGTCCTCGATGGTCGGTCCGCCCATGCGTCGATCCCTCCAGTCCGTGATTCTTCCGATGCGGGGTGGCAGCGTGCTAGGAATCCGGATCAATTGGGAGCCTAGCCGAAGTGCCGCCGATGCCCATCACGGAAGCTGACCTTGCGCATGTCGAGGACGACCGGTTCCGGCGGCTCGTGGCGTATTGGCTCAGTGCGCGCGCCGGGGCCGTGCTGCCGACGACCGGGGCGATCGATCCGAGTCGGTTCACCGACGTGCTGGAGCAGGTCTGGCTGTGCGCGGTCGAGGAGAACCCCCGCGGTTTCCGATACCGGGTCGCCGGCGACCACATCCGGGCCGCTTATTCGGCGCCGCTGATCGGCCGCTCGCTGGCCGAGATCACCAGCGCCGCGGTGGTCGAACGGGTGATGCAGTACTTCAACCGGGTGGTCGACATTCCGGCCGTCCTACACATCGTCGGCCGGATCTATTCCGAGGAAACCCGGCCGGCGCGCGGCGAGCGGATCATGCTGCCGTTCGCCGACCCGGATACCGGCCGTGTCAGCCGGATCCTGGGCGCGACCGTCCACTCATGGGAGTCACGCGGCATCGGGCCGGGCGACGTGCCGATCCGGCAGGTCCGGACCTTCACGCCGGTCGACGGCGCCCCGGCCTGGTGCGAGAGCTGGCTGTAGATATATCATTCCAGAGGGCGATCAGCCGCGCTTCTTGCGCCACTCCTCATAGCGCGCCTTGGCTTCGGCGTCCGGCGGATAGGTCCCGCGCAGCGGCTTGCCGGACCGCACCTCGCTGATGATGAACTCCTCGTGCCGCTCCTGCTCCCAGGCGTCCCGCGCCACTTCGTCGGCGAGATGGCGCGGGATCACCGCCACGCCTTCAAGATCGCCGACCATGATGTCGCCCGGGTACACCGCGACTCCGCCGCAGGCGATCGGTTCGTTCAGGGTCTCGACCGCGTGATGCCTGATCAGGTTGGTCGGGGCCGACGGCGCGCCGATATAGGCCGGAATCTCGAATTCACCGATCTCCGGCGTGTCGCGCAGGCCGCCGTCGGTGACGAGGCCGGCGGCGCCGCGCATCATCAGCCGGGTGACCAGGATCGAGCCGGCCGAGGCGGCGCTGGCGTCGCCGCGGCAGTCCATGACCAGGACGCTGCCCTCGGGGCAGGTCTCGATCGCCTTGCGCTGCGGATGGTCGTAGTCCTGGAACACCTCCAGGCCATCGATGTCCTCGCGGGCCGGGATGTAGCGCAACGTGAAGGCCGGGCCGACCATCGAGCGGTCATGCGCGGCGGTCAGGCGACTGACACCCTGGATGAAGACGTTGCGCAGGCCGCGCTTGAACATCTGAGTGGTCAGGGTCGCGGTGCTGACCGAGGCCAGCTTCTCGCGGGTCTCGGCGGAAAGGGGCTCAGTCATGGTGGCGGTTCGCTCCCGGGCTTGTATGATCGTGCAAGTCGTATGATGAACTCGATCCGAGCACGAGGCGGGGGTCGACACAAGGGGCAACGGAACCCGGGAGACGATACCGATGGACTACCGAGCGCTTGGCCGATCCGGTCTGAAGGTTTCGCCGCTCTGCCTCGGCGCCATGATGTTCGGCGGCCCGACTCCGGAGGCCGACAGCCGCGAGATCGTCGCCGCCGCTCGCGACCGCGGCCTGAACTTCATCGATACCGCCGACGCCTATAACGGTGGCGAATCCGAGCGCGTGGTCGGTCGCGCGATCGGCCCGGAGCGCGACCGCTGGGTGTTGGCCACCAAGGTCGCCAACAAGCGCGGCGACGACCCGAACTCCGGCGGACTGTCGCGGCGGTGGGTACACATGGCCTGCGACGCCAGCCTCAAGCGGCTCGGCACCGACGTCATCGACATCTACTACCTGCATAAGGAGGATCACGCGACCGCGCTGTCCGAGACCGTGATGGCGCTCGGCGACCTGATGCGGGCCGGCAAGATCCGCTATTTCGGGGTGTCGAACTACCGATCCTGGCGGGTCGCCGAGATCTGCAACATCTGCGACCGCCTGGGCATCGACCGGCCGATCGTCAGCCAGCCCTACTACAACGCCATGAACCGGATGCCCGAGGTCGAGCACCTGCCGGCCTGCGGCTACTACGGCCTCGGCGTGGTGCCCTACAGCCCGCTGGCACGTGGTATCCTGACCGGCAAATATGCGCCCAACGTGACGCCGGAGGAGGGTAGCCGCGCCGCCCGCCAGGACAAGCGCATGATGCAGACCGAATGGCGGCACGAGAGCCTGGAGATCGCCCAGAAGATCAAGGCGCATGCCGAGGCGAAGGGCGCGACGCCGATCGACCTGGCGGTGCGGTGGGTGCTCAACAACAAGCTGGTCACAGCCAGCATCGTCGGGCCGCGGACCATGGAGCAGTGGCAGTCCTACGCCAAGGCGCTCGACTATACCTTTACCGCCGAGGACGAGGCGCTGGTCGACGGCCTGGTGGCGACCGGGCACCCCTCGACGCCGGGCTACAACGACCCGCAATACCCGATCGAGGGGCGCAAGCCGCGCGTGGCGGGCTAGTTGCCGGCGAGCCGGGTCCGTCGGGCCGGGCCGGCCGACGTTCCGGCATTGATGCGGATTCGCGCAGCGGTCCGCGAGAACGTGCTGGACGACCCAGGCAAGGTACCGGCCGGGGCCTATCTCGGATTCATCGACCGCTCGGCGATCTGGGTGTGGGACGAGGGCGGAAGGATTCTCGGATTCAGCGCGGCCGATCCGGGCGACGGAACGGTGTGGGCGCTTTTCGTCGAGCCCGACGCCGAGGGTCGCGGTATCGGCCGGGCGCTGCTGCCCCGCGCCCTGGACGAACTGCGGGCAGGCGGCTGGGAGCGAGCCCGGCTGACCACCGGTCCCGGCTCGCGCGCCGAGGCGTTCTACAGGCGCGGCGGCTGGACGGCGGCCGGTACCGCGCCGAACGGGGATCTTGTCCTGCAATTGGCGCTGTAGGGAGAATGGCGCACCCGTGTCGGCGGCGCCGGCGCTCAGTCGAAATACCGTGACCTTGCCGACTTCTGCTGTTCGAACAGGCTGCCGTCTACCGCCGGATAGGGCATACGGATCTGAATCTGCTCCATTCTTGGCGTGTAGGAATGCCTGCCGGCGATGATCTCGCCGTACATGTTCTCGAGTGGGCTCTGGTATCCGGCCAGCGGCCAGGCATCGGCGGTAACCATCGGACAGACGAGCATCCGCCGGTCGAGACCGGATCGGTTGGCAGGTGACCCATGGACGATCCGGACGTGGTGAACACTGACGGCGCCAGCCGCACCGGTGATCGGGACCAGCGGGCCGTTGTGCTGCCGGATCGTGTCGGGAGAGATCACACCGACGAAACGTCCGTCCTGGTGATGATCATAAACCGGTCCGGTGTGAGAACCGGGAATTACAAATATTGGACCGTTGTCTTCAGTGATATCGTCAATAAATATACTCAGAGTCAGGATGCTGTCGTTGGTGTGAGGGAAGAATGCCCAGTCCTGATGCCACTCGACTGCAGGTCCGACATGGGCGGACTTCAGGTTTATTTTTCCTTTGAGTCTACGGATATTGGGCCCAAGGAATTTTGATGCGATGCGAATGACACGTGGATCCCGCAAGGCCCGGTCAAAATATTTGTGAGCCGCTGCAGGGTTGGTGGTGCGGCGCAAATAAGATTTGTCGCGACCTTCCAGCCATTCGGCATCCAGAAACCGGTCGAACGTTTCTCTTTTATCGTCCGCCGATACCTCGGCGACGGCCGATCGCAGGGCGGCTATCTCAGAGTCTACGAAGACTCCTTCGACCACCAAGAAACCTTCCCGTCGGTAGGTGGCTACCTGATCGTTCGATATCACCGTAGACTTCGCTTTCGTAGTAAATTTGAAGTTGGATATGAATACCTGTAGCTTCGATAAAGAGCTACTTATACGGCATATCGCCCGTGCTTCCATCTCGATCTAGTGGATAGAATCTGACACTCGGAACCCGCGCGATCCCCGCGAACCGGCAGTATTCCGCCAATCCATCGGGATTCCAACGGATCGTGTCCCGAGCAGTGGCAGTCCTACGCCAAGGCGCTAGTGGATAGAATCTAACACTTGGTGCCCACGTCTGACGGCGGCGATGATTCTGTCTGGATCTGCGGTCCAGTTGAAGGGCTTCGGGTCCGAGGCGTTGTGCTCGTCGAGGAAGCGGTTGATGGCC
>Ga0222662_1000812_pt1 | contig 20055 bp, 17 predicted proteins | sample AntAcemetagen600_FD_179821 | JGI IMG/M metagenome (GOLD analysis project Ga0222662, IMG submission 179821) | Saline water microbial communities from Ace Lake, Antarctica - #600 | ecosystem: Environmental > Aquatic > Non-marine Saline and Alkaline > Saline | place: Antarctica: Ace Lake...
CCGCGCTCTCGCAGCGGAGCTCGCCCGCAATGGACGGCTGCGCGGCGCGGCCGCGGTGAAGGCTTGCGTTGGTGACCGCGCCGAGCGGCGAGTTCGGACGAGCGCGTGACGCTGAGCCTCGGGGTACGGCCGCGCTCGGAGGCGGATCGGCTGGCGTTGTGTCAGGCGGTCCTCTCCGCGCCGGGATCGGTCGGCATCGGTTGGGCTGACGACGGCTGGGCCGCCGCGCATCTGGCCATCGCGGGCCGTGAGGTGTGCTGGGGCCATCCGAGCGACTCCGGGCCCGTGGAGCGCCTGCTGGCGAGGCTGGGCCTCCCGCCGCTCTCCTCGGTAGAGCCCGAGGGCTGGCTGCCCGAGGACCTTGTCCCCGAGTGGAACGCAGCGCCCCGATCACGCCCTCTGCCCCCGGTGGACGGACCGATCACGTCCATCCTGATCTGCACCTACAACCGAGCCCACCTCCTGCCGGAGTCCATCGACTCGGCGCGGGCGCAGACCCGCCCCCGGGAGATCATCGTCGTGGACGATGGCAGCGATGACGGCACCGCCGAGCTTCTCGCACCGCTCGACGGTCTCGACGGGATCCGGGTGGTCCGCCAGGAGAACACCGGCAAGCCCGGAGCCCTCGCCCGGGCGCTGGCCGAGGCCCGAGGCGAGTACGTATTGGTGCTCGACGACGACGATCTCCTCTTGCCGGGCGCTCTGCACGCGCTCGCCAGGCCGATGGACGCAGACCCCGCCCTGGCGGCGGTGTTCGGGGACACAGCCATCGTGCACGACACTGCGGACAACGTGCAGGGCCACCGGCCCGCCATCCGGCTGCCCCCGGCGATGCTGCCCGCGTCTACGCTCATCCAGGTTCCCTGCATGCCCGGCGCCTGCCTGATTCGGCGCTCGGCTCACGACACCGCCGGCGAGTACGACGCCGGGCTGGTTCGTGGCCAGGACATGGACCTCTTCCTGCGCTTGTGCCGGGTCGGGGCCATGGAGTGCTTGCCGCTGACGACGTTCCTATGGCGAGAGCACGGCGGACTCCGGGGCAAGGCGGGCGACCGCTGGTCTCGCACCGACCGCGCCGGGCACGATCGCAGGTTTCGCGCCCAGGTGGCGCCGGTGTTTCGCCGCCGCTGGGCCGCCCTGCGCAACGGTGATCGGCTGCAGGGGCACGCCTGGGCGGTGGGCCTCGCCCTGCGCGGGATGCGAGGAGACAGCAAGCGTGAGCTCGCCCGGCACAAGCCCCCGTACTCGCCGGTGGAGGCCGCGTTGCGGGTTCAGGCCGGGCGCCCAGGCAAGAGCCGTGAGCCGTCGGAGACTCTGCTCGTGATCGATGACGGCGACGCCGGCGCTCTGGAACTCACGCTCGCGGAGCACGCGGCAGGGCGGGCGGTGCGCGTCTGCCTCGAGGTACACCGTGAGCCTCTGAATCAGGTCGAGACGTGGTGGCCGGGACAGTACCGAGCCCAGCAGATCGATCCATCGTGGCTCACGGGCACCGTGCACCTGCGCCTGAGCTCGGCGCCGAGCTGGTCTCCGCCTCCGATCACGGCGCCGCGGGACCTCGCTCCCATCCCGGCCCCGAGCGCCGTGCTCGCCCTGGCCGCCGTGCGGGACTGGGCGCTGCCGCAGAGGACCCGGCCGGGCCTTCGTTGGACCCCGCACCCGGTGGCCGCCGCCGCGGTCGAGACCCGACGGCACCTGCGCGCCGGGGATGCGCGGGCGGCGATGACCGCCATCGTGCCCGTCTGTGAGGCGCTCCCGTTCTGGACGGGGGCCTGGTCGCTCGCCAGCGAGGCGTTCGCAGCGCTGGGGCTCGTCGCGGAGGCGGAGGCATGCCGCCAGCGGGCCGCCTGACTCCCGGTGACGCGCTTGCAGCAGGGCGCTGCACCCAGCAGGATGCGGGCTCTCATGACCCAACTGCTCCCGATCCCGCCGACGCCCGACGCTGACTCGCTCCTGGAGGCGTTCGTGGACTGGTCGGATGCCCGCGGGATCACCCTGTACGACGCCCAGGAAGAAGCGATCCTGGAGCTGTTCGACAGCAACAACGTGGTGCTGTCCACCCCCACCGGATCGGGCAAGTCGCTCGTCGCCGTCGCCGCCCACCTGCGCGCGATGGCCCGGGGCGAGACCTCGGTCTACACCTCGCCCATCAAGGCGCTCGTGAGCGAGAAGTTCTTCGACCTGTGCGACACGTTCGGCGCCGAGAACGTCGGCATGTTGACCGGAGACGGGGCGATCAACGCGAGCGCGCCCATCCTGTGCTGTACCGCCGAGATCCTCTCGAACATGGCTCTGGTCCGAGGCGACGCCCTGGACGTGGGGGTCGTGATCATGGACGAGTTCCACTACTACAGCGACGAGGACCGAGGCGCTGCCTGGCAGATCCCCCTGCTCGTGATGAGCGAGGCCCGCTTCCTGCTCATGAGCGCGACGCTGGGGAACACCCGCAAGATCGAGACCGCGGTGCACAAGCTCACCGGGGCGCCGGTCGCGGTGGTGTCGGGGGCGGAGCGGCCCGTTCCCCTCGAGTTCAGCTACGTCATGTCGCCGCTGCTGGAGACCCTGGAAGAGCTGATCAACACCCAGCGCGCGCCGGTCTACCTCGTGAGCTTCTCCCAGCGGGAGGCCTCGGACATGGCCCAGAGCTTGACGTCGGCGACCCTGGCGGACAAGAAGCGTCGGCAGGCCGTGCGTGACGCCATCGGCGGCTTCCGCTTCGACAGCCCCTACGGCCTCAAGCTGAAGCGGATCCTCGAGCACGGGGTCGGAGTGCACCACGCGGGCCTCCTGCCGAAGTACCGCCGTCTCGTGGAGCGGCTCGCGCAGCAAGGCCTGCTGGTCGTGATCTGCGGCACGGACACCCTCGGGGTGGGCGTCAACGTGCCCATCCGCACCGTGCTGTTCTCACGCCTGTACAAGTTCGACGGCACGCGGCGCCGGATCCTCTCGGTGCGTGACTTTCAGCAGATCGCCGGTCGAGCGGGACGCAAGGGCTTTGACGACAAGGGATGGGTGGTCTGCCAGGCACCGGCCCACGTCATCGAGAACAAGCGCAAGGAGGCGAAGGTCGAGGCGGGCCTGCTGTCGAAGAAGAAGTTCCGGCGGGACCCCGCGCCCAAGGACTACGTGCAATACGACGAGGAGATGTTCCGCAAGCTCATCGATGGGCAGCCTGAGAAGCTCGTGGCGCGCTTCTCCGTGGACCACGGGATGCTGCTCTCGCTTCTGCAGCAGAACCCCGCAGACTGCGGCCTGGGCGGCGGGTACGGCCAGCTCCTCGATCTGGTGGACCGCAGCCACGTGGGCCCCACCGACAAGGTCAACCTCAAGGTCAAGGCGGAGCAGCTTCTGCGCTCCCTCGTGGACGCCGAGGTGGTCATCGAGGATCCGCCCGGCAGCTTCCTCGATGGGACGCTGAGCCTGTCCGACGGCCTCGACGACGACTTCTCGGTCGTGCACACGCTCTCGCTCTTCTTCCTCTCTGCGCTGGAGCGCCTCGACCCCGAATCCGAGGACTACCCCGTGCAGGTGGTGGGGCTCGCGGAAGCCATCCTCGAGAACCCCAACGCGGTGCTGTACGCCCAGGAGCGGCGGGAGCGAGGCGAAGCGATCGGTCAGATGAAGGCCGAGGGCATGGACTACGCCGACCGGATGGAGGCGCTGCAAGAGGTCACCTGGCCCAAGCCCAACGCCGACTGGATCTACGCGACGTTCAACGGGTGGCTGGAGCGACACCCGTGGCTCGCCGCCGAGCACATTCGGCCCAAGGGCATCGCCACCGAGCTGTTCGAGACCTGGGCGACGTTCTCCGAGTACGTGCGTGAGCTCAAGCTCCAGCAGAGCGAAGGCGTGCTCCTGCGCTACCTGAGCCAGGTCTACAGGGTCCTGGCACGGTCGATCCCGCCGGCGTTCCAGACGGACGCTCTGCTCGAGGCGACCGGCTTCTTGCGGGCGACGCTGGCTCACGCCGACTCCTCGCTCGTGACCGAGTGGGAGAAGATGCTCGACCCGGGCGAGCAGGCGCCGGCGGGTCCGCCACCGGCGCCGGACATCTCCCGGAACAAGCGTACGTTCCTCGCCCGGGTGCGCGCGGAGCTGCATCAGCTGGTGCGCTCGCTCGCCCGCCGCGACTGGGATGGCGCCGAGGCTTGCGTGGTGGACGGCGGCTGGTCGGCGTCGGACTTCAGCGACGCCATGGCTCCGTTCTTTGACGAGTTCGACTCCCTGCGCTTCGACCACGCGGCCCGTCTGGGCGAGCACACGCAGATCACGTCCACCGGGCGGCACGAGTGGAGAGCTACCCAGCGTCTCTTGGACCCTGAGGGAGAGGGTGCCTGGGCGATCGAAGCCACCGTCGACCTGCGCGAGGATCAAGCGCCCGAAGGGCCCCTGCTTCGGGTGCACGCGATCGCGGAGTAGCTCAGGGCAGGTGACCGGGCCCGAGAATCGGGTACCGTCCCGCGCCATGCAGCTCTTTCGCCACCCCGAAGATCGCCTCCCCGTCTTGCTCTTCGCCGGGGTGTTCGCCCTCGATCTCGCGGTCATTGCCACCGCGACCACGTGGTGGGCGCCGATGCTGTGGTTTGCTGCGATGGCCATCCCGAAGGGGTGGATCTGCTCGTGGAACCACCACCACCAGCACCGACCGACGTTCAAGCACTGGCTGCCCAATCGCCTGCTCGACATCGTGTTCGGATTTCAGACCGGGGTGACCTCGCACACGTGGTTTCTGCACCACGTCGTTGGGCATCACGTGAACTACCTCGACCAGGACAAGGACGAGTCCCGCTGGCGCAGGGACGACGGCACGACCATGGGAGAAGTGGAGTACGGACTGCTGACCGCAATTTCCGCCTACCCTCGGGCGTGGGCCGTCGGAGCGAAGTACCCCCGAGCCCGGCGCACGTTCCTGCGGATGGGGATCCTGCAGGCGGCCCTGCTCGGCGCGCTGATGCTGACGAACTTCTGGAACGCGCTGTGGGTGTTCGCGTTTCCCATGATGTTGTCGCTCTATCTCACTGCGTGGGCTACCTATTTTCACCATGCAGATCTCGACACCGACGATGGCATGGAGGCGAGCTACAACATCCTGCACCCGCTGTACAACCTCGCGACGGGCAACCTCGGCTACCACACCGCGCACCACCTGCAGCACGGCCTGCACTGGAGTGAGCTGCCCCGCCTGCATCGCGAGCTCCAGCACCGAATCCCGCGGGACCTGTATCGCCTGCCGGGGATCCCGTTTGTGTGGTTCGGCTCCGAGGCGAAGATCGAGCTCGACGAAGCCGAGTTGGACGCAGAGCAGAGCGCCGCTTAGGAGTTCGGGCCCCGGCGCTTCCAGGGATGGGGATCCACCTCAGCCCGCGCGAGCAAGAGCTCCAGGCGTTCGGAGGCCTCTTGCTGGTGGGCTCGGTAGCGCCCGTCGCGCAGGATGGCTGCGGGTCCGATGTCCGGGTCGATCACCGGCTGTCCGCTGAGGAACAGCCCCGTCAGCGCACCGCTCATCCCCGACATCACGAACGCGTGCAGATAGTCCGATCCCGGCCAGAGCGCGGGGTGGTCTGGGTCCCACACGGCCAGGTTGGCCCGGGCCCCGACGTCGATGACGCCCTGACGCAGGCTGGGCAGCGCGGCCCCAGGAACCGCCCACACAGCGTCCAGGAGCCGCTCGGTGGTCCCCGACTCGAGCTGCTGCCCGATCTGCTGCGTGCGGCGCGCCTGGAGCAGCCTGGCGCTCCCCAGCGTGGCGTCATCGAGGAAGTGGTCGGCCTGGGCGGACCACGACGTCGCGTAGCTGGGTCCCCAGGCCATCATCTTGAGCTCTCGCTGCACGTCCATGGTGTCGTTGCAGGCGCCGCAGTCGGTCCCCAGCGCCAGCGGGATCTCGGCGTCCAGCCACGCGCGCTCTGCTGCGGGGAACCCAAACTGCACCTGGGACCACGGGCAGTGCACCAGCATGTGGCGCTCGGGGTTGAGCAGCGCGATGTCCTTCTTGCTGACAAACAGCCCGTGCACCAGCAGCAAGGCCGGCGTTGCGTCGAGCACCCCGTCCCGCTGCAGCCCCGCCACCGGCGAGCAGCCGTGACGGTCCAGCGCGCGCTCGTACTCCTCGATGGACTGCGCGACGTGGGCGTGGACCGGCAGGGACAGATCCGCCGACGCTCGGGCGATGCGGCGCCACAGCTCCGGACTGACCGTGTCGGTCGCGTGGGGTCCAAAGGCCGCACCGATTCCGGCCTCCGCGAGCGTGGCGTCGGCAGCCAACTCCAGGGTGCACTCCCACTGGCTCTCCAACTGCGAGACGCCCGGCCCCGCGAGATCCTGCAGCGTCGGCGCCACCACCCCCTGCAGACCGACGTCTTGCAGCGCCTGGACCACCTCTCGCCCGTAGTAGTAGTGGTCCCACACGGTCCCCACTCCAGCCAGCAGGCTCTCCCACGCGCCGATGCGAGAAAACGCACGCACATCGCCAGGTTGCAGGTGACTCTCAACGCGAAAGTAGAGCTCTTCGATGACGTTGCCGGTCATGACCCGGGCCGTGGCGAGGCCGCGGAACGCGCTCATGGCCAGGTGGGTGTGCGCGTTGATGAACGACGGCGTGAGGATCGACCCGGTCAGGTCCCGAAGCGTCGCTCCGGCGGGGACCGGAGGAGGGGAGTCTCCGTGGGGGAGCACGGCGGTGATGAGGGCTCCCTGCACCTGCACGTCCGCTGCAGCGAGGCGGAATCCGCGGGTTCCGTCGCCGAGCAACACGCGATCTGAGCGCAGGACAAGACTCACAGAGGACTCCTCGGGGGTGCACCGGGGTGCGGACACAAGCGGACACGGCCCGACACCATACGGCCCTGCTCTGCTGTGCGCCCGTCCTGCGGAGTGGATGAAACGGATGGCCGGTCACCGAGACAGAACGGGGCTATGGTTCGCCGCGCCCGAGGGGCACCACCGAGGAAAGACACCATGTCCGAGTACTACAAGCCCGAGCACCTCGCCCGCTTTGGCGACATCAAGGCCGGCAGCCCCGACCTCGCCAAAAAGTTCTTCGAGTGGTACGGCGCGACGTTCGAGGACGGTGCGCTCACCAAGCGAGAGAAGTGCCTCATCGCCCTGGCTGTCGCGCACTCCGAGCAGTGCCCCTACTGCATCGACGCGTACACCACGGGCTGCCTCGAGAACGGCAGCGACCTCGAGGAGATGACCGAGGCGGTGCACGTGGCGGCGGCGATCAAGGGCGGCGCCGCCCTGGTCCATGGCCTGCAGATGCTCGAGAAGACCCAGAAGCGGGGCATGTAGTGGACGGATCCCGCTTGAACGTCCTCCAGGACGTCGGAGTCGATCTGCACAGCGTGCAGGCGGGCCCGAAGCCGACCAGGTCGCTCGCCTCGCGCAACGCCGATCTGTCTTCTCCTGCCGCGCAGATCGCCCGGCTCGACGGCATGCAGCTCCAGGGTGAGGGCGCGGTGCAGTTCGACGGCTACGCCGCTCGCCACGGGTTCCCCCGCTTTACGCCGGGCAACCTCGAGATCCTGCAGATCAACATCGGCAAGCTGTGCAACATGACCTGCCGGCACTGCCACGTGGACGCAGGCCCCGACCGCACCGAGAACATGACCCGGGAGACCATCGATCGGGTCCTGGCGCTGCTCGACCGGACCGAGGCGCACACCGTGGACATCACTGGGGGCGCGCCGGAGCTGAACCCGCACTTTCGCTACCTCGTAGATGCCTGCGTTGCGCGGGGCAAGCACGTCATCGATCGGTGCAACCTCACGGTGCTGCTGCTACCCAAGCTGGTCGATCTTCCCCAGTGGTTCGCCGAGCGTGGGGTGGAGGTGGTCTGTTCGCTGCCGCATCACCGCCCCCGCAACACCGACGCCCAGCGCGGCGACGGGACCTACGCAAAGTCGATCACCGCGCTGCGGCGCCTGAACGACGCCGGGTACGGCAAGGGGGACCCGGATCGGGTGCTGACCCTGATGACCAACCCCGCTGGCGCGTTCCTGGCCCCGGACCAGGCCACCACCCAGACCCAGTGGAAGGCGAGCCTCGAGCGCACCCACCAGGTGCAGTTCGACCGGCTCATCGCCTTGAACAACATGCCGGTGAGTCGCTATCTCGAATGGCTCGAAGAGACAGGAAATCTAGAGAGTTACATGCAGAAGCTTATTGATAGCTTCAACCCAGGTTCCCTCAGCGGTGTCATGTGTCGCAACACCCTGAGCGTGGGGTGGGATGGGTCTCTGTACGACTGTGACTTCAATCAGATGCTCGACATGCACGCCAAGGGAAGTGACGGAGAGCAGATCACCCTGGAGTCGTTTGGCCCGGACGTGGCCGCAGAGCGGACCATCGAGACGGGGCGTCACTGCTTTGGCTGCACCGCCGGGGCCGGCTCGAGCTGCGGCGGCGCGACCTCCTGAGGCGGAATCGCACAAGGTGTGATCGCGGCGTTGAAGCCGACGGTATTTGCACCGATGCTGTAGGCAGATGATCGACCTCGACCAGGCCTGCCACGGCTTCTACTTCCGCGCCTACGTCCCGGACGCCCAGGGGTTTCCCCAGGAGGTAGACGACGCTCCGGGGTTCAAAGAGGCTGAGGATGCCTTTGTGTCCCGGGTGCAGGAGGTCTTGCGAGGCCGCCCGGATCTGCTGCACATCCTGGGATGCCTCGAGAACGGGCTGGAGGTGCGGCTGCACTCCGGTAGTGGCTTCGCCGACGAGGATGAGGAGGAGTACTTCTTCGGCAGCGTGACCCTGGACGGCGACCAGCTGGTGCTCGAGATCTCGACCGAGGAGGTGCTGCTGGGTGCGAGGGGAGGGCACGAAGTGCTCGATGTGGTCGTCCACGAGCTCACCCACGTCCTCGACCACCTCGATGAGCCGCTGGGGATGCTTCCCTTCCTCGATCCGGAGGAGCGTCGGGAGTTCGTCCGGCTTCGCACCGATGAGCGGGAGAAGATCGAGGCGGGGGCTTCGTGCCTGGACCCCTACGCGCTGAAGAACGACATGGAGTTCATCGCGGTGACCGTGGAGACCTACTTCGCCCGGCCGTACCAGCTCGCCACGACCAGCCCAAAGCTCTACCAGCACATCGACCGGTACTTTCAGGTCGATCCTCAGGAAGACGCGATCACGATGGCGGTGCGTCCGGTGAAGATCCCCTCGACGCTGAAGCTGCCCACCATCGTTCCGGACGAGTGACTAAGCCGTGTAGCGTGTTTGTCTTTCAGTGTTGGTGCTTTGTCATCACATAGATAAGGCATTTCTTCGCTTTGTGTAAAGTGTTTACGGGGCGGTTTGGGGAGGCAGAATCTATAGATCCTTGGCAGAGGGTCGATTAGGTTGCCGACGTGCTTCGACCTGCCCCCCTCTTTGCCGCGCTCTCATTGCTCGCGGCGGCTTGCTCCACGTCCGAGGCCCCGGTGGACGACGTGCTGCTCTCGGATGACTTCGAGGACGGGATCTGGAGCTGGACCGACTGGCTGGACTCGCCAGGCTGGGTGCAGCCCGGTGGCGGCGCGCTGGTGCTGGAGACCCGCTCGGCAGACCACCACACCGCGGAGTTCGCCGGTGACGACGAGTTCACCTTTGGTGCCCTGGCGGTCTACTGCCCCCGGAAAGACGCCGACGGGCGCTGCATCGACCCGAGCGACGGGTGGTCGTCCTATGTGATCGAAGCGGACGTGAACGTGCGTCGGCAGGTCCGCGCGCCGCTCATCGCCGGCGAGAACCTCCCGGCGGCCTGGGAGGTGGGCTGGATTTTCTTTCGTTTTCAGGACCCTCAGCACTACTACTTCATGATCTTCAAGACCCATCACTCTCGGGATCTGACCCAGAATTACGGCGGCCTGGAGATCGGCAAGTACAACTGCGAGCGAAACTGTGGCGTGTTTGAGATCTCTTCTGGCAAGGAGACGCTGTACGAGATCAACGCCGCGGAGACCCCTGGGGAGCGGGCGGACTTCCTCGAGCTCGACCGATGGTACCGCTACCGCATCGAGGTGGAGAGCACGACCAACGAGCAGGGCGAAGCCGCGGTGCTCATCAGTCCCTACATCGACGAGCAGTACATGGGCTCGGTGCTGGACGATGGGCACGTGACGCCGCTCTTCGGAGGCCTGCCCGCGACGCCGCCGCTGCATGAGGGCGCCGTGGGGATGTACGCCGAGGACAGCGAGGTCTGGTTCGACAACGTGGTGGTGCGACGACTCTGAGGGCCGTCGATGCCGAGGCTGCCCCATGTAGCTTGGCGCAATGGACTCCCCGCCAGCTTCCAGCCCGCCGCAGAGCCCGTCGGCCTCTTTCTGGGCGCGGCCCACCGCTGAGTCTCCTGCGCTGCGAGGCCTCAGCGGCTTCAACAACCTCCTGCTGCCTCCGTTGGCCACCCTGATGTTGATCGAGGCGATCGCGGGAGACGAGGCGGCTCAGAGCGTGCACAGCGCTGCCTTCATGCTGTTCTTCTGCGCGGTCTTCGGCGCGGAGTGGCTGCTGGGGCTCGCGGTGTCTCGGAGCAAGAAGGCCTACCTGTGGAACTTCTGGCTCCTGGCGGACCTCGTGTCGTCGATCCCGTTCAACTGGATCTTTCAGGCGGGCCGCTTCGTGCGCTTTGCCAGGGTCACCCGGGTCCTGCGCCTGGGGCGGTACCGCAAGCTGAGCCGGATGGCTCGAGTGGCGCGCTTCGCCCGTCTGCGCGTGAATCTGCTGCGCGCGGTGCGCGCGGTGGGGATGGTCCTTGCCCTGGCGCTGTCCGGTGCGTTCGCTCTGCGGGTCGCGGAGCCTGCAGCGGCGCAGAGCTTGCTCGACGCGATGTGGTGGGCGGTCGTGACGATCACCGCGGTTGGCTACGGAGACATCACGCCGGCCACGCCGACCGGACGGTTGGTCGGGATGGGGCTCATTCTCATCAGCCTCGCCGTGTTCGGCTACGCCGCGGCCCTGGCCTCGTCCGCGCTGGAGCAGGATGAGCGGTTGACGCAGCAGAAGGAGATCCTGGACGCCATCGCCGGGTCCGAGGCCCGGCTCAATGCGCGGCTGGATGAGCTGGAGGGCGCGGGTTGACCTCGCGATGCTCGGTCGCACAAAGCCGAATGGTGCTCTAGGTTGCCGATCTATGCCTTCCTACAAGCTCTACAAGATGATCCACCTCGGCGGCGTCGTGCTGGTCTGCATGTCCATCGCCGGCTTGGCCTTTCACGCATGGATCGGCGGTGACAAAGCGGCGGCGGGCAAGCCCCGCAAGTCCCTGCTCGCGCTGCATGGGGCTGGGATGTTTCTGGCGTTCCTCGGCGGGATGGGCGTGGCCACGCAGGTGGGTGCGATCTCGTCCGAGAACGGCTTTGTTGGTTGGATCTACATCAAGATCGGACTGTGGTTCGCCATCGGCGCGCTCCCGGCGTTGCCCTACCGCAAGCCCCAACTCGCCGCCTCGCTGTTCGTGATCACGCCCCTGCTCGTCGCGCTGGGAGCCTGGATCGCCGGCGGGTTTCAGCCGCTGCTTCGCTGATGAGCGGCGTGCTGCTGGTGGTGCCTCCGTGCGCCAGCGCGGCCCTTCCGGTGCTCGGCCCGTCCGTGCTGGTGGCGGCTCTGCGGGATCACGGCATCGCGGCGAACGCTCTGTACGCAAACCTGGAGTTTGCCGCTCGGGTTGGCTTCTCGCTGTATCGCAAGTTCGCGCTCTCCGTGGAGAGGCTGCATGGCGAGATGCTCTTCGCTGAGGCCGCCTGGGGCACACCGCTGGTCCTGACCGCGACGGACTTTCCGGCCGTCGGTGACGGCGTGAGCGCCGCAGACTTCGCTCACGCTCACGCCCATGTCGCGGACTTTGTGGCCGATACCGCGAACCAGATCGCCTCGCGCAAACCGACGATCGTCGGGTTCTCCTCCGTCTTTCAGCAGACCATCGCGAGCGTCGCGCTGGCCCGGGCGGTGCGGCAGCGACTACCCAACGCCGTGCTGCTGCTGGGGGGAGCCAACGCCGCGAGCCCCATGGGGGATGCCATCGCCGCCACCACCGACGTCTTCGACTACGTGGTCTCCGGGGAGGGCGAGACGGGGTTGCCCATCCTGGTGCAGCGCCTCCTCGACGGAGAGCGCCCGGCTGGGCCCGTGCTGACCATGCCGCGGGTGGCCTCGATGGCCGACGTGCCAACGCCGGTGTTCGACGACTTCTTTGAGCAGCTCGCGCCGCTGGTCGCCGCCGCTCGGCTCCCGGCAGGCCTGCCCATCGCGCTGCCGTTCGAGTCGTCACGGGGGTGTTGGTGGGGAGAGCGTTCCCATTGCACGTTCTGCGGGCTCAACGGCCTGGAGATCGCGGAGCGCGCCCACACGCCAGAGCGCGTGCTCTCAGACATCGAGGAGCTGACGTCGCGGTGGGGGGTGCATGAGCTTCGCGCCTCGGATGATCTCCTCCCCATCAAGATCCAGCGGGAGGTCTTGCCGGAGCTGGCGCGGCGCCAATCGGCGCGCAGTCAGCCGCTCACGTTCTTCTACGAGGTCAAGTCTTCGCTCCGGGCCGCCGATCTCGCGCTGCTGGCGTCCGCCGGCGTGACCCAGGTCCAGGCGGGGCTGGAGTCGCTGTCCACGGCCACGCTCAAGGCGATGCGCAAGGGCGTCACGGGCCCCATGAACATCGTGTTCCTGCGCAACACCCGCGCGGCGGGCATCGACGCCCTGTGGAACTGGATGGTGGGCTTCCCCGGCGACTCCCGCGAGGACTACGACGCGTTCCTGCGGGTGGCCCCGTTCCTGGAGCACCTGCGCCCACCGGTCGCCTTGGCCCCGGTGCGGGTGGACCGGTTCAGCCCGTATCACGGGGATCCCGAGCGCTTTGGGATCAAGGACGTCACGCCGCTGCCCGGGATGGCGCGGGTCTGGCCCGAGGGCGCGGATCTGTCCGCCATCGCCTATCACTTCACCGGGACCATGCGCTCTCCGTATCGCCAGGACCGCCGCCTCGCCGCGCGCATCGATCGTTGCCTCGAGACCTGGAGCGCGGCGTGGTCCGAGTCCGCGCCCGTCTTGCTCGGTGAGGACCAGCCGGACGGCTCGATGCGGGTGCTGGATACCCGCCGAGTGGCCCAGGATCGAGACGTGGTGCTCCCGCCCGCCATCGCCGATCTGCTGCGCGCCTTGGACAAGCCGACGCCGTACGAGCAGGCCGAGGCGTCCAGTCCGGTCCCCGCATTTGGCGGGCTGCTCTCGCGGGGCCTGGTCGTGCAACACGAAGGCATCCTGGTGAGCGTGGTGGTGCGCCCATCCGATACGATCGCGCCTGCATGATTCGCCTCGCCCTGCTGCTCGCTGCGCTCGTCTTGCTGCCGTCGTGCAGCGATGAGTGCCTGCTGACCGTCCACAACGAGATCTCCGAGCCGTCCGATGCCGTGCTGACCAGCGTGTCGGTCCGCCTCGAAGGCACGAGCTACTGGCCCGATGTGGACTTGCTCGACGGGCGGATCCCAGCGGGGATGCGCCGTCAGGTGCGCATTCCGCCGAGCACGCCGTTTGTGCTCGATATCCGCGCCACCGACAGCGCATCCCGCTCCTGGTCCCGGCTCGATGCGCTCGTGTGCGACGTGCCGGATGACGAGATGACGTTCACGTTCACCGACGCCGATCGAGACCGTCCCTGCACATGGACGCTGATAAACGACACGGACACCGCCTTCGTCTCGGCGTTGCTACGCCGCAGCGGCACCAGTCCCTGGAGTCGCGAGCTGCTCGAGAATCCGCTGGCGGCGGGCGCCACCGGCAGCGTGTTGGTTGATGACGACCGACCGGAGTGGGACCTTCAGGCTCGGGGCGAGGACGGATCGACCTGGACTCGCGCTGCTGTCGGGCGCTGCACCGACGGGGCGGCCCTGGCGATCTCCCTGAGCGGCGAGCCCGACTCCTCACAGGTGTCTCGATGAGGCGCAGGCTCACACTCACGCCGGCCACCATGGCGCTCGCAGCTTCTCTGAGCCTCGTGGGCTGCCCGACGGTCCCGGCTCCGTGCCTGTGGGTGGTCACCAACAACGTCGGCACGACGGAGGCCCCCACGGCGCTGCGCGGGGTGTTTCTGCGTGAGTCGGGCGGCGAGTGGGGCGACAACGTGCTCGGGACCGGATCCGGGGTTCCCTTCGCGGAGTCGTTCTCCTTTCTGTTGCCGCCGGAGACGGGTCCGCTGGACGTGCGCGGCGTGGACGGCGAAGGCGCCACTTGGAGTCAGTACGGCGCCCAGTCCTGCGTGGATGGGGAGCGTGTCGAGACCGTGCTCAGCGCCGACGACCTCGACGTGCCCTGCACCTGGACCGTCACCAATCTGGTCGGGGACGATGCGGTCAACTACGCGCTGCTCGATCTGTGGGTCCGGGTGACCGGCACCGCGGACTGGGGGCCGGGCCTCCTCGCGGAGCCGCTGGGCTACGAAGGCATGGCGATCCTCCCGGTGGAGACCGGCTTCACCTACGACCTGTCGGCGCTCGATCAGGATGGGGTGTTCTTCCTGCGCCTCCGCGACCACACCTGCTTCGATGGAGAGGATTTCTCGAGCACGCTCACGCTGAACGACGAAGCGCCACCGTGCCGCTGGGAGGTCACCAACAGCATCAACGGAGACCTCGGTCCCCTCGATATCGTCGCTCTCACCGTGACGCCGTCGGGAACTGGGCAGACCACGGTGTATGAGCTCACAAACACGCTGAGCCTGGGCGACGTGACGGACGTGCCGTTCTTCCCCCGGGCCGTGTGGGACCTACAGGCCATCGACGAGCTAGGCCAGACCTACTCGTACCCCGAGTCCGCGCTCTGCCTCGACGGCGGGGAGATCTACGCCCTCGACGTGGTCTGGGGCGATCGCGATCCCCAGTAGGGTTGCGCCGTGCGGGCTACTCGCTCCGTAGAGCCTGCGCCTTGGCCCACGGATCCGCGGCCTCGCGCACGGCGTCAAACGTAAACGGCAGCGCGATCTCGGTCACAAACTCCGGGGGATCGTCCGCGGTCACCAGCTCACGCAGCAGCGAGACCGCGATGGGATACCAGCGCGCGGCCTCCCCGCTCCACGGGATCTGTACCCGCCGAGCCACCCCGGCGTGCGATGCGTCGGCGCCGCCTTGGAGGAAGGTGCACTCCTCAGCGAGGACGCGCTCGAACGACTCGAGGCTTATCCGCCCGTGATGCACCTCGGCCCACAGCTCCCAGCGTGAGCGCTCGGTGGTGGCCAGATCGTCCATCACCCTGACGAACACCGCGTCGCCTCGGGCATCGCGCAGGGTCGCGGGCAACGCGACGCAGCCGTTTCCGCCAAGCCAGTCGGCGAGGTACTGCAGCGCCTGAAAGACGTTGTATCGAACCTCCTCGATGTCGTCGTTGGCGATGACTGGCGACATCTCGAGATCGGCGGCGAGCACGGCGCGCAGGTAGCGCGGGTCGTCCACGTCGAGACTCGGCACATCGTCGCCGCCGACGAAGCTCAGCAGCCGCCCCTGCTCCAGGGGGTCGGGCACCAGCGCGCAGACCAGGGCGTTCAGGGTCGGGTCCGCCGGGTCGCGCTGGCGCCGGCGGAAGGCCTCCACCAGTGCGATGCCCACGCGCACGAAGTCGGGGTGGGCCACCCAGAACCCCGTGAGTCCGCGCCGAAGCTGGGTCACGACGTCCCTCACGTAGCCCACCATGGTGATGCGGTAGGACGCCTCGTTGCCCTCCTCAAACAGGATCCCGTACATGCCGCCGATGGAGATGGCGCCCAGCGGAGCGAGGCTCTCGGCCAGCAGGACGTGGCTCTCCTTGATGTGGCGAATCACGATGTCGGGGTCCGCTTTGACGGGGATCCGATAGCGCGGCTCGTTCTTGAGCAGTCGCGCGGTGGACGCCAAGAAGTCGTGCCACCCGAGGCTCCCGCCCACAAAGTGGGGGCCCAGGGCGTGGGCCATCGCCTGGATCCGGAAGATCGCGCGGGGGTTCTCAAACACCAGCAGCACTCGGATCGAGCCCAGCACGTAGCTGGGGTGGCGCGCGCTGACCGCCGCTTCGGTCGCGTCGATGAGCGATCGCAGGTAGGCAGCCTCCTCCTCGTTCTCCAGCTTCGGGACGTAGAAGACCAGCCCCTCGGGCCGGTCTCGGTTGTGCCACACGTGCTGTACGAGATCGAAGAGGTGCAGCGGCAGCGGGTTGCCGTCCAGCAGGTGCGCTCCGTCCGGCAAGGCGAGCCCTGGGACGCGCTTGATGGGCAGGCTGAGCCGGTCTGCGGCGAGCTCGTAGACCTTGCCGCGCTTGGTGTCCTCGTAGCGCAGGGTGCGGTCAAAGCAGCCCACCAGGTTGTCGCACGCGTGCAGGAAGCTGCGCATCAGCGGCGTCTTGCTGTCCTCGTCGTCGGCGCCCCAGCGGGGCACCTGTCCCGAGGCATCCACCAACTCGGCCACCAGCGCGGGCTCGTCGTCACGAATCCGATGCAGGGCGTTCATGGCGTTGATGGCCATCTTCTCGGTGTCTGGTGGGCCGAAGAGCGTGACCTGCTCGCCTTGGAGGAAGCGCGGCACCTCGATGGGGGAGGGGGCGGGCTGCTGCTCCGGGGGGAGCGGTCCGAGGACGACGCGCCCGTCAGCGTCGGTGAGCCCGAACGGGCTCGGGTAGTGGGCCGAGGACCACGGCGTGCCGGCGGCGGCTCCTCGCGCAGCGCAGTCGGAGACGGCGAGATCGAGAAACGCCCGGTCCACGACCCGCTGATCGAGGACCTCTCGCAGCTCGTCGCGGACGGCGCGATACACCTGCACCACGAGGCCGAGGGCTTGTGCGGTCTCGATGCGGGGGAAGGACGCGCGCAGGCCAGCCTGCACCACGAGTCCTGGGACTTCGGGCACCGGCTCGGCGGAGGCGACCAGCTCGGCCAGCAGCGCGGGGGGCAGGAAGCGGCTGTACGCGGGGACGTCCATCATCAGTACCCTCGCCCTTGTACCGGAAGCTTCTTCAGGCTCTGGAGCATCACCCAGCCCGGCCCCGTCAGCTCGGTCATGAACATGCCCTCGCCTCCGAAGAACATCTTGCGGCAGCCCCCGACGCCGCGGATGTCGTAGTCCACCTCCGCGCTGAACGCCGCGAGGTTGCCAGTGGAGACGAGGAGCTTCTTCCCAGCGGCGAGCTCGCGCACGTGAAAGTCCCCGGCACCGTGCACGATCACGATGCCCGATCCGGTGAGCTTTTGGAGGAAGAGCCCAGCGCCCCCGAAGAACGCGGCGCCGGCCTTGCGGGCCATCGTGACGTCGATGTTCACGTCGCCCAGCGCAGCGACGAACGCGCCGCTCGTGCAGATGATCCCTCCTCGGTCGAGATCCCAGGTCAGCAGCCTGCCCGGGGAGTTGTTGGTCAAGACGACCTCGCCGCCGGGGCCCTTGGCGCGGATGCGGGTCAGCGCGATTCCCTCGCCGGACATCGCCCGGGACAGCGCCTTGCCGACGCCTCCGGGCACCTTGAGCTCCCAGTCCACGCGGTCGTTGTAGGTCATCAGGGCCCCCCGGCTGGCCCAGATCTCCTGATCGCGCTTGAGGCCCAGGGTGACGAACTGGGCGATGCTGCCCTGCACGTCGATGCTGTCCACGTAGTTGGACAGCTCGGCGGTCTCGAGCTCCTGCAAGGCGGCGGTTGCGTCAGTCATGTTTGGGTCCTCGTGCGAGCTGTTCAAGGCGCGCCGCCGAGTCTCGGTTGTCGGAGGCTCGACACGGCACTATCTTGCCCGACGCCTCGGCTCCCGTGTCTGGAGCCAGTACCCGGAGGACCTCACGTGCGTGTTCCCAGCTTTCTTGCCTGCCCCGAATGTGGGTCCTCGGACCTGCGCTGGAGCAAAGCCATCACTCCAGTTGCCGCCCCCTTTGACGCGTCCGAAGGGCTGCGGTGCGCCGGCTGCAAGCGTGAGTTCCCCTTCGTTGACGGCGTCTGGGTGCTCTGGTCCGACGAGGTCAAGCAGCTGCAGCTGACCGCCCCCCCCGATGACGCCGGCATCTCGGCGCGGGTCAAGCACGCCAACCTCGCCGTCTACGACGACGTGAGCGAGGACCACAGCGAGCACACCAACAACCTGCACTCCTACATGCAGACGCTGTTGTTCCTCAAGGCGCTGGGCACGGACTTTCAGGTCCCCGTCGAGGGACGCAAGGGGCGGGTGTTGGTCGATGTGGCCTGCGGCGGTGGGCCTGGGCTCGACGTGGGCAGCAAGGGCTACGACCACGTCGTCGGCATCGATATCAGCCTGGGGAACCTGCGGATCGTCGCGCGCAAGGGGCACATCGCGGTGCTTGGGGACGCCGAGAAGCTGCCGCTGACAGACGACTCAGTGGACCTCATGACGTGCTTCGCCGCGCTGCACCACCTGCCCAACCCGGATGCGTTCGTCGCCTCAGCCCATCGGGCGGTGCGCCCAGGCGGGGTCGTGCTCACCGGGTGTGACCCGAGCAGCGAGTTCATGCACTTCGGTCCCGTCGCCCAGGTGATGTGGGATGCGCGCAAGCCCATCTACCGCATGCTCTCCAACCTCACGAAGTCCGAGAAGTTCTACCTACACCGGGACACTTCCTTCCAGGAGATCAACGATCTCGCCGAGTTCCAGCGCACCGGCGGCGGCTTCGCCCCCGAGATGCTGCAGGACACGTTCCGCGGGGCCGGGTTTGACCAGGTCGAGGTGTTCTACGGGCTGGACTCCGAGGGGCGCCGCCAGTGGGACGTCCCGCAGTGGAAGTTCTTTGTGCTCAAGGCGCTGTCGGGTCAGAACCCGCTGCGCCGCTCCAACTGGGTCAACCTGACCGCGATGGCCCGCAAGGCGACGCCCCCGGCTTAGGAGCCGTTCACCGGCCTTAGTGCCCGGCGTCCTCGCCCCAGATGGCCGCGAGGCGCCGGTCCCGCCCACATCCGAGCCGGTAGCTGTTGTATCGGACCGGGTTGGTGACGTGGAAGTCCTGGTGGTACTCCTCGGCACGCCAGAACACCGCCGGCGGCTCGATCTTGGTCACGAACGCCTTGCCGAGCTTGCTCTCGTGGGCCTTCTTGCTGGTCTCGGCGATGGCCTGCTGCGCGTCGTCCATGGGAAACACAGCCGAGCGGTACTGATCGCCCTTGTCGCAGAACTGCCCCGCAGCGTCGAAGGGGTCGATGTTGTGCCAGAAGATGGACAGCACCTTTTCGTAGCTGAGCTTGCTCGGGTCGTACACCACCCTCACCACCTCGGCGTGGCCAGTGCTGCCGGAGCCGATCTGCTTGTAGGTGGGGCTCTGGGTGCGCCCGCCGGCGTAGCCCGACACCGCCTCTTTCACGCCCGGCACGTCGTCGTACGCCGACTCGAGGCACCAAAAACAGCCCCCGGCGAGCAGTGCGACCTCAAAGGTCCCCTCGGTGGCCGAGGCGGCGATTCCGGTGGCTCCGGTCACCGCCTTGGCAGGCTGGGTGGACTCCCCAGCGTTGGCGCCGCAGGCGATCAAGAACAGGGCAAGCGCGGCGAGGACGGTGGCTGAGCGAGAGATCGTTGACATGGAGCCTCCTGGCGGTCTGTTTCGCCCTTCTATCCTGGCACCGGGCTTTGGTTACCGCCGCGTTGCCTCCTATCGTGGGCGGATGAGCTCACCCCGCATCAAGATCTGCTGCATCTCCAGCGAGGACGAGGTCCGCGCCGCGGTGTACGGCGGCGCCGATCTCCTCGGCTTTGTCGCTCCACCATTGGGGGGGCTCGGGGTGATCCCCGAATCGAAGATCGCCCAGCTCATCCGCCTCGTCCCTCCGGGCTGCGTGGCGGTCCTCCTCACCGGGCACACCTCTCTGGACGACATCTCCAGACAGGTTCGGGACACCGCTCCTGACGCGGTCCAGTTGGTGCGATCGACGAGCGTGCAGACGCGCCGGGCGCTGCGTGACCGCTTCGTCGGGTTGCGGCTGCTTCAGGTCGTGCACGTGCATGGCCCCGAGGCGGTCGACGACGCGGTGGCAGCCCAGGAGGAGAGCCACGGGCTGGTGCTGGACAGCGCGGTCCTCGACGGCCCGTCCGAGCAGCTCGGCGCCACCGGGACAACTCACGACTGGTCGATCTCCCGGCGCATCGTCGAG
>Ga0222662_1000813_pt1 | contig 20013 bp, 18 predicted proteins | sample AntAcemetagen600_FD_179821 | JGI IMG/M metagenome (GOLD analysis project Ga0222662, IMG submission 179821) | Saline water microbial communities from Ace Lake, Antarctica - #600 | ecosystem: Environmental > Aquatic > Non-marine Saline and Alkaline > Saline | place: Antarctica: Ace Lake...
CAGGACAGCATTTACTGTTGACCGGGAACCTATTGATCCTGAAGTCCTCGAGAGTGATAAAGAGCTTCTATATGAGGAAATTACCAGAGCCATACAAGGATATGGAAATACTCTCTCATCACTCCCTGATGATGAATTTATTATAGTCTCGATTAATTGGTCATCACGTGAAACAAACCTTCCGGAACGGACGTACATACGATTAAAGAAAAATGAACTCTCCTCGGGGGGTGACCCAAATATTCAGGAAGTGGAAAGAAATTAATTTACGATACGTAACCTCAAAAAAAAGCTGATATAGTTTAAAACCTGTATCGGCTTTTTTTATTCACACAAATCAAAGAGAACCTCTTTTCGGATTGCACTCTCTAATCGTTTTTTATACTCCTCCGGGGATATTTGGATACACCCAAATTGAGCCAGATGATCTGTATAGAACTGGGTATCCCACAGTTCAAAACCATTATGATTCAAAATATTATGACAATGCCATAATGCTATCTTATCCGCTTCCGGTTCTTTTTTGAACATAGACTCCCCAAAAAATGCTGCTCCTAATGAGACACCATAAAGTCCACCCATCAGCTCTTCATTCATATTATATATCTCAACGGAGTGGGCATGTCCAGTATGATGTAACACCTCAAATGAATCGATAATGAGATTGGATATCCAGGTCGATTTTCGATCTGCACACTCTTCCATCACTTCTCGAAAAGAATGATTTACACTGCAAACATATCGACCTTGACGAATTAACCTTTGTACATTCTTCGAAATCTTAAATTGATCGATAGGGATAATTCCTCGTTGCCTTGCAGAAAACCACTCTACATCATCATCTTGTCTAGACTCACTCATCGGGAATATGCCACGACTATATCCTTCCAGGAGTGTTTCGGGGGGTATGATTTTATTTTCGGGCATTGTGTTGGAAAAGTAACAAGATGATGGGTTTGCCATCTGCCCGTTCACATCCCATTCTTCTCCACTCTATAGATCAGATAGGGTGGTAAATTCAATATTTCACGTTCTGTTGTAAGATTTCCAAATACTTCCATGACCGGTTTTTTTAAGTGACCGCTGGTTTGATATGCCAAAAAGAGGCCTCCCTCTTTTAGAATATTTTTAGTTGCAATCAGAACAATTCGTTTGCGACTTTTCTCAAGAAATGAGAAGGGGATTCCGGAGAGAACATAATCTACATTCCCAATGAGTTCGCTACTCAATACTTCTTCGACATCACCGGCTCTTGTATTATAGATCTCAACCCTTGGATCTTTAATAGTCGACTTAAGATGACTGTAAAAATCTTTATTGAGTTCAATAAGGATCAGTTTAGAATTCGGAGACATTTTTTCAAGAATATATCTCGAAAATACACCATCACCCGGGCCATACTCCACTAAAACAAAATCTTTACTAAAATCGATATGGGTACATACCTTTTTTACACAGTGAAGCGAAGATGGTGTGATGGATGCAACATCTCTGTCTTTAATAAACGTTTTTAAAAAATCTATTTTACTCATGGGTTAATCTAATGTTCGTATTTCTTATAGTTCTTTCTCTAATTTAGCAATTTGATCACGGATTCGTGCGGCTTCTTCAAACTCCATATTATTTGCTGAATGTACCATGGACCCTCGAAGATACGCAAGAAATTCGTCTTTGCTTTCAAATGTAACTTCTTTCATAGCAGGACTGGCTCTATACCGGATACCCCCCTCAGCTACTTTCACGGACTCCAGATAGTTGTTTTCTTCTTCCAATTTTGGATCTAAAGTAAAATTTTGAGTCGAGATAAGTGCCGGATCGACCAGTGGTTTGAGCTCTTTTTCAATTGTTTTTGGGGTAATACCATGTTTTTTATTGTATTCCCTCTGCAATTCACGACGACGATCCGTCTCTTCAATCACTTTTTTAATGCTCTTTGTCATCTTATCAGCATACAGAATCGCACGACCATTTATATTCCGTGCGGCTCGACCTACGATCTGAAAAAGAGCCGTTTCTGATCTTAAAAAACCTTCTTTATCTGCATCAAGTATAGCGACCAAGCCCAATTCCGGTATATCAATACCTTCTCGTAGCAAATTGATCCCTACAAGTACTTTAAAATCGCCTCTCCTGAATTTATATAATACCTCAACTCGTTGCATTGCATCCAATTCACTATGCATGTAAGCTGCCGGAATCCCCAAATTTTTCAAATATTCACTTAACTCTTCACTCAATCTTTTGGTTAACGTGATACATAAAATACGCTCATCTTTATGAGCTCTCAGTCTTATCTCATCTAAAAGATCGTCTACCTGATTAGATAGCGGCCTTACCTCCAGCTCCGGCTCCATTAACCCTGTGGGGCGTATAATTTGCTCTACATACACCCCATCTGATTTATTGAGTTCGTAATCATTGGGTGTGGCACTCACAAAAATCACTTGATTGATCATCGTTTCCCACTCTTCAAACGTCAGTGGACGATTGTCCATTGCTGAGGGTAGACGAAAACCATGCTCAACCAGTTCAATTTTTCTGGATCTGTCGCCGCCATACATTGCACCAATTTGAGGAATGGTTTGATGGCTTTCATCTACAACCAACAGATAATCATCCGGAAAATAATCCATCAAACAGTACGGGCGTTCTCCGGGTTTTCGGGCACTCAAATAGCGTGAGTAGTTCTCAATGCCTGAACAGTAGCCAATCTCCTGCATCATTTCGATATCAAAAAGTGTACGTTGTTCAATCCGTTTAGCTTCCAAAAAGCGCTGTTCGTTTTGCAAAATATCTACACGCCAATGCATCTCATCCCGGATCTGTTGAATTGCTTCCACCAAACGCTCTTTGGAAGTTACATAATGGGAGGCAGGGTAGATGTGAAACTCCTCTACTTCATTCAGGATGGCGCCGGTATCGATATCAAAAATTTCTAATCTTTCAATTTCATCCCCCCAAAATGAGATCCTGAGCCCCTCTTCTGAATAGGCCGGATAGAGGTCAACAACATCGCCACGAACCCGGAAAGTGCCCCGGCTAAATTCTATATCATTTCGGTTATAGTGCAGATCAACCAAATCGTATAGTAACGTATTTCTTGGGATCTCCATGCCGGTTTTCAGATGTACAATCAGTTTAGCATACTCTGATGGTGATCCAATACCATAGATGCAACTTACTGATGAAACAATAATTACATCGCGTCTGCCCGACAATAGAGAGCTGGTTGCCCTCAAACGAAGCCTTTGAATCTCTTCGTTGATAGAAAGATCTTTCTCAATGTATTTATCCTGAGCAGAGAGATAGGCTTCCGGCTGATAATAGTCGTAGTAAGAGATAAAAAATTCTACACGATTCTCAGGGAAAAAATCGCTTAACTCTCGGTAGAGCTGTGCAGCCAGCGTCTTGTTGTGACTCATCACCAGAGTTGGCTTTTGCACATTTTCAATGACGCCGGCAATGGTTCGGGTTTTACCGGAGCCGGTAATGCCCAGGAGAGTCTGATATTTATCATTTAGATTCACTCCGTCAGTCAGCTCTTTAATTGCATTGGGCTGATCACCGGCAGGCTCCCATGGAGAGTGAAGTTTAAATGTGGACATTCACGCAGCCAATACTTTTGAAACCTCTTCAGCTGCTTCTTTAAGCAATACTGCAGAAATAACGTTCAGGTCGCTATTATCTATAATCACTTTTGCTTCTTTAGCATTCGTTCCCTGCAGTCTGACGATAATAGGTACACCTTCTACTTTTTTTGCGATCTCCGGATCTTTGATTGCTTCGATCACACCATTAGCCACTCTGTCACAACGAACGATACCTCCGAATATGTTGATCAGAATTGCTTTTACATTGGGATCTTCCAGTATAATCCGGAATCCGTTTTTAACAGTCTCAACATTCGCACCACCGCCTACATCCAAGAAATTTGCAGGCTCACCGCCCGACAGTTTAATGATGTCCATGGTTGCCATAGCAAGTCCGGCACCATTTACCATACAACCAACATTTCCATCCAGTTTAATGTAGTTTAGATCGTACTTGGATGCTTCCAGTTCCATCGGATTCTCTTCCGCTGTATCTCTCAGTTCTACAATTTCTTTGTGTCGGTATGATGCATTGCCATCAAATGTAACTTTTGCATCTAGAGCCAACACATCTCCTTCCGGTGTCAGGACCAAGGGATTGATCTCAACCATATCGGCATCTTTTTCAACATAAAATTTGTAGAGTAGTGATATTAATTTAACTGCTTTTTTAAATGAATCGCCTTCAAAGCCAAGTGCAAAAGCAAGTCTTCGGGCTTGATTTGGTTGCAGATCCATGCCGGGTTCAATCCACTCCTTTACAATTTTTTCAGGAGTCTCTTCCGCTACTTTTTCAATCTCGACACCCCCTTCTGTCGATACCATAATCACATTTTTACTGAGGGCACGATCCAGTAAAATTCCTAAATAGAACTCTTTCTCTATGCCTACACCATCCGTTACATAGATTGTTGTCACTTTTTGCCCGGCTTCTCCGGTCTGAATGGTAACCAGTGTATCGCCCAGAAGTGACTCTGCAGCTTTTCTGACTTCATCAATGGTTTTACAGAGGATAACACCCTTTGCGTTATTCTTGACTGTTCTGCCTTTGCCGCGTCCGCCCGCATGTATTTGTGCTTTCACTACAAACAGTTCGGTTCCTCTTGATTTCATCTCTTCAGCTGCCTTCACAGCTTCTTCAACAGATGATGTAGCTACTCCATCAGGCACTGCAATTCCATACTCTTTAAATAACTCTTTGGCTTGATATTCGTGAATTTTCATTTCAGATACGTTTTAAAACAGTCAAATTATTTGATAAAATTTTCAGCCTGAATAATACCCAAATCAGCAGGCAAATAAAAGTTCTCCTTCATGACTATTGTATCATCGTGGCGAGAGAATATATGTTAAAATGTAAATGTGTTAAAATATTAATGGGTTTTGATTTTAATACAGTGACCATATACAGGTTGCGCAGCATATGATTAAACGTATTAACATTTAAATATAAATCTTGTCAAAGTGCAGGGGTTCTAAGAACCTGTAATAAGGTTCTTACCTAATTAGAGAGATGAAGATCAAACCGACAACAAACAGTGATCCGACTCGAAATTATAAACCCGACTCGGTTGGTTCAATACTTCCAAGAACTAAAGTTGCCAGTGTAATCGAAGTCAGGGCAATTGCAGGGATGATGAAAACAACCGGTATAATATTTTGGCCTAATAAACCCATTGCAATAATTTTTGATACCAATGCCAACATCAGTATTGACAAAAACACTAAATATATCGGTGTAGCAAGAAAACCCATCGGTTTCCTTTGAATAAACAGTATGCCGGATACAATTGCGAGTGGAAGTAATAAACCCAGATCAAGTCCTTGCACAATTAGTGTTGTGTAATGTTCTGTTTCAGCGGGAATAATTGTACCATCAAATAATGGTGGTACAACAATTCCCAGCCATAACAACGCAATCATTATTGCATTCAATATCAAAAAGGATCCGGCAGTTTTTACAGGTGTTGATTCGTTGAATACAGATGGGAGCCGGTTGACTTCAAATGAAAAGAGTGTCAATACGAATGCAAAAAAAGATGTCCCAAGCAATACAGTATATATCAGAAAAAAATCGTTATACATTGCCATAACAAGATAAAACAGGTAGGTAACGAGAAAATATCCAAGCGTACCGCCAAGGATATAGCGCCCTTTTAGAGATCCTTTACGCGAATAAAACAGAGCTAGAAGCAATAGCGGAATCCCAATAATTAAAGTGACGTAATCCTGAGCTATTCCCTGTGGTGCAACATCTGCTGACATATGATGGTACAATCCTTCTCCATAAATCTGAACGGTTTCTCCACGAATGGACTCATATTCAAATGAACCCGGTCCGCCTGATGAGATAATACCTGATAGCGAAGCAAAACCAGACAAGATGATAATGAACCCAATCAATATCGTTATTAGTTTCTCTTGTTTCATAACATGAATAATACAAATTCAGTTATGTTTAGTTAATAGGGAAATACCTGATTTTATTAAAAGTCAGATTTATAATTTGAGTCTATACTTTTTTTGGAGAGTTGGGTTCCCCTTAATTAAACCAATACGACATTTTGAAAACAACAGCCCTGTTACGGGAATCCATTGTTTCGGGGAAGTAGTTGTCTGTGTAGACGATGAAGAGATCAGATACGGGGCTGTACCTCCACTGCAGGCGGCTGTTGATGTTGAGATTATCCAGCTGCTCGTTGTACTGCACAAACGTGGTGAAGAAGAGTGTGCGAGTAAAGGTGAGATCCACTTTCGGGCCAATCAGCCAGAAGGAGTTTTCGCCCCAGGGTTGCGGCAGGTCGAGGTAGTTGTAGCTGGCCACCATCGAGACACTTCCATAGGGCTGGTAGCGATAGTTGATATCCGCTTCTAAATAGGTTCGGTTCCCGTTGTAGAATCCACCCCTGCCCACAGATGCCGAGTATTTGAATAGCTTCCGAGTATCTGACCGGTATCGCACAAATGCATTCAGCCAGTTGTAGTCAGTGCCACTTTGAAGGAATCCGATATTGGAGTTCGTCGGATCAAAATTGCGTTGCAGTTCCACATAATTATGTGTCATCACGAGGTCGATCTGACTTAAATTATGAAAACTGAAAAAATAGCCCAGCCTGCTCTCTCGCTCGGTCAGGCGGAAATCCTCAGGCGTAAAAAAGGCCTCCATACTCCCTCGAAAACCATGATAGACAATGGGTGAATTATCCGGATAGAAACGGACGGTCACTGAGGGTTCAAGCTGAAAAAAGTTGGTTCGTGGTACATACCCCGCACCTGCAAAGTATCGGTCACCCACATATTGCTGTAAGAATTCCAGGCGGATTTTTTGGCGAGAGTAGCCCAGAATGGCCCCCTGCGCAAAATCAGATCCCTCTTGTACTCCATCTGTGAACGATTTAAAAGCAAAAACGCGTCCCGACCATCGATTGTCTTGCGTGGCTAGGTTAAATTGGAGTCCACCCGTGCGGTTGTACGAGCCGATGTTCGCAAAGGAGGCATCATTCACATTCTGACGATCCACCAAAATAGCCGAGATATTGGAGCGGGAAAACAGCTGTTTTTGAACTGTCGCTACAAAAAAGTTACTGGCCGTGGCTACATCGGACTCTTCGGTGTACATATTCATCACACCAATCCGCCAATCCTGGCCCAGATTCCCGCTGAGTCTTGCTCCTGCCAACACCGGCGCATCGATCCCGATTCTTCTGGAGAAGAACGGCGTTACTCTTCGGGATCCAAAATTTGAGAAGAGGTCTGAGTTTTCGAGAAAAAACTGCCTTTTTTCAGGGAAAAAGAGTTCAAAACGATCCAAATTTGTGATCTGCTGATCCACATCGGCTTGTGAAAAGTCGGGGTTGTAGGTCAGGTCCAGATTGAGTGATGATGAAAGCCCCAGTTTGACATCCATCCCGAAATCTGTTCGGTAGTTGGTCTCATCAGCTAGCTCAAAATCGCGTGATGCTCCGCCGAAGACGTAAGGTATCATCGAGAGCTGCAGACCCGGATCGGGTGGTGGCTGATCCCACTGCAAAATGCCTGTAAATGCTAACGAAGCCGTCGGGAATTGGCGCGGAACCGGTGACCATGACGATTTTTCGTTTATACTGAGATCGAGTCTCGAAAAGTTGATATTCCATTGGTCGAGTCCGGCTTTATACCGAATCGATTTAAAAGGGATTCGCATTTCGGCGACCCATCGGTCCTCATAGTCTTTGGTAACGACTTCCCATTTTGTATCCCAGGCCAAATCGACCGCTGCCCCGTTACTCATGGTTCCGTCCCACATTGCGCCGGCGGCATTTACGCCAAAAGAGTATCCGGTAGTGCGGTCGTTAAACGGATCGAGGAAGAGCAGAAAGTTGTCGTTGGTGCCAAAGGCAAAATCACGCCGAAGTGACTCCACTACACGGGGGGCGTCGATTACGTCAAAAAATATGAGGGAGAGGTAGATGGCATCATCATCGTAAGCCATACGAATTTCCGATTTCGCATCGCTGTAACTAGTGTCGTAGGGCGTGACCATAAAAAAATCGTCTGCAACATGTGCATTCCGCCAATCTAATTCATCGATTACGCCATCCAGGGTGATGGTTCCTGCCATTTTTTGAATGTGCAAAACATATTCGCTGTCTATCGAACTGCGACGGGAATCTTCTTCGGATGTATCATCAACCTGAAACGCATATCCGGACGATAGCCCTAAGTTGAAGAGTAGAATGGATGCAATTAGTATGGCTGATGCGCTCTGATATACCGATATTGAACTCGCTTTCCCCATTAGATATCCCTTATTTAGTCCCGGATTATAATAACGTACTTATCCTATAAACTATCTAATCCGACTTTTGGAAACAACGTAAATCACTTTTTTTAACAAATTGGATTGAAAGAAGTCCATGTGCCTGATTGTCTTCGTAGTGATAGAAAGCCCTCTGCGCTTTGCCCCTCTAATAGATTCTGAAATTTCTCTCGATTTTTGCATATTTCAATGATATTAAAAACCCAAAACCTTATCACAATGACTAAAAATATCTCCCGTAAAGAATTTTTGAAATTTTCCGGATCGGTGTTGGCCTTATCATCTATTGGATTTCCCAACATCATCCTCCCAAAAAAGAGAGATAAAATAGGGGTTGCTTTGGTTGGACTGGGTAGTTACAGCAACGGTCGGTTAGGTCCCGGGTTAAAACTGACTCAGCATTGCGAATTGAGAGGTATTGTTACCGGAACCCCATCCAAAATCCCGATATGGCAGGAAGAGTACGGCATTCCGGATCGAAATGTATACAACTATGAAACGATGCATGAGGTCGCCAACAATGATGATATTGATGTGATCTATGTGGTGACTCCGCCCGCGTTGCATGCCAAGTATTCCATCATCGGAGCGGAAGCGGGTAAACATGTGTGGTGTGAGAAGCCGATGGCGATGGATGTGGAGGAGTGTCAGGCAATCATTGATGCGGCCAATAAAAACAGAGTGCAGCTCACCATTGGATACCGAATGCAGCATGAGCCCAATACACAAACCATCATCCGATATGGTGCGGAGCGAACGTATGGCGATTTTGTAGAAGTTCGTGCCGGTGCCGGTTATAACGGCGCTCATCGTGATCCGGAGAATTGGAGACGGATTGGTCATATGGGTGGCGGTGCGTTGTATGATATGGGGGTCTATGCGATCAACGGGGCACGGTATGCAACGGGGATGGATCCGGTGAGGGTACGGGGTCGGCAGTGGTCGGAACGGAAAGAGATGTACAGTGATGTAGATGAGTTTACCGAGTTTGAAATGGAATTTGCCAACGGTTTGATGGCGTCCGGCGAAACGGCTTTCGGCAAATCGAGTAACTATCTGGATGTGGAGTGTACGGACGGGTCGTACCGATTAAGTCCGATGCAGTCCTATTCCGGTGTACAAGGGGAAACCAGTGATGGGATACAACTTCCTCCCGATCCCAATCATCAGCAAGCTCGGCAGATGGATAATGATGCATTGGCAATTCTTGAAAACAGTAACCCAATTGCACCCGGTGAAGATGGGTTGATGGATATCCATATTGTGAATGCGATCATGGAGTCCTCAAGGATTGGTGGGGAGTGGATCACATTGTAATTTCAGCTACTACATGTTATAGTTAACTCGACTGTTTTGATAAGAACAGAATGGGTCAATTTGATTCAAAAAAGGCAACCTGTTTCCGGGCTGCCTTTTTTTAATATCTGAGCTGTCTACTGGTTACCCTTTCAATCGAGATCAAAACGGTCCAGATTCATCACTTTATCCCAAGCGGAAACAAAGTCTTTAACAAACTTCTCCTCTGTATCTTCGCCGGCATAGAGTTCTGCGATCGCACGCAGTTCGGAGTTGGATCCGTGGATCAAGTCCACACGGGTACCTGTCCATTTCACTTCGCCCGATTTGCGATCCCGTCCTTCAAAGAGCTTTTGATCTTCTGATGTCGCTTTCCATGTGGTTTCCAGATCGAGCAGGTTTACAAAATAATCGTTCGTCAGAGTTTGTGGACGATCGGTGAATACGCCGTACTTTGAACCATCATAATTGGTGCCCAATACACGCATTCCTCCTAATAATATGGACAGTTCTGGTACTGATAGTGTCAGAAGTTGCGCTTTATCGATTAGCATCTCTTCCTGTGTGGCGCTGCCGTTCATATTGAAATAATTACGGAAACCGTCCGCTTTTGGTTCGAGCCATGCAAAGGAGTCGATTTCAGTCTGCTCCTGTGTTGCATCGGTTCGACCGGGAGTGAAATGTACTGTCACATCGTAACCCGCATTCATAGCGGCTTTTTCAACAGCTACACATCCTGCCAGCACAATCACATCTGCGAGGGAAACTCTTTTATTGCCTGATTGCCCTGTGTTAAACTCCTTCTGTACACCTTCCAGGGTTTCGAGTACTTTTGATAACTGAGTCGGATTGTTAACTTCCCACTCCTTCATCGGCTCAAGACGAATACGTGCACCATTCGCTCCACCTCGCATGTCAGATCCACGAAAGGTTGATGCAGATGCCCATGAAGTAGAAACCAGTTCGGAAATACTCAGTTCGGTATTCAGAATTTTCTCTTTTAATGTCGCAATATCCTTCTCATCAATCAGCTCGTGATTCACAGCCGGAAGTGGGTCTTGCCAGAGCAGGTCTTCTTCAGGTACTTCAGGGCCAATGTATCTCGCCTTCGGACCCATATCTCTATGTGTCAGCTTAAACCATGCGCGTGCAAAAGCATCTGCAAACGCATCCGGATTCTCATAAAACTTCCTTGAGATTTTCTCATATTCAGGATCCACTTTTAATGCGACGTCTGTGGTCAACATAAAAGGTGAGTGTTTCTTATTTGGGTCATGTGCATCGGGGATAGTGCCTTCACCGGCTCCATCTTTGGGCCTCCATTGCCATTTACCGCCCGGTCCTTTGTGTTTCTCCCACTCATACTCAAACAGATTTTCCAGGAACTTATGACTCCATTCGGTTGGTGAGGCTGTCCATGTTCCTTCCAGTCCGCTGGTGATGGTATCCGCCCCTTTTCCGGTTCCATGAGTGTTTCCCCAACCAAGACCCATTTTTTCAATGGGAGCGGCTTCGGGTTCGCGGTCGAGGTGATCCTCCAGAGATGCACCATGAACCTTTCCAAAAGTATGTCCACCGGCTATCAGTGCTACAGTCTCCTCATCATCCATCGCCATCAGTTTGAATGACTGACGAATATATTGAGCTGCTTTAGCTGGATCCGGTTCACCGTTGGGTCCCTCCGGATTCACATAAATAAGTCCCATGTGATCAGCTGCGAGAGATCCTTTTAGGTCCCCCTCTTCACTATGACGCTTATCGCCAAGCCATTCGCTTTCCGGACCCCAGTTCACATCTTCATTTGGCTGCCACACATCCTCGCGTCCACCCGCAAATCCAAACGTCTTAAAACCCATCGACTCAAGCGCGCAATTTCCGGCTAAAATCATCAGATCAGCCCATGAAAGTTTCTTTCCATATTTTTTCTTAACCGGCCAGAGCAACAGTCGAGATTTGTCCAAATTCACATTATCCGGCCAGCTGTTGAGAGGAGCAAATCGCTGATCTCCCGTTCCTCCGCCACCGCGTCCATCTTGCACCCGGTAAGTACCGGCACTGTGCCAGGCCATTCGGATAAACAGCGGTCCATAGTGACCATAATCGGCCGGCCACCACTCCTGAGAATCGGTCATCAGGTCAAAAATATCTTTTTTAACAGCTTGCAGATCCAATTTTTTAAACTCTTCTGCATAATCAAAATCTTCATCCATTGGATTGGAAAGTGAAGAGTGCTGTCTCAGGATGTTCAGATTCAGTCGATTTGGCCACCATTCACGTAGACCGGTTCCACTTCCTGCATTAGGTTTGACGATCTGTCCACTGAACGGGCATTTGCTTTCATTACTCATAAACTTGTCCTTTTTGATGAATTGATTAAAAATTTCGGTGGTCGATGTCATTTGAGTTGACAATTTTCTCCGATACTCTGCTATTTAAAGGTATGAAATCTAAAGGGGCAAATGTATAGATTTACTTTATAGGAGGGATAGGTGTGGCAAGAAGCTGGTTGGGACGATGCGACAATCTTGTCCCATAGGTTTTTCAAGGTGGAGGGTTCGAGGTTCAGGGAAGTGGACTTTGATTTATGGGGTCAGAAGAATAGGTAAGGACAATTAACACGAATATAAATATTTTTATTTGTCCTTTTTATTTACCTTCGAAACTAATTGTCATAAAACACACAAGTATGAAAAAAATCTTTCTAATTCTTATCACATTTATATTATTTACTAACTGTGCAAATTCTGATGAGGCTGAAAATAATGCCACTAATAACAACGAAGTAGAAGAAATGTCTCAACAATTGCGCCATGTAGTTATGTTTAAGTTTAAGGATTCAGCTACCCCGGCTGACATAATTGAGGTGGAAAATGCTTTTTTAGAGTTACCATCAAAGATTGAGGAGATTAAAGCTTTCGAATGGGGTTTAAATAACAGTCCTGAAGGATTAAATAAAGGATTTACTCATTGTTTTATTCTTACTTTTGATAGTGAAGAAGGACGAGCAATCTACCTTCCCCATCCAGCTCATCAGGAATTTGGAGAAGTAGTAGAGCCACATTTAGAAGATGTAATGGTATTGGATTACTGGGCTAAATAAGAAATGGCAATCAACTACAACCTGTTCTTCTCTTTTTGGGATCACATCGCCAAAATTTTCAGTCAGTTATATCTGGTCAGATCTCGTTGCACGGTGGGTTAACAATGGCTTCGTGCTGACCGGTTAAGTATTGAAGATCGACATAATATTGCTCGTCAGGCAGCACAAACCAAGAACCGTTAGTTATTTTGAAAGAAAATATCAGATGGCAGCAGGTCAGCCATCCGTTCCTTAGCCCAGTCTCCATATAATACGACCTGTTTAGGATTCATAAGGTTTCCATAGGTGTCAACCAGAATAACATTTACAAACGGAAAATCTATTTCTGATCTTAACTTGTTTTGATACCCAACTATCAGTGGTATATCTCTGCGGGTCTCAACCAGAAATACCAACTGTTCAGTTCGAACCGTTCCTCCATAAACAGATGCACGCCGAGTATTCACATGGGTTACTTCCCCATTTGCTATATTAAATACATCATCAGCTCTGTTTTCTGTCAAGCTCACCAAAAAATGCCGAAGTGATCCGTAATAAGTGTTATTTCGATTCATGCTCCATATCTCTTCTTGTTCTGGATCATCAGTTTCCAACGGATTGAAACGTGTTCTATGATAGTAGTATCCATTATCATTCTTTGTGTTAAATCGAAATGAATCCAATTCCGTGAAGAGCTCATAACCCAAAGACTTATTGATAATATGAAGATCCTCATCTGCATCGGCCAGCAGTTCCCCGGTTCTTTGATCGATCGTAAACTCCAGTATTTCCGGGTTCATTATTTCAGTTTGATCGGCATTTGAGGATTGTCCGATAAATGAACGCTTAAAAAGACTCAGTTTGTCCAGCCATTCCTGATCTCTTGTTGCTTCAACCACAATATCACCAAGCAAGAAAGTCTCTACATGAAGTCCCAGTTCACCAAAATTCCTCGAAACTCCTGTTTCAATTTCGAAAGGTAAAATTAACTGTTCATACCCCACATATCGAACAACAAGCTCAAAAATTCCCGCGGGCACATTATTCAAGACAAATAAACCCTCAGTATTTGTAGTCGTGCCAACTGTAGTACCTGAAAGGTAAATGGTTGCCGAGATTAGCGGTAAGTTCGTTTCTGTATCGATAACTGTACCACTGACGGACCCGGTCGTTCTTTGAGCATAAGAATTTGAAAGGTCAATCAGGAAAAATATACTGACCATGCTAATCCATATTTTTAACCTGTAAAAATATGCTGTTCGTTTTAATTTGAACTTCCCATCTCTTTTCATAAGATTTTGATCAGGATTTTCGTGGATTGCTTAGATGAATCTAAATTTGTGATAAAAATTTTCCAAATGAAATCTGTGATGGCGATCGTTGAAAGACAGGATAAGTTTTTAAATAAATAATGCAAAATCAGAGATCAAACAGCTAATAAAGCAATGAAGCCATTCAAAGAAAAAATCATTTACAAAGATTCTTTAACTAACGACATCGTTCAAATTGAACATCTTCTGACAACCACAGCCGAAAATTACTTTGCTAAAAAACGTTTTACAAAAAGCCCTAGAGAAAATGCCCCCAATAGCATTCGTCAAACCACTGAATTCTCGGTTTTATGCCCTTCAACTTCTGTTTATATGACATTAGATATACATTAAGGAACCGTATGAGTATTGAACAATTAAACTATCCTATTGGAACCTTTAAAAACCATCAATAATTACGAAAGAAACTCTGTCAAAATGGATTTCGGGTTGATGAAAATATCGGGATCTATGCATGGCACTGTAATCATCATCTTGCCCACATAACAGAATTGAAAAAACGAAAAAATGGAAGTACATATTTAGTATTAACAATCACATAAATCTTCTCTGATATAGCGCTTTGTTTGCTTTTTTCCAGGATTATTGAAAAGCTGATCTTTATACCCGGTCTCGATTACGTTACCATCGCAAATAAACGTCACCTGATCCGCTATACGATAAGCCTGCTGAATATTGTGAGTAACAAACACAATTGTGTACTCTTCTTTTAAATGACCCATCAGGTCTTCTATGGCTCTTGAAGATACGTGATCTAGTGAAGACGTTGGCTCATCCAGTAAAATTACATCGGGTTCAACTGCTAAAGTTCTTGCCAGGCAGAGGCGCTGCTGCTGCCCTACTGAAAGTGACCGGGCCGATTCATCCAAACGATCAGAAACCTCTTTCCAGAGTGATACTGCCCTTAGCTTCTCTTCCACAATCTGGTTCTTCTCAAGCAGAGATAACTTTTTATGGTACCGGACTCCCATCAGCACATTTTCCCGAATCGATTTTGGAAATACTGCCGGCTTTTGAAAAACCATGCCAACTTTTCTCCTCAATTCACTGGTGTTTACTGACCCGTCGAATATGTTCTCGCCATCATAGAAAATTTTACCCTCTGTTTGCAGTCCATCTGTTTCATCACAAATACGGTTAAAACAGCGAATTAACGTAGATTTTCCGGCACCGGACGGCCCAATTATACAGTGTATATTTTTCTTTTGAATCGTCAGATTCAATTCTTTTAAAATCAGCGTGTCGTCGATCATTACAGAAAAATTTTCGACACTGAAACAGGTAATCGACGTCTGCTTTCCCGAATAAATTTTTAAGCTGGCGGACTGTTTATTCATCGTACTATCATTGTTTTATATCGATTTCGAAAATAGAGTGCTGTTAAACTGAATATTCCCACAAGTGTGATCAATACAAGACTGGCACCCCATGCATTTTGTAACGCAGTGGGATCTGTTGCATTCTGAGCAAGAGCAAGTATATGTGTGGGCAGTGACGAAACTGGCTCGAGAAGCGAGCCCGGAATTCCCGCCCCGGAAAATGCTGTGGCAATAAACATGATGGGCGCGGTTTCGCCAACAGCCCTTGCCAACCCGATTAAAAGTCCTGTAAATGCACCCTGGATACCCATTGGAAGCAACACTTCTGTGATTACCCCCCACCGGTTCATTCCAAGGGCAAGGCCACTCTCCCGGTAGTGATGTGGAATAGAGTTAATCGATTGGTAGGCGGTTAGTACAAGCGTGGGCAAAATCATAATTCCCAAAATAATAGACCCAACGAACCATGAGATACCTGTATTCAAAAGGTTCACAAAAAAAATCAGCCCGAAAATGCCAAAAATAACAGATGGGATTCCATTCAAGCCGTAGATTAACATATCACTCATCCGCTGCAGGCGCTCGTTCTTCAAGTATTCACTTTTATAAATGGCCGTTCCCAGTGCGATTGGAAATGCCATGAGTACAGCCGTAAATACAAGCAGAATGCTACCAATAATCTGGTATAGAATTCCCCCTTCTGCTCCAAAACTCTTTGAGGGTAAAATTAAAAATTCGAGGCTGAGTGCCTGAAAACCGTTCCAGACGATGGTTAACACCAGAAATACCAATACAAATACACTGAAACCCAGCGAACCCCAGCAGAAGAACAGGAAAAGACGATTTTTTAATGATCTACTCATATAAACGCCCCCCAAACCTGATATTTCGCTGCGCAATTATCGTGACCGTAAAAACGGCCGCCATCAACAGAAGACCCATGAATATCATGGAGTTGAAATGAAGTGAACCGAACGCAGATTCCATAATTTCACGGCCCAGTTTGGAGGTGATGGTCTGTCCGGGAACCAGGATATTATAAAACGGGTCCGGTATTCGGTCGAGGCTGCCAATCACCAACATCATCGCCATCGTTTCTCCCATGGCGCGCCCGAGGCCTAACAATATCCCGCCTATGATATCCGACTTTGCTATGGGAAGAATAGTATCCTTCATCACTTCATAATTGTAGAGTCCCAGAACTTTAGCTGCTTCGCGGTAGCGAGAAGGCACGTTTTGCAATGCATCTTCAGTTAGTGTAATAATAATGGGTAAAATCATGATCGCCAGGATTATCCCCCCTGCCAGAATGGTTCTTCCTGTTGAAAGATCAAACAGGTTTCCGATCAGGACACTCAGTACGGCTACCCCAAGCAGTCCGTAAATGATAGATGGAATGCCTGCAAGAACTTCAAGAGAGGATTTTACGAGAATTCGGTATCGAGAGGGTAATAATTCGGAGATTACGATGGCACTTAGTACTCCTACCGGAACTGCAATCAACAGGGCCACAATTGTTACGGCGGTTGTGCCGTAGATCATACTTAGAATACCGTATTCTCCCTGTCCAGGATTCCAGGAGCGTGAGAGAAGGCTCCAACCGGCTTCAGGAATTGCTTGCAATCCCTGAAGACCAATAACGGCAAAAACAATCACGATGATTGCCATGCTGATAATTGTACTCGTAATCACCGCGTTTTTTCCGGCTTTACTGACTGATACGAACATATCCGGTTTGTTCTATGATTTCCTGTCCTTTTTCACTTAAAATAAAATCGATAAACAGGCCATTTTTTCCTTCAGGACGCCCATTTGTGAGCAGCATAATATCCCGCATAATCGGATAAATCCCTGCCCTCATATTCTCTTCTGATGGTTCAATCACAGTTCCGTCTTCCATCTTTATGGCAAGCCCTTTGACGTGTTCATTTTGCCATGCAAATGAGAGCATGCTGAAGGCTGAGTTACTTTGGGTAATGGCAAGCTGCAATTCGTTGTTGGCTCCAAGCACCAGGCCTGCGGCAGGAACAGATGCTTCGCTGTCTCCCATCACAGCCTCCATAAAAACGTGTCTTGTACCTCGGGACCGCTCTTTATCAATTACCAGGATCTCTCTGTCCGGCCCGCCAAGCTGCTGCCAATTTGATACTTCTCCGGTTAAGATCATTCTCATTTCATTAATTGAGAGTACTCTGATTCCAGCATCAAAAATTTCTGATGAAACCACGGGAAGTACAGCATCTCTGCCAATTGTATGTTTGGTAAATTCCACGTCCGGATGACGACCAAGTTCTTCATCGGTTAGGTCTCTGGATATCATACCAATATGAAGCTGACCTGCCCCAACCTGATTGATCGCCACGCCTGAACCCCCTGAATTTAAGAGTACTTTATGATCGGGATAGAGATCATGAAACTCTTCTACTGCTATAGTTATGATGGGAAGCACTGTTGTGGAGCCGCCTATACGAATAGAGTCCGGACTCCCGCAAGATCCAATAAGTGCTGTAATCAAAATCAGGAAAAATAATTTCCTCATAGTCTAAATATGTATCTGTAAGTGCATCTGTATCTACAATACGTAAACTTAACATTTTAGGACGGAGGATTTTATTATAAGCATTAAATGCTATAAAAATGTTATAATTAAATTTGTCTGATCGAGATAGATATGGGTTTTGGTTGAAATCACAAATAATGTACAATTCGTCCTCTTCCAAGCCAAAGAGACGCATTAATCCCAGCAAAACCGTTAGGGATTGACCCTAAATCACATCTTTCAGCTCTACTTTCTCCTCTTCGTAGAATTTCCCCCATTTCTCTTTCGGGTCGGGCGGTGTAAGTAGTGAGACAACGATCAAAACGAGTATAGATAACCCTGCTGCTGGAAGTACGATGTAGTCGTATGGTATCAACGGCTGTTCTCCAAACGAATTAATAATCGTAATCAAGATGGTTACACCCATACCGGTGGCAATAGATGCTACACCTCCGGCCGTGGTCACCCGTTTCCACAAAAAGGCGGCCAGAAGCGCCGGTGTGAGTCCGGCACCCACCATTGTATAAGCGGTAAAAGCCATATCCAGAATCGTCCGGAACTGGGTCAGAAGTAACCATGCAACCACACCTAAAAGAAGAACCATGCATCGTTGGAAGAAGATAATCCTTTTCTCAGATGCTTTCGGATTGATAAACCGCTGATAGATATCGCGTGTCAGATTGGTTGATGGTGTAAGCAGAAAGCTGTTCCCAGTAGATGTGATAATGGCCACAGCGGCACAGATTAACAATAACCCACCTGCCAGAGGAATCCCTATTTCTGTTGCAAAACGAGCTGTGTGAAGGATGATCCTTTCACTGTCTTCAACTGCGAGATGCATGATACTTCCCGGTTCGAGGGCATTAAAATGGCTGAATGCAATGATTGCTAAAGAGGCGATTGCGGTTTCAATGATAATGGTACCCACAACCCAAAGCACGACTGCATTTTTCGCGGATTTCTCACTTTTGGCAGAGTAAAATTTTTGATACATGTTAGACTCGCCAAGCAAGAGCAGAAATGTTGGGAAAAATACACCCATCACCCAGATCCAACTGTGTCCGCCAAGAACACTAAAAAGCTGAGGATCCAATTCCGTTACAAGGTACTCAGAACCCCCCAGATTAAAATAGACCAATGGCACCGCAATGATCACCGCAACTGTAATCACGGCGCCATTAATGATATCCACTGACACAATAGAAAGCATTCCAGCAAACGCAGTAAATATCACAATGAATCCGGCTGTCAGTAAAACGCCTTGCCACTCCGGAATATCTGCTATGAGATTCAGAACAAAACCACCGCCTCGGAATTGATATCCAACGATCGTAGTGTATGCGATAACGATCACGATTGTACCCAGAATCCGGGCATATTTGTTATATCGAAGCTCTAAAATATCCGGTACGGTATACTGTGCGATCCGCCGTACTTTTGCTGCCAAAAAGAATACAATTACAATACCAACCCAGGCACCGGCTGCCAGCCAGAGTTCCGATAAACCCACCCTCGCGGCCAGACCGGCTCCGGCAAGCAGGGTTCCGGAGCCTAACCATGTACAAAGCAGTGTCCCAACCAGTTTGTACGTTGGTACTGAACGACCGGCAACCATAAAATCGTCCTGATTTTTAATGGCACGGCTTTTCCAGATGGAGATACCCATCAGAAGGGCAAGGTAGAGAAGGACGATGAAAAAGTAGATGGACATTTCAGGTTCGATTTCAGGGTTTAACGTTCATAACAATCCGACAAAATAGGCAGGGAATCGATCTGATTCAACTTTGGAGTACTCCGAACGAAAACGTTCTTTAATCTTGATAGAATATAGAATGAGAAACCTTTTTTTGTGGATGCTACATGATAACCCTATCGATTGGGGATCAACCTGAGAGCAGAGTAGGGATCTTCCCGATTGTACTTTTACGAAGGATTGAGCTTGTTTCATAGGTATTGTTCTTTCAAAGCCAGTGAGAGTGGTTTGATAGAGATGCTAAATAAATTTGAGGAGAGTGAAATGAAAAGAAAACAAGTGTACACATTTGGCAATGGAATGGCAGA
>Ga0222662_1000814_pt1 | contig 20006 bp, 10 predicted proteins | sample AntAcemetagen600_FD_179821 | JGI IMG/M metagenome (GOLD analysis project Ga0222662, IMG submission 179821) | Saline water microbial communities from Ace Lake, Antarctica - #600 | ecosystem: Environmental > Aquatic > Non-marine Saline and Alkaline > Saline | place: Antarctica: Ace Lake...
ATCGCAAGAGACTAGCAAACATCTAATCCGTAGATCCGGCTTGTGATGACGCGCGGGTATGCCCAAAACACTACCTCAAAAAACAATCAAAAAATCCGCTTGAACAATCTGATACTACTGTCCCTCTTGGAGAAAGCGGGGAGCTTTACACGAGCGGGGACGGTCTCGCGCTTGGTTACTGGAAGCGGGATGACCTCACCGCAGAGCGCTTTGTCGCCGCGCCGTGGGACGAAAATGTTCTTCTCTACCGAACCGGCGATCAGGCTCATGAGGATAAAAATGGCGTGATCCACTTTGAAGGCCGCCGCGATCATCAGGTGAAAATCCGGGGGTATCGATTGGAGCTTTCCGAAATCGAAGCCGCTCTCGAATCGCACCCCGACATTGAACGTGCTGTCGTCACCGCTGAAGCAACGAGTGACGGAGCCGATAAAACGCTTTCCGCCTGGATCGTCTCCGCCTCGATGCCCGACCGCACCGCGCTCCTCCATTTTCTCGAATCAAAATTGCCGGACTACGCTATTCCCGCCTTTTACCACGAAATCGAAGCGATCCCTCTCACCGCGAACGGGAAAATGGATCGCGTCGCTCTGAAAACTTCACCGAGCCGATCTGCTCCCGCTCGTGCTCACGAAGGCCTTGTGGAATCAATCATCAGCGAAGTCAGCGGCCTCACGAATCCTCCCCTCGACGCCAACTTCTTCGATCTCGGCATGAGTTCCCTCCAGATCGCCCGCGCTCATGAGCGACTCGAAAAGGCCCTCGGGCGGGAAATTTCCATCACCGTCTTTTTTCAGCACACGACGATTCAGCGTCTCAGCAATCATCTCGGGGAAACGAAGACCGCGATCAAAACTGACAAATCGACGGCCGAAACGCATCGCTCAACCGACATCGCGATTGTAGGCATGGCCGGGCGATTCCCCGGCGCTCCCAATGTTGAGACCTTTTGGAAAAACCTCCTCGCAGGACGCGAGACCATTTCCCATTTCACGGAGGAGGAACTCGACTATTCCAACGACCCGAAAACCGGCGATGACACCTACGTTCGCTCCCGAGGCATCGTCGAAGGCTCTGACCTCTTTGACGCGAAGCACTTCGGGATTCCACCCCGCGACGCCGAAGTCCTCGACCCACAGCATCGACTCCTTCTCGAATGCGCTCAGGAAACCCTCGAAAATGCGGGACACGACCCCGACCGCTTTCCAGGAAAAATTGGAATCTTCTCCGGGTCGAGCCAGAACTCCTACCTTCTTAACAACCTCTGCACCGACCGCGCCTTCGCCCGCAAGCTCGCAGCCGGGTATCCGGTCAATGATTTCGGAATTCTCTTCGGCAACGACAAAGACTTCCTCCCGACCCGCATCGCCTACAAGCTCAACCTCAAAGGTCCGGCCATGGCGATCCAATGCGCCTGCTCGACTTCGCTCATCGCGATTACGCAGGCATGTGAGAGCCTCCGCTCCGGCACCTCGGACATGGCCCTCGCCGGTGGTGTCTCCCTGACATTCCCTCAAAAACGCGACTACCTCTACACCCCCGAAGGGATGGCTTCCGCTGATGGTCATTGCCGCAGCTTCGACGCCGGAGCCACCGGAACTGTCTTCGGCGAAGGCGTTGGCCTCATCGCCCTCCGTCGTCTCGACGATGCCATTGCCGACGGAGATGAAATTATCGCGGTGATCAAAGGCTACGCGCAGAACAATGACGGCGCGGACAAAGCCGGCTATGCCGCGCCAAGTGTGAGCGGTCAGGTCGAGATGATCCTCGAAGCCCATCGCAACGCCGGGGTCGAAGCCCGCAGCATCGGCTATCTTGAAGCGCACGGCACCGGCACCCCCCTCGGTGACCCCATCGAAGTCGCCGCCCTCACCGAAGCCTTTTCCCGCACCACCGACGAAACCGCTTTCTGCGGACTCGGCACCGCGAAGACGAATGTTGGTCATCTCGACATCGCCGCCGGTGTCACCGGCTTGATCAAAACCGCCCTGACACTGAAACACGGCGTGATCCCTCCGCTCGCTAATTTCGAAAAGCCAAATCCCAAAATCGACTTTTCCCACTCAGCGCTTTTCCCCGTCACGGAGAGAACCGACTGGTCGCGTCGTGAGGCACCACGCCGCGCCGGAGTGAGCGCCCTCGGCGTCGGCGGGACAAATGTTCACGTCGTCCTCGAAGAGGCACCGGTCCTGAAGCCGATTCCCGCCACCCCGTCGAAGAACCTCTACTTCCCACTCTCGGCAACCTCTCCGGAAGCCCTCGCCGCCTCGGTCCAGCAGCTAGGTGAATTCGCAGGGACGACCCAACTCGACCTCTCCGATATCGCCTTCACCCTGCAGGAAGGACGACGCCAATACGACCACCGCACGACACTTTCCGCCCGCTCCCTCAGTGAGTTGGCGACCCGCTGCGAAGCACACTCCGGCAAAGCGGTGAAGCACTCACCCAACTTCACGCGTCTCGCCTTTCTCTTCCCGGGCCAGGGCGCACAGCATCCGGGAATGGCGCGGGACCTTTACAAAAACGAAGCCGTCTTCCGCGAGGTTCTCGACGAATGCGCCGCGATCCTCGCCCCCGAAATCGGGCGAAACCTGATCGACCTCATCGTCCCGCCGCAGGACCGGCTTGAGGAAATGGCCACCACTCTCCGCGACACGAGCCTCGCCCAACCCGCAATCTTCTCGGTCAGCTACGCCCTCGCAAAACAATGGCAACATTGGGGGATCGAGCCGGACACCCTCGTCGGTCACAGCATCGGCGAATTCGCCGCCGCGACCTTTGCGGGAGTCTTTGAGCTTCGCGACGCGCTTCTTCTCATCGCAAGGCGGGGCCGTCTCATGAGCGACCTCCCCGGTGGCGTCATGATCTCGGTGCGCGCGACCGAGAGCGAGATCGAGCCATTCCTCGGAAACGATTTTGACCTCGCCGCAATCAACGGCGAAAAGGCCCTCGTCCTCGCGGGACCGCATGAAGGTGCCGACGCCCTTGAGCAAAAAATCGCAAGCGCCGGACTGATCACCAAGCGCCTTCACACCTCGCACGCTTTCCACTCCCGCATGATGGATCCCATCGTCGCGGAGTTCGAAGCTGCCGTCCGCTCGATCCCACTATCCGCCCCCAGCCGCCGGATTTTCTCGACCGTCAAAGTCGACTGGCTCTCCGACACCGACGCGACTGACCCGGGCTACTGGGCCTCGCATCTTCGTCAGCCCGTCCGCTTCTACGACGCGATCACCTCACTCTGGCGCGACGCCTCAACCGGCTTCCTCGAAGTCGGCCCCGGCAACACGCTCGCGACCCTCGCCGGGCAAAATCCGGATCGCAAAAACGCGGCCCCTTCGCTGTCCTCGCTCCCGCATCCCGCGAAAGACGAGTCCTCTCACGAGCACCTCCTCACGACAGCAGGAACGCTCTGGAGTCACGGATGGAAAACCAATTGGGCCACTCTCGAAGAACGCGGAACCGCCCCGCGCCGTCGCGTCCCCCTGCCGACCTATCCTTTTCAGCGCGAACGCTTCTGGATCGAACCACCGGAAGATGCCGCCGCGGCACCGGTGACGGACACCGCCGCCGAAGTCGTCGAGGAAACCAACGCACCAGTCGTCCGTGACGAGAAAGCTGAACTCCAACATATTTTCTCCGAGCTCTCAGGCTTGGATCCAGCCGACATCGCGACGGATGCGACCTTTCTCGAACTGGGCCTCGATTCCCTTCTCCTCACTCAAGCGAGCCGCGAGCTTCAGGAAACCTTCGGCATTAAAATCACGCTACGGGAGCTCATCGATGCCTTCTCGACGGTCGATGCCCTCGCTGCTCATCTCAAGACTCACGGGACAAAACCGAAAGACGTCGTCACCCCGGTGCACGCCCTTGAAGCACCGGCAACGAAGCCGGAGCCAGTCTCAGCCCCCGCCCTGAAACTGAAGACGAAACGTTCAAGCGATCTCACCGCGAAACAGCGACGCCACCTCGATGATCTCATCGCCCGCTACACCGAGCGGACTAAAACCTCGAAGGCCCTAACCAAAAAACATCGCAAAGCACACGCTGACCCGCGCACCGCCTCAGGTTTCAATCGCGAGTGGAAGGAGATGGTCTACCAGATTGTCACCGAGCAATCGAAAGGGTCCCGTCTCCTTGATGTCGATGGCAACGAATACATCGATATCCTCAATGGGTTCGGCCCCGGTTTTCTCGGGCATTCCCCGGACTTTCTCACCCGGGCGATCGAGGAACAACTCCATCGCGGGATGGAAGTCGGCCCGAACCAGCGCGTCGCGATGGAAGCCGCCGAGCTTTTCTGCGAAGTCACCGGCAACGAGCGCACGAGTTTTGTCTGCACCGGTTCCGAAGCAGTCCAGGCGGCAATGCGACTCTCGCGCACCGTGACCGGACGGGACAAAGTCGTCATCTTTGCCCGCGACTACCATGGCAACTTTGATGAAGTGTTAGTGCGTGGCGTCAACGGCGCGAACGGACTCAAATCGCTCCCGGTTGCGCCCGGGATTCCAAAGCGCGCCGCCGGTGACATGATCGTTCTGCCCTACGGCACCGACGAATCGCTCAGCATCATTCGTCAGATGGCGGGGGAACTCGCCGCCGTCATCGTCGAACCGGTTCAAAGCCGCCGCCCCGAATTTCGTCCCCGTGATTTTATCCGCGAAGTGCGCGAGATCACCCGCGCCTCCGGCACTCTTTTTGTCTTCGACGAAGTCGTGACTGGATTCCGTTTCGGTCCCGGCGGAGCACAGGATTACTACGGCGTCGATGCCGACCTCGCGACCTATGGAAAAGTCGTCGGCGGAGGCATGCCGGTCGGCGTTGTCTCCGGCAAAGCGGAGTTCATGGATACCTTCGACGGTGGTGATTGGAGCTACGGCGATGATTCCTTTCCCGAAAAGCCGGTCACTTTCTTCGCCGGTACCTTCGTCCGTCATCCTCTCGCAATGGCGAGCTTGAAGGCGATGCTCACATTTTTCAAAGAGCAGCCTCTCCACTTTTGGCAGGCGCTCAACGCAAAAGGGGACCGCCTCGCGGGAACGGTCGATCAGTTCTTTAAAGATCACCATCTCCCCTACGAGTTGCCGAACCGTGGCTCGCTGATGTATGCGCGAGTCGGTGATGACCAACCCCACGGCAACCTCCTTTTCTATCATTTGCGGGAACGTGGTGTGTTTTTGTTAGAAGGTTTTCCCTCCTACCTCACCGCTTCGCACACGGACGAAGATCTTGACTATGTCATTGATGCCTTCCGCGACTCAGCGAAGGAACTTCAGGAAGCAGGATTCTTCCCCGAAAGCGAGCTGATCTCCTCGACTCCGGTTTCTCCTCCGGGCGCACCGCTGCCATTCCTCGCCGCAGGAAAGACTCCACCAACCGCCCCCGAGCTGAACACGTTCTCCGTCCCCACGACGCAGCCGCAGCGAGAGATCGTCGTCGCCTCCGCCTTGAGTCCGGCAGCATCCTGCGCCTTCAACGAGTCGGCATCGCTCATCTTCGCGGGCGGCCTCGACGAGGCAGCCCTTCGACAGGCAGTCGCGACGCTCACGCAACGCCACGACGCCCTCCGCGCCACTTTCTCCCCCGACGGGACCGCGATGCGGATTCATCGCGAACTAGAGATCGAGGTTGAAACCGCGACCGACCTTGCAGCCACGCTGCACGAACAAGCCTCGACGCCTTTCGATCTCGAGCACGGCCCGCTCATGCGCATGAAGCTCGTGTCTGAGGGCGAAACGCGACACCTCGTCATGACCGCGCACCACGCAGTCGTCGACGGTTGGTCCTACAATGTCATCGCAGAGGAACTTTCCTTTCTTTACAACGCCGCCGTTGCAAACTCGGAAATCACACTACGCTTTGCCGAACCGAAACAGTACGCCGAGCACGCGCTCCAGCAGCAGGATTTCGAAAAATCGGAGACCTACGCGGAGCAGAAAAAGTTCTGGCTTAAGCAGTTCGACAGTATCCCCTCCGCGATCGAACTCCCCCTCGACCGTCCTTACCCGGCGGACCGCAGTTTTGCCGGAGGTACCGTCGCGCATCAGATTGACGAAGCCACCTACCGCGCGATCAAATCTGCGGGCGCGAAGCAGGGTGCCACGCTCTACGGAACCCTCTCGGCGGTCTTCGCGCTCTTTCTCCATCGTCTCAGCGGGCAGGAGGAACTTGTCTACTGCATTCCGGCAGCGGGACAAAACGATGGCGAAAACACCGAAAATCTCATTGGTCATTGCGTGAATTTCCTCCCGCTGCGAAGCCATCTTGAGACCGGCGAATCATTTCCCGCTTTCCTGAAGCGCAACCGCGACACCTTCCTCGGGGCGACCGATCATCGCTCCTACACCTACGGAGAGCTGATCCGCGATCTCAAACTTACCCGCGATCCACGACGCATGCCGCTCAGCGAAATCGCCTTTAATGTCGAGCGCATGGATTACTTCGGGGAATGGACGGATCTTAAGGTCAAGTTTCAGCCGAACCCGAAGACGAACGTCCACTACACCCTTTTCCTCAACATCGTCGAATCGGACGACGGCCTGCGTCTCGATTTCGATTACAATGGCGATGTCCTCAATGAGTCAACCGTCGCACGCTGGGCGACTGCCTTTACCCAACTCGTCAAAAGCATCGCCGATGGAGCGAGCGGCAACGTGAACAATCTCCCGCTCCTCCCCGAAGCAGAAGCGAAGACGATCCTTGAGGAATGGAGCGGCATCTCCCGGGTCACCAACGATCTCCCCGCCGTCCCTGCGATCTTTTCGGAAATGGTCGCCTCGCATCCTGACAAGACCGCACTTCAAACCGACGACAGCACCCTGACTTACACACAACTCGACGAGACCTCCGCCAACGCCGCTGCGTTTTTGCAATCGCGGGGTATTGAAAAAGGCGATCGCGTCGCACTAATGATGGATCGTTCGCCTGATCTCATCGTCGCCCTTCTCGGCATTCTCAAAGCGGGAGCCGCCTACGTCCCGATTGACCCGACCTACCCGGCCTCCCGCATCGAACTGATGCTGGAAGACAGCGCCGCCAAAGCGATCATCACGGATCAGGTCGGAATCGATTTCCCCTGCCCGACAATCCGCCCGACGCAATTCGGCGAAGACGCTCCTGAGGCCTTTCGTCATGTCGAGCTTTCCGGCGAGGACCTCGCCTACGTCATCTACACTTCCGGCTCGACCGGCCGTCCCAAGGGCACCCTCATTCCCCATCGCGGGATCGTCCGGCTTGTGCGCGAGACTGATTACATCCGATTCGGACTGGAGGAGACGTTTCTCCTTTCCTCACCCGTCACATTCGATGCTTCGACCCTGGAACTCTGGGGGTCTCTCCTCAACGGAGGACGCCTCGCCCTTCTTCCTCCGGGAACGCCGGGCCTCGCCGAACTCGGAGAAGCGATCCACCGTCACAAGGTCACGACCCTCTGGCTCACCGCCGGTCTCTTTCAGCTCATGGTCGATGAGCGACTCGATGACTTGAAACCGCTCCGGCAGCTTCTCGTCGGAGGCGATGTCGTTTCCAAAGCCCACGCCGCCCGTGCCAGCACCGCACTCGCTCCCGACGGACGGCTCTACAACGGTTACGGCCCGACCGAAAATACCACGTTCACAACGGTGCATCCGATCACGCTCGATGACACCTTGCGCCCATCTCTCCCCATAGGAAAGCCGATCCCCGGCACGACCGTCTACGTTCTCGATGAGACGATGAATCCCGTCCCGACCGGCGTGAAAGGCCGCCTTTACTTTGGCGGGACCGGTCTTTCTCTCGGCTATCTGAATCAGGAGGAACTCACCGAAAAAGCCTTTCTCCAGAATCCCTTCGATACACAGGCCCGCCTCTACGACAGCGGCGACTACGGACGCTGGCTCGCCGACGGCAGCATCGAATTTCTCGGTCGCGCCGACGAGCAGGTCAAGATTCGCGGTTTCCGGATCGAGACTGGTGAAATCGAAACCGTCCTCCAGGCCCACCCCGGCGTGAGAGGCGCCGCCATCGTCGTGACCGGCGATTCGGCAGAGACGAAGCAGCTCACTGCTTTTCTCCTCTCCGAGGAAAAAACCGGGCTCGACTCAGAGACAGTCGTGCATCATGCGAAGGAGCGGCTTCCCGCCTACATGGTGCCGAATCGGGTCATTCTCCGCCGTGAGTTTCCTCTCACCCCGAATGGAAAGGTGGACTACCGAATCCTAAAAGAGGAGGCAGTAAACGCCACCCTTCTCTCTGAGGTGAATTCGAACGAAGGCGGGGCAACTCCTCCGGTCACCGAAACAGAGAAAGTAGTCGCTGACCTCTGGTGCGACATTCTCAGTCTCGAGGCCATCAGTCGCACGGACGACTTCTTTCACCTTGGCGGCCACTCTCTCGCCGGCCTTCGCCTGTTCACCCGTCTCCAGGAGAAATTCGGAATCGATCTTCCGCTCGCGACCCTCTTTCAATCGAGCACTGTTGCCACACTCAGTGCCCGCATTGATGAAAGTCGCGAAGAGCCGGGTCGCCGGGGGAATCTCCTGACACTGATCCGATGCGGCAAGCGTGAGGAGGCACCGCTTTTTCTCGTTCATGGCGGCGATGGTGGCACCTTGTTCTACAAAGAATTTGCCGACGCGCTCGAATTTCCCGGTGAGATCTACACGATCGAAGCACCGATCCTCATCGATCCGGACTACGTACCGACCGGGACTAACATGAAGCAAACCGCCGCGATTTACCTCGAGCAAATCAAAAGCCTATACCCGGACCGGCCTGTCCATCTCGGCGGCTATTCCTTCGGTGGAGCTGTTGCCTACGAGATGGCGAAGCAGCTTGATGACTCGGCTATTCCGGTGGAAACTCTCCTTCTTTTCGACACGCCAAACCCGGCCCGTGAGCACGAATTCAAGAATGGATTCAGCAGCCGCCTCGTCTCCGACTGGCGCTCAAAGGATGACGAGGTGCTCTTGAAACAAGTTCACCGGTTCGGGGTCCATCTCATCGAAGGATTCCAGAATAAGGTCGAATACCTCAGCCATATCCGTGCCCTCAAGAATGAGCATGGAGACGTCCTCGACCTCCCTGAAAATTTGAGGATCCTCAAGATCCAGGAGGCGCACCGGAAGCTCCTCGAAGATTACCAGCCCGCCCCCTACGAAGGGCGGACCTTTCTTTTCCGCGCTCTCGTTCAAAGCGGCTCCTATGATTTTAACCGGAGCATGGGATGGAATGCCCTCATCCCCGACCTCCAGGTGATCGACATCACGGGAAATCACGAAACGATTTTTAGCGCTCCAAATGTCCGCGCGCTGAGCCGCGACTGCGGTGAAATATTTGCCAACGATCCCGGTCCTCTCCTCCCCGGCTAAGCCATGAAACAACAACTGAAATGTCTCGCAGGCTCGGTCCTGCATCATCTCGCTCCGCGGCTTTCCCGCGAAGTGGATCAAGGCCAAATTGACGGGCGCCACGAGCGACTGAAGCGGCTCATTGCCGACTATCAAACGGGGCGGGCGGCGGCTTCGGGCGATCTCACCTCCCTGCGCGAACGGCTCGCCTCTTACTGGCAAAGTTCCCGCGGCGATGAATTCTACGATGCCTATCCGCAACGGTTTCAGGAATGGTTTCTCGGTCATCATTACTCCGTGATCGAAGCCCTCGCCGGAGAACTGGAAAAGCGACCCGAGATTCATCGCCTCATCGAAGTGGGATGCGGAGACGGAAAAGTCCTCTCGCATTTGAGTGAACGCTTTCCGCAGTTCAACGCCGCTACCGGGATCGACCTGAACGAAAAAATCATCGCGCGGAACCGAGAGGTCTATCGCGAAACCCGACTGCGTTTTGAATCCGGCGACCTCCATGAGTATCTGCAGGCCTACCAGGGTTCGGGGATTCTCCTCGTCAGCTACGGCGGCGTCCTTGAATACCTGACAGAGATAGAACTGGAAGATCTTTTTACCTCCTTTCGCAATCTCGCGAACCCGGTCATGCTCATGTTAGTCGAGCCGATCGCGGCGGATTACGATCTGGAGAAGGAAACCCAATCACGCCCCCACGGCATCGAAAAATCCTTCTCCCATCCTCATCGTCATCTTTTGGAACAGGCCGGATGGACGATCACCTACGAGGAAGTGCAGCAGCGCGAGCATCGCTGGATGCTCATGATCGCTTCGGCGTGATATACTCACCAATCGGGGTGCGGAGTTCGCCCTTGAAATCAACGGGGAAAGAATCACCGCGGAGGCCATCGACGGGATGATTGACTGGGAACCCAAAGACGATTAACTCAAGGCCGTCGAAAGCGGAACCGCTCTCTTTCGGGAAGATGACGGCACCTTCGAGACGACAAGATCCAGCGCCTTCACGATGGCAAAAATTGAAGCCAGTTTCAATCTCGACCGTACCCACCGAATATCGCGGTGGAGAGTGGCTCGCGAAAGACTTCTCGAGGACCCGGACGTTCTCGCCTACTGCGCCTTCGAACAATTTTCCGACGGTCACACCGAACTGAAAGATCTCACCGATGCCACCCAAATCGGAGCCGCCGTCCTCGCGGATCAAACTCCTGACCGCTGGAATAACTCCAGCTCCGTCCTCGACTTCAGCCCGATGGGGAGCCGCGTCAGGGTCACCATTCCCGGCGAACACGAATCACTCACCCTCATGTCCTGGATCAAAATCGACAGCCTCGACCGACTCTACAATTCGCTCTTTCTCACCGACGGTCACGAACTTCACGAACCGCACTGGCAGATCATGAACGATGGGCGGCTCTATTTTTCGGTCCGCGCGAACGATGGCGGAAAAGACAAAGACAAACACATCGCCTACTCGCCACCGATCTGGAGCCCTGCTCAAAGCGGCCAGTGGAGGCACCTCGCGACGGTCTATGACGGCGAGGCCTTCACGATCACCCACTACGTAAACGGCGAATCCATCAGCATCGATCAGATCCCCGAGTCCCTTCGCCCTGAGAAAGTCACCATTGGCACCGCCTCAATCGGCAACTGGAGCGAGCCGCACTATCGCAAAGACGCCGAATTCGCGGTCCGGAATCTAAACGGCTCCATGGACGAACTCGGAATCTGGAGCCGCGCCCTGAGAGCAGGAGAGGTGCAGGAAATTTGGAGGGTCGGGAAACCGTAGGGTGGGCTTGATGAAAAACCCCATCAGACGACTGGCATTCACCGCTTTAATTTCAGGGCTTTTGATTTGGTTCTGGTATTTCAACGTTCATCCAACGCCCACTTATCGAACCCACAATGTGCTTGCGGGTGACAGGATTTCTTTGTGGACCCAGCGGGGCTTTATTTGCGGACTTGGGTTTACGGCTCCGGAGAATTATCAGCCCCGCGCGGAAACGAGGATCACCTTCAAACTAAGTTCCAGGCAGGAAAACGAGCGGATCGAGTTTGACCTAATTTCCGACGACATTGAAATCGTGCCTCGGGGAAAAGGTCCGCCCGACCAGGTTCGCTATCGAATCAGAAATTCGCAGGAGTTGTTCAAAGGAATTCACCGCCATCAATCGATTCAAATATCGAACATTCCTGAAGAGGTTTCACTTGAACTCTGGAGCAGCGACGGGCGCGGCCTCATTCCGAGAATCATCAACCCGAACCCCATCAAGGTTTCCTCCGGCATCGCTGAAAATTGACTTCGCACGAAGGAAGCAGGCACGGGTATCATCACCGATCGACTAATCTCGCGATCCGCTCGGCGGGAGCAGGGTGGGAGGCAAGGTATTCGCCGAGGACCTCGGGATCGGTTCCGGCCTGCTCGATTCTTTTGAGGAAAGAAATCGCTCTTTCAGGATCATAGCCCGCCGCGCGCATGAGCCCGAAGGCATCCGCATCGGCTTCGAATTCAATCTCTTTCCCGTGAGCGCTCCGCAGCATCGGAAGGCCCTGCGACCGAACCCAGCCGGAAAGCAGGCCCGCGCGCCCCGCCGCAAACGAGGCCGCACGCAGTGTCGACTGCTGGATCATCCGGTCCCAGGTATGTCGTCGGATCACGTGAGCGGTCTCGTGAGCGATGACGAAAGCAATTTCGTCCTCGTTCCGGTCACAAAACTCGATCAGAGATCGGCTCACAAAGAGGTAGCCGCCGGGGAGACCGATCGTCGCAGGATGATCGCCCTCCATCAATTCGCACCGATGTTTGAACCCCGCTTGATCGATCGATGCTCCAAGCCGCTCGCAGATTCCCCGGAGCCAGCTCAGCAGCTCCGGCTCGTGAAGAATCTTTGTGGCGAGGCGAAGCTCCGCCGCGAGGATTTCCCCGAGGTCGCTTTCGGCTTTCACGGCATCTTCCTCAGTCCCCGTGAGGCCCTCCCAGATCCATTTGCTTTTGCGATAAGTCGGCACCGCCGCGCGTCCCAGCTTACGTCCCAGGTCTTCGAAAAAACTGCTCATGTGGTTATTGGCCCGGTTAGATGACTACCCGCTACGCTATGCTGGAGATGAAGAAAAAGACAGAGCGCACTCAGGGGGAATGCGCGGAGAACCGTAGCGAGCCAATTCCCGGACTTTGGGCCTCCATTGGGCAACGCAAAGCTGACGCCAGAGACGGGTACGGCAACCCGTCTCCTCAATGCCCCTGCCCACCTTCGGTCCGGCAAAAAATCACGCTAAAATCTCGTGAATGACGTGCCCTTCCACATTCGTCAACCGGCGCTCGATCCCATTGTGAAAATAGGTAAGCCGCTCGTGATCGAGTCCTAACAGGTGCAAAATAGTCGCGTTAAAATCGTAGAGCGGATGGACATCTTCGATCGCTTTTCGTCCCAGCTCGTCGGTAACGCCGTGGCTCACGCCGGGCTGCACACCGGCCCCGGTCATCCAGCAGGTGAAGCCGTCCGGATTATGATCCCTTCCCAGAGCACCCTTCTGAAACATCGGCATCCGCCCGAACTCGGTCGCCCAAACCACGAGGGTGTCTTCGAGAAGTCCGCGCTGTTTGAGGTCCTTGATCAGAGCGGCGGCGGGTTGGTCGAGGATTTCGGCATGGCCGTCGTACTGCTCCTTGAGCTTCGAATGGCCGTCCCAGTTCAGCCTTCCGCCACTCGCGTAGGCACCGTTAAAGAGTTGGACAAAGCGGGTTCCTTTTTCGAGAAGGCGTCGCGTTAGGATACAGTTCCGGGCGAACCCGGCTTTGATCGGATTCGATTCGTCATCGGCTCCATACATTTTCAGAATGTGATCCGGCTCCGTCGAGAGGTCGCTGATCTCGGGGACGCTCAACTGCATCTTCGCCGCGAGTTCATAGCTCGCAATGCGGGCCGCGAGACTACCATCGAGCGGGTTCTGCTCGAGATGACGGGCATTCATCCGCTGGAGCAATGACCGGGCCGCCTCATCTTTCCCGCCCGCGACGGACTTCGGGGACGAGAGATGCCGGATCGGATTCTGTGCATTGAAAGGCGTCCCCTGAAACTCCGCCGGAAGAAACCCCGGCCCCCAGTTATTGATGCTCGCCTGCGGAATCCCGCGCGGGTCGAGGAGGGACACGAAGGCGGGGAGATCCTGATTCTCACTCCCGAGCGCATAGCTGAGCCAGGCGCCCATGCTTGGAAATCCGTCCTGCACAAACCCGGTCGAGAGAAAATTCTCGGCGGGGCCGTGGGTGTTGGATTCACTCGTGAGCGAATGGATAAAGGCAAAGTCATCGGTGAGTTCGGCGAGGTGGGGGATCATGTCCGAGACCCATTTCCCGGTCTGCCCCCGTTGCCGGAACGCATACTGCGGGCGGGCCAAATTTCCCGATGGCCCCTGAAAAGTGACGGGTGGACCTCCCGCGAGGGGTTTCCCATCCTGCCGGATCAACTCGGGTTTGTAGTCCCACGTTTCCAGTTGGCTCACGGCCCCAGCGCAGAAAATGACGACGACGTTTTTCGCGCGCGGACGATGATGAGGCCTCCTCGGGGCAAAGGGATTCTTTGGATCAATCTCAGGACGCACCGGCGCTTTTGCTGAGCCGAGAAGATTGTCGGTTCCGAGAAGACTCGAGAGGGCAATCGAACTCAGCGCGGTCGCGTTGTTCGAAAGAAAGCTCCGGCGTCGCAGTAAATGACGACCGTGAGGCGAGAGATTCTCGGATTCGTTCATGGAAGAAAAAGGAACTCGTTGGAGTTAAAAATAACCCGATTGACCGTCTCCAACCCATGCTCACGAACGACGGTGATTGCGTCGTTCAATTCAGCGGGTTCAGGATTTCGACCAAAGCTGATCTGCCAGGCCCGTCGAACCTGCTCGCTAAGATCATCGCCGACCTCGTCCCGGATCCGCGCCGCGAAGTCCGCCGCGAGATCAATCGTGAACTGGCTGTTAAAAAGATTGAGCGCCTGAATCGGAGTCGTCGATTGACTGCGCCGTGGCGCGCTCTGCCCTCCATCAGGACAATCGAAGGCGCCAAAGACACCCTCCCGCTCCATCCTCACTTTGTAGGCGTAGATCATGCGACGACGGCCTTCGGCCTTTTGATGAGACTCAACCGGTTTGAAGCCTCCGGTGCCGCCACGGCTGTCGAAGAGATCGAAGCCCCGCCCGAACATGGTCGTGTCGAGTGCGCCGCTCACCGCAAGAATGCTGTCACGAATCACCTCAGCCTCGATCCGGCGCGACGGGAAACTCCAGAGAAGACGGTTGTCGGAATCTTTGGCGAGGCCGTCGGCGTGGAGTTCGTTGCTCTGTTGATAGGTTTCCGAAGAAACAATGAGGCGATGAAGCTCTTTGACGGACCAGCCCGACTCGATGAATTCATTCGCGAGCCAATCAAGCAGCTCCGGATGACTTGGGAGCGCTCCGAGATTTCCAAAATCATTCGCCGTCGCAACGAGACCGATTCCGAAATGCCATTGCCAGATCCGATTGACGATGACCCGCGCCGTGAGCGGATTGTCAGGGTCGGCGATCCAGTCGGCGAGCGCGGCGCGGCGTTCCGTATCGCGCGATTTGAGAGGCAGCGCCACGGGATTGAGAAAAGAAAGAGAGGCCGGCGCGACCTCTTCGAGCGGCTGCTCAGGGTCACCCCGATTGAGCAAATGCATCGCCGCCGGGGCGGTCGATTGGGCGGCGAAAACCATCGGTTTCTCTCCGCCGTACTTCATCAACTCTGCCGCGAGAGGCTTCCTCGCCGCGATGATTTCACGGGCACGCGCCTGATGTTTCGCGGCAATGTCAGGAAGTTGATAGAGATCCTCTTTTGCTTTTTCGGGGTCAAAGGGAGCACGATCCGAGGCATCGGCGATTTGACGCCATTCCCCGGCTTCCGTTTTGATCTCAAGGGTGTAGGACTCGGCGAGACGGTCCGGATATTTCCCCGTTCGATCCCGCCCCCATAAAATCTGATGAATCGTCTCGGACTTTTCGAAGGTCAATTCGAGAGCGCCGCGGCCCTTATCTTTCGATTTCCAGGCACTGACGTTTCCGTAGATCCCGTCGATTGCGGCCTCCGGTTTGCCCGTCTTGGAAATGATCCGGGAAGTGCGGGCGACGTTTTCACCTTCGGTATTAAAGACCTCGATTTCATCAAGATAAGGCTCGTGAAAACTGTCGCGGATCGTCGTCAAAATCGTGAACCGAACCCCACTTGCTTTCACCGGCGGAAAGCTCTCGATATTCCCTTTCGCACTGAGCGAAGCCCGCGTCGTCCCTCCGCCGGCCTTGAGTAGATAACCGGTCAATTCCTCATCGAGGGGCCGGAGTTGCCGTTCTAAACCCGAAACGAGGGCATCACGTTCCGGATTTAGAATTGGACGATCCCCGTATCGGACTCCGGCGAAGAAGGCCTGCATCGTGTAGTAATCCCGGGCGGAAATCGGATCGAATTTGTGGTCGTGGCAGCGGGCGCAGCCGATGCTCAGCCCGAGAAAAGCTTCGCCGGTGTTGATCACGATTTCTCCGAGTTCGTCCTCGCGTGCGAGCCGTTTTGATTCTTCATCCTTGCCGATCTGGCCGGGTAGCAGCGCCGCCGCGGTGACAAGAAACCCGGTCGCTTCCGCTTTGCCCATCGCATCGCCCGCGATCTGCTCACGGACAAATTGATCCCACGGTGTGTCGGCGTTGAAGGCCTCAATCACATAGTCCCGAAAGGGCCAGGCGTGAGCGCGCTCGGTGTTCACCTCGAAGCCATGGGTGTCCGCGTAGCGTACAACATCGAGCCAATGCTGCGCCCATCGCTCACCGTAGCGAGGGGAGGCGAGAAGCCGCTCGACGGCGGTTGCGTAGGCAGCGGGGGAGTCATCCGCGAGAAAGGCGGCCATTTCCTCCGGCGCGGGAGGCAATCCGATGAGATCAAAGCTGAGTCGTCGCAGCAGGGTCGCCTTGTCCGCACGCGGGGAGCGCCGAAGTCCGTTTTGCGTGAGCGCCTCATCGATGAATCCGTCGATGGAGTGCTCGCCGTCCGGAATCTGGATTGGTTTGAAAGACCAATGATCGCTCGTGTCTTCCAACTCGACGAGATCGACCCCATCCGGCCAAACCGCCCCTTCTTTGACCCAGCTCGTGAGGATTTCGATTTCCTCAACGGAGAGGCGCGCCCCTTTCGGCGGCATCCTTTCGTCTTCCTTGTCCGAGGTCAAAAAGAGGATGAGCGGACTTTCCTCCGGTTTCCCCGGGACGATGTCCGGGCCATGATTATCCCCGCCCCGGAGCGCTGACGATTTCACATCGAGCCGAAGACCGGACTTCTGTTTCTCCTCCCCGTGGCAGTCATAGCAATGTTCCTGAAAAATGGGACGGACCTCGCGCACAAAATCGACCGGATTCGCCCTCACCGAACCGGGTGCGATCATGGGGAATAAACACCCCGAAATGACGAGAAGACGCTTCATGCAGGGATCGTTTTAGCGAAAATCACGAAAGAGCACAACCTACGCAATTCCGCCCTCCGGTCGGACCATCGACACCAGAGGAACTTGCCACGCCAAAGAGTTTTCCCCTCACCGTGCTGCTGGAGGCAGGATGGCAAAATCCGGCGACCGTGGAAGTGCCGGCGGTTCCGGTGATCTCGCGGCAGCGTCAGACTGGTTACGTGTTGCGGTGGAGTGAGTTGGAGTGAGAAGCGCTCGAGGTCAGGGTGTTAGATGATCGGCCCGAGGCTTCGGATCATTTGCCCTTGGGGGAGGTAATTGAGTTTCTGCATTAAGGGGTGTCGACGCGGGAACAGCGGGATTCGATAGGCTTGGGAGTTGATCCCTAAGGTGATGGTTTCCTGACCTCTGGATGGCATGATCTTCGCGGACACGGGCCGTTGGTTGGCTCGGATTCACGGGTTCCGCAGCGTGGCCGTTCATCTTGGCCGTTTCGGGAGACTCTATTGCATTGGATGCTTTCAGATGCATGATCTCCCGCATCGCGCTTTCAAGTTGCGCAGTGAGACTCTGGATCTTCGATCCGAAATTTTCACTGCTTGCTGGCTCTGGCCTCTCACGCTGATCCGCCTCAGCCTGTGCGGCTTCCCTGGCGCGCTGGATCTGCTTTGCCCGCTCAGCTTCGCAGGCGCGCTCGATTTGCTGCGCACGTTCGATTTCCTGGGCACGTGCGATTTGCTGCGCTCGTTCGGCTTCCTGAGCGCGCGCGATCTCCTGCACTCGCTCGGCTTCCCGGACACGTGCGATTTGCTGCACTCGCTCGGCTTCCTGGGCACGCGCGATTTGCTGCGCTCGCTCGGCTTCCCGGGCACGTGCGATTTGCTGCGCTCGCTCGGCTTCCCGGGCACGCGCGATTTGCTGCGCATGTTCAGCTTCCCGGGCGCGTTCGATCTGCTGCGCTCGTTCGGCTTCCTGGGCACGTGCGATCTGCTGCACTCGCTCGGCTTCCCGGGCACGTGCGATTTGCTGCACTCGCTCGGCTTCCCGGGCACGTGCGATTTGCTGCGCCCGTTCGGCTTCTTTGGCGCGCGCGATCTGTTGCGCTCGCTCGGCTTCCTGGGCGCGCTCGATCTGCTGCGCCTGTTCGGCTTCCTGTGCCCGCTCGATTTGCTGCGCCCGCTCGATCTGCTGCGCCTGTTCGGCTTCTTTGGCACGTTCAATTTGCTGCTCTCGTTCGGCTTCCTGGGCGCGAGCGATTTGTCGTGCCCGCTCGGCCTCTTTGGCACGTTCGACTAGCCGTTCGGCTATTCCACGTTGAGGAACGATAGGGCCTTCCCTCCTGACGGGATGCTCGAGAATCTCGTCGGCGTTTTCCACAGGCGGTGGAGTTTTCATGGGCGTGATGGGAAACGTGTAAAAGCTCTCGTCGCTGGTGAAGTTGAATTCATCCTTCAACGAAATGACTTTGGAGAGGTAGCCCCCGGGAGAGGATTCGTTTTCCAGCGGCATAACCGCCTCGATGTGTTCTTCTACCGCGATCAGCAGATCTCCGAACCTCAGATGATCGCCCGGATTCACTTTTACCGGGGAGGTCACCCGTTCATCGTTGAGAAAGGTGCCGTTGGTCGAATTGAGATCGCTGATGGCGTAGCCTCCGTCGGAAGTCTGCGTGAGTTCGGCATGGTATCCCGAGACACAATCAATCTGGATGCTCAAATCGTTGTCGTGCATGCGCCCGATGCCATGAGAGCTTTCGCTGAGAAGCAGTTCTTCGGGTTCACAACAGGCCTTCGATTTGGCGACGAGTTTCAAGGTCATTGCTGAGTGGATTCGGTGTTTTCGTATCGGAAATCCAACTGTATCTGATTATGGTAATTATATAAAGGGCTAATTTCAGTGGGATTTCGGCGTGAGCAGAGGGGCAGAACTCTGAAGCTTGTGGAACTGCCGACGGTTCCGGTGATCTCGCCGCAGCGGCAGATTGATTCCGTATTGCAGCCGGGTGAGTTGGATTGGTAGGCGCTCGAGGTCATGGCCTTGAATGACCGGCCCGAGGCTTCGGATCATTTGCCTTTGATGACGGTGATCGAGTTTTTCCGGTTACGATGCTGGAGAGGCAGAATTTAACAGGGTTCGGTGTGGGAGGTTACCCTGTTAGGTTGGCTTGAAAGCGAATTGAAAATCAAGAAATGTCGGGCTGTTGCCGGAACAGCGTAAATCTCAGTAAAGTCAGTGGTTTGAGAGCGATTGGAATCTTTTCCGTCTTCGGCTGATTTTCCCGATGGAATTCGTCGGTAGCAATATTGATCGTCCCGTGGCCCTTCCATGTGAGACAGGAGGGCTTTGTGAGGCAGAAAAAGGCCCATAAAGACCTCCGCACGAGGATCTTCAGGTTTTGTATCGTCGCAATGAGCAGATCCTGAATGCTCTGCTTTTCCAGTCCACGCCATCGCGCTCTTTTGAACCCGTGCATCACTGCCGCTTCTCCGAAGTTCCGCTCCTGAAACCATTGTCTCCGCTTCCGATCTTCGCGGGCCTCCTCGCTATGACTCTGCCTGCGCGCGAGATCGAGCTCTTCCTGATGCTCGTGCCGTTTAAGCGTCCGTCCTGTTTTTGCCCGGGTGCATTGAGCTTTCAACGCGCAATCGTTACATGTCCCGCGTTTGGTTCGATACTCCCAGTGCCCGCGACTCTTCATGAAATGATGTCGATGGAGACGTTCTCCGGCAGGACATTCAAAGGTGTCCGTTTCGCTGTCATAGTGAAAGTCGTCTGCGGGGAAGATACCTTCGGCGCGTTTGTTTCGGAGGCGGCTTCGTAAATCACCGACGTGAGCCTGGATACCTCTTTGCGCCAGTTCGACAAAGTTCGCCGTGTCTCCGTAGCAGCAATCGGCTACCGCGGTTCCGGGCTTATCTCCCGTTCGATCTTCGTGCTGGTCGAGCATGTCCATGAGCTTGTTACCGTCGTTCTCAACCCCGTGAGTCGTGGCTACAGCAGTTGTCACACCGGCCTTGTCGTCAACGACCCGGTGGTTCTTGAAGCACGGTTTGGCTTTGCCACCATCATGACGAACGACGCGACTGTCAGGATCGGTTGTGCTGCGGTAGCGCGTATTGATCGGCTTGTGCTTCGGGCGAGGCGCTTCTTCCTTATCGGCAAGCTCCTCCAACTTCTCCATCTCCTCCCCGACAAGGGTCTTCACAACAGAGGCGAG
>Ga0222662_1000815_pt1 | contig 19995 bp, 14 predicted proteins | sample AntAcemetagen600_FD_179821 | JGI IMG/M metagenome (GOLD analysis project Ga0222662, IMG submission 179821) | Saline water microbial communities from Ace Lake, Antarctica - #600 | ecosystem: Environmental > Aquatic > Non-marine Saline and Alkaline > Saline | place: Antarctica: Ace Lake...
AAGGTCCGGCGCCGTGACCTTCCGCCCCACCATCGTCGCCCTCGCCTTGCTCCTCGCTGCCTGCGGCGGCAAGGACTCCGCGCCATCCACCGACACACCGACGGAGGCGGCGCCCGCCGCTGGATCCGCGAACCCGTCTTCGGGCGCGGAGAACCCGACCGGCACCAAGCCCGGCGAGGCCCCGGCCAACTTTGAGCTGCCGGTGCTGTCGGGCGGCTCGGGCCGCATGGCGCTCGCCGACCTCAAGGGCAAGGTCGTGCTGATGACGTTCTGGGCGTCGTGGTGTGGCCCCTGCCGCATGGAGGTCCCCGCGCTCGAGAAGCCGTGGAAGGAGCTGCGCGACACCGACGCGGTCGTCCTCGGTATCTCCATCGACGACAACGAGCCCGCCGCGCGCAGCTTCCTGAGCATGTTCCCGGTGACGTACCCCATGCTGCTGGACGCTGGCGGACGGACGGTCGCGGACACCTGGGGTGTCTCCTCGATTCCGGCCACCATCGTCATCGACAAGCAGGGAGTCGTCCGAAAGCGGCACCTCGGCTACTCGCCGACCATGCTGGCCAACACCGTCAAGTTCGTGCGCGAACTGGAGCTGGAGTAGAGATGAAGAACGCGCTTCCCTGGTTGTTGATCCCGCTCGCGCTCGTGGGGATCTGGCTCGGCCTCGACCTGACCGACACGCACTATCAGGTCCAGTACGAGCCCAACACCGACATGAACAGCTGGTGCGACATGTCCGGCACGTTCAACTGCACCGCCGTAGCGCGCAGCAAGTACTCCCACATCTCACTGGGAGAGGGCTCGGTGTCTCTGCCCGTCTCCTTGCCCGCGGTGGGCTTCTTCGCGGTGCTCGCGATGCTCGGCGCCATGGCCGGGATGGCGTCCGATGAGGAGAAGCGCAAGCCCATCCTCGCCACCGCCGCCGTCGTGCTCCTGCCCGGTCTCGCCTTCGGCCTGTACCTGCTCGGCGTGCAGGTGTTCGCGCTCAAGGTCTTCTGCATCAAGTGCCTGCTGCTCGACGGCACGGTGCTCGCCTCGTTCCTCATCGCGCTGTTCGCCCACGGCGGCGGCGTCGGCGGGGTGATGGGGAGCCTCAAGCCCCTGCCTCGCGGAACGCTCATGGCGGCCGTGGTCCTCGGGCTGCTCGTCAACGGGGTCTACTGGAGCAGCTACAGCGACAAGGCCGAGACGCAGCAGATCAAGAACGCCGCCATCGCCGAGGCGCGCGGCGGGGGCGCCAAAGACGACCACGCCGACCACGACCACGCTGCCGGTGAGGGAGAAGGCGGCGAGACCGAGAAGTCGCTCGAGGATCTCAGCCCAGAGGAGCAGGAGGCACTCAAGGTGCAGCTCCAGGAGATCCTGGCTCAGGCGCGCAAGGCCATCAGCCAGTTCTACGAGGACTACGACACCTTCCCTCGCAAGCAGCTGCAGCCCAACACGTTTGACGGCATGAAGGGCTCGACCGATGCCCTCGTGCGGGTCGTGGAGTTCGCGGACTTCGAGTGCCCGCACTGCCAGATGGCCGCGCCGCAGATCAAGGACATCGTCGAGCGCTACGGCGACAAGGTCGAGGTGGTCTTCAAGAACTACCCGCTGGGCAAGAAGTGCAACGCGGACATGTCTCGCGACATGCACCCCGATGCCTGCGAGGCCGCGGTGGCAGTGCAGTGCGCGGGCCGCCAGGGGCAGTACTGGGCGATGCACGACAAGGTCTTCGCGACCGCCGCCGAAGGCGAGAGCATCGGCACGCGCGCGCTCAAGAAGCTCGCCGACCAGTTCGGCCTCGACTCCAACCAGTTCGCCGCTTGCCTCACCGCCGACGACGCCTGGGGCGAGGTCCGCGCTCAGGTCGCGGACGGCAAGGCGGTCGGCATCACCGGGACCCCGAGCTTCTTCGTGAACGGCGTGCAGATGCCGTCGCCGCACCCCGCCTTCGTGGAGGCCGCGATTCGTCGCGAGCTCCTCGCCAAGGGCGTCACCGAGCTGCCCGCGGATCAGGATGGCGTCTTCGGAAACTGACGCCGGCTCCGGCGACGACGACTCCCAGGAGACCTGGCTCGCGCTGCGCTGCCGGGTGGCCGAGGCGAGCAAGGATCTGCTCGGCGCGTTCTTCTTCGAGCTGGGCTCCCGGGGCAACACCGAGGAGCATGCCGGGCTGGACGTGGGCGAGGACGGCCCGCTGCTGTCGGGCGATCCCGCGGACTGGTCGCCGGACGCACCCGAGTCTCCCGATGGTCATGTACTGCTGACCGGCTGGTTCTACGGCACCCACGATCCCGAAGCCCTCATCGCGGCGGCGGGCGCCCGGGCCGAGGAGCTGAGCATCGCCGATGCCCCCACCATCGAGCGCATCGTGCAGGAGGACTGGAACGCCAACTGGAAGAAGGACTACACGTCCTTTCGGGTGAGCCCTCGCCTGTGGATCGTCCCCACCTGGGAGGACGTCCCCGCATCTGCGGGCAGCGCCGAGGTCCTCCGCATCGATCCCGGGATGGCGTTTGGCACCGGCACCCACTTCACCACCTCGGCCTGCACGCGCTTGCTCGACAGCTGGCTCGAGGACGGGCGACCTGCGGCCTCCTTGCTCGATGTGGGGACCGGCACCGGGATCCTGGCCCTCGGCGCGCTGCTCCTCGGCGTGCCCACCGCCGTGGGCGTAGACACCAGCCCCGATGCGGTGACCGCGGCCATCGAGAACGCAGCCCAGAACAAGCTCAGCGACCGCTTCGAGGTCATCCTGGGTGGCGTCGATGCCGCGCCCGCCGGGCAGTACCCCATCGTGATGGCCAACCTGCTCGCTCCGCTGCTGGTGCGCCTCGCTCCCCTGCTCGCGCCCCGGGTGGCGCCGGGCGGCGCGATGATGGCGTCCGGCCTGCTGACCCGCCAAGAGCAGCAGGTGACCGACGCGCTCGCCGCCGCGGGCCTGCACGTGACGAAGCGCATCGTGGACGGCGACTGGTGCGCGCTGCAGTTGGAGCCGCGATGAGCGAGGCGCCCGAGCCGAAGCCGCTGACGAAGAAGCAGAGCGCCATCTTTCAGGCGGCGCTGGAGGTCTTCAGCGAGCAGGGCTTTGCGCGCACGGCGACGTCCGAGATCGCCCGCAAGGCCGGAGTGGCCGAAGGCACCATCTTCCGCACCTGGCGCACGAAGAAGGACCTGCTCGTCGCGCTGGTCACGCCGGTCATCCTCAAGCTCGTCGCGCCAGCCTTCGTCAAGGAGATCCAGCACATCGCCGGCGCCGAGCACGAAGACCTCGCCGCGTTCGTGCGCGCGCTCTATCTCAACCGCATCGAGAACGTGGTCAAGAAACACTCCATGGCGGTGCGCATCCTGCTCCAGGAGATCGCGTTCCACCCCGAGATCCAGGACCTGCTGCGCAACGAGGCCGGCGAGCAGCTCGTGCCTCCGCTACTCGAAGCCATCACCCGCTTTCAGATCGCCGGTTCCATTGGGCCCATGCCGTCCGGCGCGGTGCTGCGGCTGCTCGTGGTGAACTTCGCGGGGATGCTGGTCAGCGGCTACTTCACCCTGCCCGGATCCGAAGAGGACGACGCCGCTGAGCTGGAGCGCACCGTGCAGTTCGTGGTGCGCGGGCTGAGCGAGCGCAAGTGAGCGCGCTCGAGCTCGCCCGAGCCGCGTTTCGCGACGCCAGCAAGACGCTGGATCCCGAGACCCTGTCGAGCCCCCCTACCGCGGCCATCGTCAAGGCGTGGCTGTGCGTGCAGACCGTGCGCACCCAGCCGAAGTGGATTCGGGCGGCCGCGGATGCCGTGCAGGCCCTCGACCCCGCCGCCGTGCCGCAAGACGCCGTCGCGGAGTGGCTCGAGGCGTGCTGTCGAGGCTGGGTGCAGCAGGCCATCGGACCGTTCCGCAACACCGGTCGGGCCTTGCTCGGGCGCCTCCCCGAGCGCACCGAGAGCGCCGCCGCGCTGTTTGGGTGGTGGCGTATCACCGGCGAGCGGGACGCGATGGACCGCGCGCTGAGCCTCCTGACGAGCGCCGAGCACGCCGTGGACCCCGGGCTCGCCGTCGCGCTGCGCCTCGCGTTTCACGCCACCGCCGACCAGGGCTACTTCGCGCGGGCCAAAGACGCCTTGGGCGAGCACCTCGACACGCTGTCGCCGACGGCGTGGGCCACGGCCATCGACCTGCAGGGCCTCGATGTCGCCGCATTCACAGGCGCGTTGGGCCACCTCGACACCAGCTCCCCGTCGGGCGCCGCCCAGGCCGTGCTGGGAGCCGCCGCGCTGGCCTTGCCGCCCCTGCACCTCGAAGCCCAGTGGTTCATGGAAGACGAGCTGCGCGAGGGCCCCATGGCGGAGGCCGCGACCTTCCCGTGGGAAGCACTGCGCTTGCGCTTCTCCCGGCTCGACGTGCGCGACCAGATCCACTTCACCGCCCGCTTCGCCGACGGAGACCCCGAAGAGCTGGAAGACATCGGGGTCGTGACTCCCTGGCTGGAGCTGCTGGTGGGGCGCACGGACCGCGGCCCCCTGCTCGACGGCGCCCCGCCCCGCACCCGGCGGCGCGGAGGGCTGCGCCGCTCGCGATGAAGGACATCTACCTCAACAAGCGCCCGAGTCCCTGGACGTCGCGGCTCCTCAAGCTCGGCGTGGCGATGCTCTCCCTTGGTCTGCTCGGCGCGTGCGTGCTCCTCGCGATGGCGTGGACGGCGCTGGGCAAGGCGCCGGCCGGGGAGCGGCTCGCGCGCATGGAGGCCTCGCCGCTGCGGGTCGACGGCAAGTTCGTGAACCCGCAGCCGCTGTGGAATGACCCCTGGGGGATGCTCCGAGAGAGCCTGTCACCCAGCGAGTACGCGAACCCGACCGCTCCCATCCAGGCCATCGCCACCGACCCGGCGCTGTTTGCCACGCCGCCGGACTCGGGCCTGCGCGTGACCTGGCTGGGGCACTCCACGCTGCTCATCGAGATCGAAGGCAAGACCTTCTTGACCGACCCCGTCTGGGGCGAGCGCACCTCGCCCATCGAGGGCATCGGGCCTCAGCGCTGGTACGCGCCGCCGCTGGCCCTGCCCGATCTGCCGCCCATCGATGCGGTCCTGCTGTCCCACGACCACTACGACCACCTCGACACCCCCACCATCATCGCTCTCAAGGACATGGACACCACGTTCGTGACCTCGCTCGGCGTCGGCGCGCACCTCGCGTACTGGGGCGTGCCCGAGGACCGCATCGTGGAGTTGGAGTGGTGGGAGGAGCGCGCCTTCGGCGGCATCACCTTGGTCGCGGCCCCCGCCCGCCACGCGTCGGGGCGCCAGGTCCTCGACCAGAACCGCACGCTGTGGAACGGCTACGCGCTCATCGGCCCCAACAAGCGCGCCTTCTTCTCCGGCGACACCGGCCTGTTCCCGGGAATGACCGAGATCGGCGAGCGGCTCGGCCCCTTCGACGTGACCATGCTCGAGGTCGGCGCGTACGGGATGCCGTGGCCGGACTGGCACCTGGGCCCCGAACAGGCGGTGCGCGCCCACCGGATGCTGCGCGGCGACGTGCTCCTGCCCATTCACTGGGGCCTGTTCAACCTCGCCTACCACGGCTGGACCGAGCCGATCGAGCGCTTGCTCGTGGAGGCCGACGCCAAGGGCGTGCCCGTGGTCGCCCCGCGTCCCGGCGGCACGTTCGAGCCCGCGATGGCCCCCGAGGTGGAGCGCTGGTGGCCTTCGCTGCCCTGGCAGACCGCCGAGGAGTACCCGATCGTCGCGAGGCTCGTGGATTCGGAGTAGCCTTTTGCCGATGCGCTCCCTCCCCTTCTTCGCCGCCTGCGCCGCCACCGTCAGCCTCTTTGGCTGCACCGCGCCCGCCGATCCCGAGACCACCGACCAGGTAGACCTGCTCATCTACACGAGCGCCTGCGAGCCGGAGTCCGAGCCGCCGTTCGAGAACTACATGCAGGCGGGAACCGGTCTGACCATCACGTGGGACGTGCTCTGCCATCGCGACGATCTGGAGACCGACTGGTTCGCCGTGAAGGTGACGAAGTGGGAGGACCGCGCGGACGACATGTGGAACGTCTGGTACGTGGAACCAACGCGGCGGGCCGTGGTCTATGGGGAAGAGGACCTGCCCGGCGCCGAGATCCCTGCGAACCCGGACTCCCCGGACGCGCAGGTGCGGGTGCCGATGCGGGAGTTGGTCCCGGGCGAGTACCGGGTGGAGGTGTGGGACGTGCCGGTCAATCAGCTCGACGCGACCATCGGAGAGGCAAAGCTGACGGTGCTCGGAGACGATCAGTGACGCTGGCGGCTGCTGCGGGCAAGCGCCTCGCTCCGCTCGCGCTCCTCGCGCTCCTCGCGCTCCCCCAGTGGGCCGCAGGCAAGACCCTGGCGGTGACGTTCTTCGATACCAACACCACCGATCCCCGCCTGGAGCCCCTGGGCCGGGGGCTCGCGTCCATGTTGATCACCGACCTGTCGCCGCTGGAGGCGCTGACCGTGGTGGAGCGCTCGCGGATGAGCGAGATCCTCGATGAGATGGCGTTCCAGAAGAGTCCGTATGTAGACCAGGCGAGCGCGGTGCAGGTGGGCAAGGGGCTCGGCGCGGAGTGGGTGCTGACCGGCGCGGTCGCGACGCTGGACACCAACATGCGACTGGACGCGCGGCTTGTAGAGGTGGGCTCCGGGCGCGTGCTGGAGACCCAGTCCGTGACCGGCGCGACCGAGGAGTTCTTCCTGCTGGAGAAGGAGCTGGCGGCCGCCATCCTGGACAAGCTCGAGGTGCGCATGAGCAGCCGAGAGAGCGCGAAGCTCGGCCGGGTCGCCACCGAGTCGTTCGACGCGTTCGTGGCGTATTCCCAGGGGCTGGAGGCTCTGGACCGGGGCGCCATGGAGGACGCGCGCAAGGCCCTGGAGGCGGCGCTGGGGCACGACGACCGCTTTGGTCTCGCCACCTCGATGCTCGACGACCTGCGCAGCAAGCTCAAGGACCTCGACGCCCGGCGAGCGAAGGCGGGCAACGAGCAAGCGGCGAGCATGCTGGCGCGCATCGCGCAGCTCAAGGCCGACGGAGGGCCGTACGACGTTCTGCAGATGGAGCTGGTCCCGGTGTCGTCGATGGCCGCCTCTCCGGTGAACGCCCGGGCGGTGGCGACCATCGCGGCGGCGCTCATGGATCTCGGCATGCCGGAAGACCTGCGCTTCGGCGGACCCCAGGGGGTCTACTCACTCAACGAGTGGGCGATGTACGCCTACACGATGTCGCAGCAGTGGATGGGTCGCCGCACGGACTTTCTGACCTATGGCCAGGCGTTCCTGGAGCGCTACCCCGCCTCGGTCATGGCGCCGGCCTTCGCCAGCGGGCTCGAGCGTCTGCTGACGCTGATGGAGGAGGAGGAGGCTGGTCGCTCCCAGGTCGCGCGCACCCGGGTCGAGGCCATGGGCTCGGCGATGAAGACGCGGTGTATCTCAGAGAAGCAGCCCAGCGCGCGCCTGACGGCCTGCCGCACGTGGTTCCGCGACAGCGACGCGGCCGGGATCGAGCTCGACGGGGACGCCGAAGAGATGTGGGCCCGGGCGGCGTCGCAGGCGGGCAACCTGTCCGAGATCGAGACGGTGCTGGCCCGAGCGAGGGCCCGCGAGCAGTACGGCGAGGCCGCCGAAGACATCGCGCGCACGCTGGAGCGTGCCCAGAAGAACCAGCTGGACGCGGACAAGGCGCTGGGCAAGCTCGCCGAGGCGAAGAAGCCGTACGACGTGCGACGGGTGGCCCGGGATCTGGCGGACGCAGGGCGCATCGAAGCCGCGTTCGCGGCCGTGGACGAGGGCTATGCGCGCTTTGGGACCCACGGGGACTTGTTCGTGGTGGAGATCGAGCTCGCCACCACCTACGGAGACCGGAGTCGGGCCGAGGATGCGCTGCAGCGCTGGGAGGCTGCGGCGGCGAGCGACCCCGAGATCAGCGTGGACTCGGGCACTGCCCGGCGGGTGCTGAGCTGGGATGAGCAGAACCAACACGTGAACGAGGCGGACGCCTTGGCGCTGCTGCAGCTCGCCATCGGCCTGATGAAGATCGGGCAGCGCGCGGATGCCGGCGATGCCTACATGGAGCTCGCCACCAAGTACCCCACCTACTCGAGCTACCAGGCGCCCATCGCCATCTCCACCGCGGCGAATATGTACTACGCGGCCTGGGAGATGGAAAAAGCGCGAACCGCGTACGAGCTCCTGCTGTCCAAGTACGCGGACTCGGACGCGGCCCGCGGCGCGACGTCCATGCTCAGCCTGCTGCCGGAGTGACCCTGATGCGTGCCCTGCTTGCCTTGCTCTCCCTCGCCTGCCTCGTGGCCCAGCCCGCCTACGCCACCAGCGAGCCCACAAAGCTCGCGGTGATGTACTTCGACAACAGTGGCGCCAACGAGCAGCTCGCGATGCTGCGCCTCGGTCTCGCGCAGATGCTGATCACCGATCTGTCGAGCTCGGGCAAGTACGACGTGCTCGAGCGCAGCCGGCTCAATGAGCTGCTGGCCGAGTTGGAGCTGCAGAAGACCGACTCGGTGGACCCCAACACCGCGGTGCAGGCGGGCAAGCTGGTCGGCGCGCACTACATGGTGCTGGGCAGCTACTTCGAGCTGATGGGCACGTTTCGGGTGGATGCGCGGGTGGTCGAGGTGGCGACCGGCCGGGTGGTCAGCGTTGGCACGTCGGGCACGACGGCAGGCTTCATGGACGTGCAGAAGTCCATCGCCGAGTCGATCGAGGGGGCCATTGCAGAGTCCGAGAAGCGCCGAGTGCAGTCCGGGGGCGCGGCGCGACCCGACAAGGCCGAGCCCACCCGCAGCACCCCGGCGCCGCCGGCAGTCAAGGAGCCCGAGGCAGCGGCCCCCGCGAAGGAGCCCGAGCCAACCCCCGCCGTGGTCTCGGCGGACCCGCTGGGCGCGGCGATGGCGTTCTCCGAGGGGCTGGACATGCTGGACAGCAAGGACATCAAGCGGGCCCGGGCCCAGTTTGAGCGGGCCCTCGAGCTCGACCCCTCGCTCGACGATGCGCGCTCCGAGCTAGCCGCCCTCGCCATCTGAGGTGTCGCTGCTGACCCCACCCTGGCCGCCTCCGGCTCTGCGGCAGCTCGCCGTGGTGTGGGCCCTCGCGTGGGCCCTCGCGATGGCGCCCGCGACGGGCTGGGCGGGCGAGCCCACCCCCGACCAGGCGGCCAAGATCGCCACGCTGTCCCAGTCGGCGGACGCCGGCGAGGCCACCGGGAGCCCCGCCGCGATCATCGCGCTGAGCCAACTGCTGCGCATCTACCGCCAGCTGGACGACCCCACCGCCCAGTCCGCCACCCTCATCCGGCTCGCCCGCCAGATGCGGCGCTTCGGCAAGCATCAAGAGGCGGTGTCCCGCATCGAGGAGGCCCTGGCCCTGGACCGGGCGGCCGCCAAGGCCGACCCCACCCAGCGCGTCGCGGTCGCCGCGGACCTGGGCGAGCTCGCGTCCACCTGGGCGGAGCTGGGCAACGCGCGCAAAGCTAAGAAGCTGCACACCGAGTCCGCGCGCCTCTATCAGGACCTCGCCCAGCCCCGCGGGACCGCTGACGCCCTCGTACACCTCGCCAACGACCTGCGGGACCTGGGCGACCTCGTGGGCGCGGAAGAGAAGCTGACCGCGGCGCTGTCGCTGTATGAGACGCTGGACGATCGCGGCGGCCAGGGCGACGCGCTGACCAACCTCGCGTCCCTGCGCGCCGCCACCGGGCGCATCGAGCAGGCGGTGCGCGACGGCCGCAGCGCCATTGACGCCTTCCGCGCCGCCGACGACCCCGAAGGGCGCGGCGCCGCCCTGCACAACCTGGGCAACCTGTACGCCCGCCTCGGTGACCTGGAGCAGGCCGCGGCGCTCTATCGGCAGGCTCGCCCGCTGCTGTCGAGCCCCCACGCCCGCCGACAGGCTGACGCCGCGGTGGCCGACATCCTGCTCGCTGCCGGGCGTAACGGCGACGCAGCGACGGTCCTCGACGGGGCCCTCGCCGAGGCGCCCGGCGACCCCATGCTGCTCTGGCGCCGCTGGCAGGCCTCCCCCGAGCCCGCCCGTCGCGCCGCGTTCCTCGACGCCGCCGCAGCCAGCGACGACCCCCACGCCACCCTGCTGGCTCGGGTGGAGACCCTGCGGGCCGAGGCGCCATCGCGGGGCTCGCGGTCCGCGCTGCTCACCGTCGCCGACGACGCCGCCACCGCAGGCTTGACCAACCTGCGCGTCGACGCGCTCCTGCTCGCCGCCCAGCACTCCACCGGCGCTGACGTGCTCCCCCCGCTGCGCTCCGCCGCCGAGGTCGTCGAGCTCGCTCACCGCGCGGCCAGCGCCCTGGACGCCGCCGCCGCCCGCCGCAGCCTGCGCAGCCATCAAGACGTCTACCTCGCGCTCATTGACGCCTTGCTCGCCGCCGGCGACGGCAGCTCCGCGCTGCTCTACTCCGAGCGCCTGCGCCAGGCCGAGCTCAGCTCCGGCTCCAGCGCAGACCCCGCCGCCCAGCACCTCGACGCGCTGGGCGCCCGAGAGGCCGAGCTGGAGTCGATCCGCCGCGACGCCCAGGCCGCCATCGCCGCTGGCCGCACCGACGACCGCCTCGCCAGCGTGGACGAGGAGTTGGCTGCCCTGCGCGTCGAGTTCTCCCGCACCGTGGACGAGCTACGCACCACCCACCCTGACTTCGACCTGCTCGTGCGCGTCGATCCCTCGGACATCGAAGCCTGGCAGGGCGACCTCGGCCCCGACGAGGTCGTGCTCCAGCCCATCCTGCTGCCGGACCGCCTGGTGCTGCTGGTGTTCTCCAGCGGCCCGCTCGTGGCCCGGGTGGTGCCCGTGGATCCTGCCGATGTGCGGATGCGCGTGTCGCGCGTGCTCAAGACCATGCGGGGCAAGCGCACCAACAACGTAGAGCGGCTGAACGAGCACCTCGACATGCTGGGGAGTTGGCTGTGGGCGCCGGTGGCCGACCTGCTCGCCGAGCGGCAACGCGTCGCCGTCATCCCCGCGGGCGCCCTGCGCTACCTGCCGTTTCAGCTCCTGCGCCACGAGGGCCGCTACCTCGTCGAGCAGCACGAGGTCGTCAACGTCACCAACGTGGGCAGCCTCAAGCGCCGCGAGGGCCCCGAGCTGCGCCTGGACGGCGCCGGACTGCTGGTCTTCGGCAACCCCGACGGCTCCCTGCCCGCCGCCGACGCCGAGGTGGACGCCATCGCTGCGCTGTTCCCCGGCGCCTCCGCCGCCCACGGCCCAGACGCCACCCAGGCCCGGCTCCTTGCGGACGCTCCGTCGCGCCGCGTCGTCCATCTGGCTACCCACGGGGTGCTCGACCCTCAGATCCCCGAGCGCAGCTACATCGTGCTGGCTCCCACCGACGCCCACGACGGGCAGCTGGGCTACCTCGCCATCCCCGGGCTCTATCAGGCCCTGCGCGGCACAGGGCTCGTCGTGCTCTCCGCGTGCGAGACCGCGGTGCCGGTGGAGGCCCCCCAACAGGGCACGTCCGAGTCTGGGCTGGAGATCGCCGGCCTCGCCAATCAGTTCCGACGCGCCGGCGTGCCGCGCCTGCTCGCGTCGCTGTGGCAGGTCTCCGACGCCTCGACGCAGGCGCTGATGGTGCACTTCTACGAGACTCTCGGACAGGGGCGCCCGCCGCCGGAGGCCCTCGCCTCCGCCCAGCGCGCGCTCATGGCCCAGCCCGGGACGGCGCACCCCTTCCACTGGGCTCCCTTTGTTCTGATCGGCTCCCCACGCTGAGCGGATGACTGGGCACCGGCCCGGACCTCGCAGGACAGCAGGGCTGGCGCCACCGATCCCCCGACCGTATGCTCCATCGGTGGAACCACCTGGCACTTCTCCCGCCGTCCTTCCCAACACCTCCGCGCCACGACTGCCGCGCCACCTCCGCATCCTGTACACGGGTGGGGACGGGCACCTGTACGTGGCGGAGGGCGACGGCATCCGCACGACGCGCCTGACGTGGTCGAACGATGACTTCGCTACGATCCCCGGGCTGCCGAGCCTGCCCGGAACCCTGGGCGAGCTCGAAGACGCCTATGTCTTCGCCCATCCCACGCCTTCTCCCGATGGACAGCGCGTCGCCGTGTTCGGCCTGCTCCCCACGACCGAAGAGGACTTCATCATCGCCGAGCAGGCCCTCGCCGACGAAGAGGACTCCTGGACCGATGTGGACGAGGCGCTGGAAGAGCTGACCGACTCCTTGTGGGAGGGAGACGAGAGCCCCGGCGGTCGCGAGGACGACGTGGCGGGACCCGGAGTGGTGTTCGCCCTGGTGACCGACGACGGCGAGCAGATCGTCAACGGCGACCTCGAAGAGATGGTCGATCTGAGCAACGCGGAGATGAGCGCAGACGAGCGCTACGACGACGACGACGATGAGTTCGACGACGAGCACTCCGAGCTCGAAGTTCCCCTGTACTGGCCCGGCGGCAAGCTCTACGTCGTGCACCGGGATGGGGTGCAGGTCTGGGAGGTCTGGGAGACGGACGACGGCAGCCCCACCCACCTGGAGTGGGCGCCCGGCGGCCGACACCTGCTCGTGCTCCATCAGGAAGGCGACAAGCTGCACCTCGTGCTCGTGGACGCGGAGGCCTGCGGCGTCAGCGTGCGGCTCGCGTCGGGGCTGCCGATCTTCTGGGACTGGCAGCCTGGCGGCAACACCCTCGCCGTGCGCACCACCGACCCCGAGACCGACGTCTCGCTGCTTCAGCTCATCGACGTGACCGGCAAGGAGTCCACCCGCACCCTGGGGGAGGCCGGCAGCTTCTATGGCCCAGCGTGGCGCCCCGACGGCTCGGCCGTGGCGTGGGCGATGAAAGGCAGCCGGGAAGATCGCCTGGTGCTGACGGACGCGGACGGCAGCAACGAGCAGATCCTGATGAGCTACCCGGGACGCGGAGCGTTCCGCTGGGACAGCACCGGCCGCCACCTCGCCGTGGCGGTGTCGCCCGAGGGCGAGGGCCCGTTTGGCGCCATTGAGCTGCTCGATCTCGAGGGCACGGGGACCCGCACCCTGTTCCACGGCACGTTCGTGGCGCTGCGCTGGCTGCCAGACGACTCAGGCCTGCTCGTCTGCCAGGCCGATGACGAAGACGAGAGCCTGCACTGGGTCTGCCTGGGCCTCGACGGCAGCGTGCGCCCGGTCGGCGTGCCGTTCCTCCCCTCGCGCGAGGCGGCGGTCGGCCTGCACTTCTTCGAGCAGCTGGGGCGCAGTCACCCCTTCCTCTCGCCCGATGGTCGTCACGTGGTGTTCTCGGGGCACTCGCTCGGCGAGGTGCTCGAAGGCGGTCCCGGCGTGGACCCCATGCTGGGCATCCTGGACCAGGAAGACGAGCAGCCGCCTGCCATCTTCGTCGCGCCGCTGGACGGTGGGCCTACGGTGCTCGTGGGCCACGGTCACTTCGCGTGCTTTGGGCTCGTGGGCTAGAGAGATCCGCCGATGAGTCATCGCTTCCTGCTCCTGCAGGCCCGTGAGGCCGGCGATCCCGCCGCGTCCCAAGAGGTCGCCTGCTTCGCCGACGCGCTGAAGGTGCCCCTCGCCTCAGTGGTGCCGTGGGATCTGCTGCGCGGCGCGCCGGACGCTCGCCAGCTCGACGCCGTGGATGCCTTGCTGGTCGGAGGCTCCGGGGCGTTCTCGGTGCTGGACCCTCACCCTTGGATCCGCACGTTCATGGACTTCCTCGAGGAGACCAGCGTGCACCGCAAGTTCCCCACGTTCGCCTCGTGCTTCGGGTTTCAGGCCCTGGTGGTGGCCGGGGGCGGCACCGTGGTGCAGGACAAAGCCAACGCGGAGCTCGGCACGTTCGACATCCTGCTGACCGAGGAAGGCGAGGCGCACCCGCTGCTGGGGCCTCTGGCGCCCTCGTTCCCGGCGCAGCTCGGGCACAAGGACCGGGCCGACATCTTGCCCAGCGACTGCATCTCGCTGGCGTACAGCGAGCTGTGCCCCGTGCAGTGCTTCACCGTCGCCGACGCGCCCGTGGTCGCCACGCAGTTCCACCCCGAGCTCGACCGCGAGGGCGAGGCGTTTCGATGCCGTACCTACGCGGCGATGTACTCGACGTCCGGCGTCGCCGAAGAGATGCAGCGCGTGATCGACAGCCTGCGAGAGAGCCCCGACGCCAGCGCGCTGATGCGGCGCTGGGTGGACCTCACCCTGGCCTAGCTCCGCTAGGGCGCGAGCACCTGCATCATGGCTCCGGCCTCGTTCGCGAAGGCCACCTCGGTGACGAGCGGGCCCTGCATGGTCAGCTGCAAGGGCAGGATGGTGAAGGTGCCCCGCTCGGCCTCGCAGCCGTGGCTGACTCCCACCGCCACGAACACCTCCATGTTCGCGGTGTGGTGAAACGCAAAGCGCTCCAGCATGCGCGGCCCAAAGTCGGCCGTGCAGCCTCCATCCATCGACTCGATCAGCGAGGCGACGTCCATGGGCTGCTTCTCCTTGGCCGCCGCCATCACCGGGGGCGACTCCAGCATCGCCTGGAGCACCTCGGCCTCGCCGAACAGCTCCCGCAGGTCCAGCGACCTCCCGGGCATGCTGATGTCCACGACCTTCCACAGCACGCCGTAGGTGGGGTGTGCGCCGCCCTCGCCGTAGTACTCGACCGCGTACGAGATGTAGGGACCCACCACCGACAGCAGCGTGTGCATCTCGCTGGCGACCACCTCGCCGTCCTTGCGCTCCTCGGTGTCCTGATAGATGACCGTCCGCGCCTTGGTGTCCTCGCGCACCGCGTCCGCGTAGCCGGGCCGCCAGCCGATGGTCCAGCCCTGGCGGCTCATGGAGCCCGACGGACCACAGTCGTCCTGGGAGATGACGGTGTCGCCCTTGCGCACGATGAGCTTGCCGGTCCAGGGCCCGGGTGGCGGCGAGTCGTTGCGGTCGCAGCCGCCGTCACGCACCTCGTAGCTGTAGCCCTCGTTGGTGAACGTCAGGGCCTTGGCGTTGCAATCATCTGCCACCACGGACTCGACTGCGTCGCCGAGGACGAGCTGCGGGGTCTCATCCCAGGTCTGGCTGGCCTTCCATCCCTTGTACGAGGAGACGCCCTCGTCGATCGCCACCTGGACCCGGTGCTTGCGGGTGGTGCAGCCGAACAGGTACTCGGGCTCGTGGTAGCCAGGAGGGGGCGTGGAGTCGGGCAGCGTCAGCTCTGCGTCCTTGAGCTGCTCGGCGAGGCTGGGCTCCGCGGGGGTGGCTGGCTCCGGGGCAGGGGCGGCGACGGGCGACGCCGGGGTCGCGGACGGCGTCGGAGCGGGCGCAGGCGGCCCGCAGGACACCAGGAGCGCGGACGCAAAAAGGAGGGTCAATCGAGACATGCAGCCATCCTAAGGGATCGTTCGAGAGCAAAGCCTCTAGCGCGCGTCGTCCTCGTCCACACTCAAGACGAGGCGGTGGGTGGGCCCCTCGCCGAGGAACAGCAGATCATCGTCCCCGTCGCGGTCCACGTCGAGCATCGCGGCGTCGATGCTGGGAGCGTCCGCCAGCGGCAGCCGGGCAGACCAGATCTGGTCCCCGTCCGCGGCGCGGTGCAGTAGATCGTCTTGCCCATCGCGCAGCAGGAGCGCGTCGGGGAGCCCGTCGCGGTCAAGGTCGCCGACCACCAGGCCCATCGGCCCCCCTGCGGCCAGGCCCGGGACCCCGCCGGGGACCTCCTCCAGACCCGCGCCGGTCCACTGCAGCCTGCGCGGAGCGTCGCTGCCCTGAGCCAGCACGTCGGCCCCGGTCTCCGAGGGCAGCACCGCCACCGCGATGACGGGCCCCTGCACGGGCGGAGACGGACTCCATCCCGGAACGCCATCGCTGGAGTCATTGCCGCCCTGCGCTGCGGCTCGGACGCCGGACTCGCCGCCCAGGACCATGTCCGGCGTGCCGTCCGCGTTGACGTCGCCCAGGGCGAGCGACCCCGCGCCGGCTTCGCTCGCCAGCACGAATTCCCGGCGCTCGAAGTCTTCGATGCGCACCGGCCCGGTGCTCGTCTCCAGCACCACCGAGTCGAACGCGAGGTCCACCAGCCCTGCCTCGCTCGACACCAGCAGCACGTCCACCGCCTCGACGGGAGGGTCGAAGACCCCATCTCCGTCCGCCGACGCCGCGCTCAGCGCACCGCTCTCCAGGGCGCTCGCGCCCCCATCGAGCGACCCCAGCCCCCACACGAACTGCTCCCCATTGCCATCCACGAGGCGCACGACGAGCTGCGCGCCGTCACCGCCGCCGAGGACTTGCACGCTCACGCCGCTCGGCTCGACAAACAGTTGGCGCGCGAAGCGCACGCCCGCGGCCCCACCGACCCCGCCGAAGACGCCCTGCAGCCGCCCCGCCGCCGCGCCGAATCCCAAGCCCACGGATGCCTCCAGAGTCACGTCGCTGGCGCCATCCTCGGCCAGCGTCTCGCCAAACACGAGCCCGTCGAGGCTGGCTGGCGACTCCATCCCGTCGTGCACGACAAAGCGCGGGGCGCCGGCCGCGCTGCGATTGAGCAGCACCCGCACGTAGCTGGCGGGCTCGTCCAGGGCGAGGAGGACCAGGTCGGGCTGCCCGTCGGCGTCCACGTCCGCCACCACCACCTCGGCGCAGGTGTCCGCGACCGCAGGCAGCGAGCCCCGCTCCGCCTCGACCCAGCCTGCCGGATCGCCCATCCAGAGCCGGTCGAAGCCGGCGTCCGTGCCGCATCCAAAGACGTCGGCGAGCCCGTCCCCATCGAAGTCCGCCACGCCCACGTGGGAGACGGCGCCGGGAACGGTCTCGGCGACGCGGAACTGGCCCAAGTCCTGATTCTCCCAGCGCACGATGCCGATCTGCGGCCCGGCCACCACGACATCCGGGTCCAGATCCCCGTCGAAGTCGCCTGCCCCCAGAGACGTGTAGAGCGACGAGCCCCCCACCGGCAGCGCGGTCAGCAGTCCGTCCACGAACCACGGGTCGAACGCCACGTACTGGTAGGCCGCCGCCGCGATGGACTCAGCCCCGTCCACGCGAGTGACGGAGATGTCCACGGGTCCCTGGATGCCGGGCGGAGTGAACACCATCATCGTCTCGCCGTCGAACCACTCGGACGAGACGACCTGCCCGCCCATCCGCACCACCGTCTCCGGGGCGAAGCCGGTCCCCACCAGCGTGATCTCCTCGCCGCCCCGCGCGCTGCCTACGCCCGGGACCACGTGATCGAGCAGCAGCGGCGACGACGAGGGGCACGCGCAGAGCGCGCAGGCAGCGGTGATCAGGAGGGCTCGCACCGGGCAAGTCTAGACTCCCGGCGCGAGAGGCGGCAGGCCGCCCCGATACGATTGTGTTTCCATCGCCCGACACTGCGGTGTCTCACGAGGTACCCCTGGATGACCCAGGTCAGGTGACTGCCGCCATGGACGCCGCCGGAGTCATCAGCGGCGCTGTGCTGGGGAGCTCCGGGACGAGCTGCGTGATCTCCGGCGTGCAGGACGACCTCGTCGTGAACTGCGACTAAGGGGCGTCCCGGCGCTTGTCGGCGTACATCTTCGCGTCCGCCTCGGCGAGAAGGTCAGCCACCCCGCGGTGCCGCTCGGGGTCGTAGAGCACGTGGCCTAGGCTCACGCCCAGGGCATAGGGCTTGTCGGTGTCCCCATTGCGCTGCTTGACGGCATTCTGCACCCGGGCGGTGAGAAAGTCAGCATCGGACGGGCTGCGCACGGTGCCCAGCACGCAGAACTCGTCTCCGCCCAGCCGGGCGATGACGTCGGAGTCTCGGAAGGCGGTGAGCAGCAGGCCCGCGAACTCCTTGAGCGCCTCGTCCCCCTCGGCGTGACCGTGCACGTCGTTGATCGCCTTGAACCCGTCGAGATCGGCGAAGACCATCACCACCGGCACGTCCCGGGCCTCGGCCCCGGCGAGAGCACGCCGCGCGAGCACGCGGAAGCCGGCGCGATTGGTGAGGCCGGTGAGCGAGTCCGTGGACACAGCCTCCAGCGCCGCGAACTCGCCTTCGACGAGTGAGGCGAGGTCGGTCAGGTCCCGCAGATCCGCCGCATCGAAGGTGCGCGGCTTGCTATCGATCAGGCAGAGCGTCCCTAGCGTGTGCCCGGACGGCCCCTTGAGCGGCGCGCCGACATAGAACCGGATGTTGGGGTCACCGGTGACCAGCGGGTTCTGCGCGAAGCGAGGGTCCTCCTTCGCATCATTGATCACCAGGGGGTCATCGTTGAGGATGGCGTGGCCGCAAAACGAGACATCGCGAGGAGTCTGCGGCGCATCGAGTCCGACTCGGGACTTGAACCACTGACGGTTTGAGTCAACCAAGCTCACCAGCGCGGTGGGCACGCCAAAGAGCCGACTCGCGAGCCGGGTGTAGCGATCGAAGCGCTCTTCGGGAGGCGTGTCGAGGATGCCGAGGTCGCGGAGCTCAGCGACCCGTTCGGACTCGTCAGGGGGGTGTTCAGGAGCGGTCACGGCAGCATCGTACGGGCCGCGTCTCGCAGCCGGGGCGACTCGCTCAAAGAACTTCGTCGTCGCCGGACCGCGCGTCTGTATTATCCCCGCGCCCAAGGCGGGTTCATTCTCCGCCGCGGACACGGACCTGGAGGCTCTCTTGCGCTCACTCTCTGCTCTCCTGCTCGCGAGCCTCGGCCTCGCGGTCGCCAGCCCCGCCCTCGCCCACGGACCGACCACCGGGGTCGCCTACGCCCCGGAGCAGCTCGCGCCGTCTGCGTGGGAGGTCGATGACGCGCTCGCGGCGGCTGCCGCGGAGTTCTCGGTCCCCTACGAGCTGCTGCAGGTGATGGCCTGGGTGGAGAGCCGCTACGAGCACGTGCCCAGCCGAGTGACCGCGGACGGCCGCGCAGGATTGTTCCAGCTGACGCCCGAGCGCATCTCGCTGGCCAGCGAGTTCCTCGATGTGGACGAGGACGCCCTGACCACTGACCTCGCCGAGCACGCCCGGGCCGCCGCATTCCTCCTCGCGGCGACGGCACCCCAACCCGCCGCCGACCGCTGGGGGAACTGGGACCTGGCAGGCTGGCGCGGCACGGTGCAGTGGGTCGCGGACCTGCAGCCCGACGTGGGCGACATGTACGTCGACTATCTCTACGAGCGGCTGGACTCGGGCGTCATCGAGCGCACGCAGGATGGCGAGCCCATCACCATCGCTCCCCTGCCCGTGCAGGCCGGGGCCATCGGCGCCTACAGCGAGGCCATGCGCACCGGGGCCGGCGCCGACTACCCCGGCGTGGTCTACAACACCGCACCGAACTGCAATCACACCCCGGCAAACCGTGGACTCAGCGACGTCAACTACATCGTCATCCACACCACCCAGGGCAGCTACTCGGGCTCCATCTCGTGGTTCCTCAACTGCGCGAGCAGCGTCTCGGCGCACTACGTCATCCGCGCGAGCGACGGCGCCATCACCCAGACGTTGGACGAAGAGGACATCGGCTGGCACGCGGGCAACTGGACGTACAACTCGGAATCCATCGGCATCGAGCACGAAGGCTTCGTCGCAAACTCTGGCTGGGTGACGCCGGCGATGCAGAGCGCGTCTGCGGCCCTGAGCGCGGACATCTTGTCGGACTACAACCTGCCGGCGAACCGCAGCGTGATCGTGGGCCACAACGAGGTCCCCGGCGCCACCCACACCGACCCGGGGCAGTATTGGGACTGGTCGGCGTACATGGCGCTGGTGGGCGGCACGTCGAGCAACACCGGCACCCTGGTGGGCTATATCCGCCACACCGATCTCTACGAGCCCAGCTACGGCATCGCGGGGTCCACCGTGACGGTGTCGGGCGGGATCGGCTCGTCGTCTGGCGACGGCGCGGGCTACTACACGCTGAGCGCGGTGCCCGCCGGCACCTACGACGTCTGTGCCACGGCGCCCGGCTACCAGCAAACCTGCGAGGCGAAGACCGTGCAGGCAGGGGTGACCAACTGGAAGTCGATGCTGCTGACGTCTGCCCCCGTAGGCGATGACGACGACGACGATGACGATGACGACGACGACGACGACGATGACGATGACGACGACGATGAC
>Ga0222662_1000816_pt1 | contig 19988 bp, 17 predicted proteins | sample AntAcemetagen600_FD_179821 | JGI IMG/M metagenome (GOLD analysis project Ga0222662, IMG submission 179821) | Saline water microbial communities from Ace Lake, Antarctica - #600 | ecosystem: Environmental > Aquatic > Non-marine Saline and Alkaline > Saline | place: Antarctica: Ace Lake...
TGCCGCGATAGAAAAACCCATCGCAGGTGGCGCAGGCAGACACGCCAAAGCCCTGAAATTTTTCTTCTGAAGGCAGGCCCAGCCATTTGGCCTGTGCGCCTGTGGAGATGATGACGCTGTCTGCGGTATAAATATCGCCGCTGTCGCCAACCATGCGGATGGGCGTCGCGTTGAGGTCAACTTCCATGATGATGTCGGAGACAATGTTGGTGCCAACGTGGCGTGCTTGCGCTTCCATCTGTTCCATCAACCAGGGGCCCTGAATTTCTTCAGCAAATCCCGGATAGTTTTCAACTTCTGTGGTGATGGTGAGCTGGCCACCCGGCTGGATGCCTTGAATGAGTGTCGGTTCCAGCATGGCGCGCGCGGCATAAATGGCTGCGGTATAGCCAGCGGGGCCTGAGCCGATAATGACAACTTTGGAATGATGGGTGTTGGACATGGGGCTACTCAATCAGGTTGTTTCACGCGCAAATCTGGATGCTGGCGGATCAGGGGAATCGGTAGGGGTGATCCAGGGCAGGAGCTCAATATAGGCACTCCCGCCCCGGGTCTAAAGGGGGTCTAAAGGGACATTAAGCAACAGTGGTTAGAGCGCTTCTGCATGCTCGCCGAGGTATTTCGCCACACCGGCTGCATCAGCCACCATGCCTTCATCGCCTTTGTTCCAACCCGCCGGGCAAACGTCGCCATGTTCCTCATGGAACTGGAGCGCATCCAGGGTGCGGATGGCTTCGTCCACGTTACGGCCAATGGGGAGGTCGTTGACCAGCTGATGGCGCACTTTGCCTTCTTTGTCGATGAGGAAGGTTCCACGCAGGGCAACGCCATCTTCCTGGATCAGGACGTCATAGTCGCGTGCGATCTGCTTTGTGATATCGGCCACCATTGGGAACTTCACTGGGCCCAAACCGCCCTCGTTGGGGTTTGTATTGCGCCACGCATAGTGAGAGAACTGGCTGTCGACAGAGATGGCAATTACCTTGGTGTTGCGCTCTTCGAAGGCCGCGACCCGGTTTGAGAAGGCCAGGATTTCAGATGGGCAGACAAATGTGAAGTCGAGGGGATAGAAGAAAAGCACGCCATAGTGGCCTTTCAGATGCTCACTCAGGTTAAAGTCCTCTACGATGTCACCATCGGCCAGCACGGCAGCGGCAGTGAAATCAGGGGCAGGCTTTCCAACCAAAACACTCATAATATTCTCCGGTTTGGTTCCATGTTTGGAACTGTTCTAACTCTTCGTGTTATTTAGAACTATTCCAAAGAGAATTCAAGGGTGTTGTGGCGATTTTCTATGTTTGTTGTTTGGCAAGGGTCATTAGCTGCTTGAGCACTATCTTTTCGTGGGCAAGCGCCTTGCCTTTCGGTGTTGTGGCTCGTCCCAGAGCCAAGCCGATGAGAACTTCAATAGCCATGCGATAAAACGCGAGAACCGATTGTTTTTCGCCCAACAGCTGACGAAGTCTGTTGCTTTTGTCAGGTGCAAAAATCTCTACATACCTGTCTATGACAGGCTGAAGGGTGGGGGCTAGGTCCGGGTTGTTGCGGGCTGCGAGCCAAATTTCAATGACGGCTTTGAATTCTGGTTGGCTCATTTTCTGCCAGACAATGGCAATCCATTCATCTAGAGCGGTGTCTTGCTTTTGATTGGCGAACGGCAAGAACAGCCGCTTGTAGGTGTCTTCCAATGCCGCCACCAACAATGCAGCGAGGTTCTCGAAGTGATGGAAGAGGGCGCCTCGCGTGACGCCTGCTTGGGCGCATATCTCAACAGCCGTCGTGCGAGCGTAGCCTTTAGCAACGAGTGAGGCGATGGCGGCCTCAATGAGCTTTTGTCTCGTTGCAGTGGAGCGGTCGTCTTGACTACGGCGGTTTTCGGAATTCCTGGTCATTGGTCCTTGCCTAAGGCGAATGGGCTCTTATATAGTGACTATACATACATACACGTATGTATGTAAATAGGGTTGGCAAACAATTGGAGAAGAAAATGGCAGTGCATGATGTTGAGGCTGGTAAGGCGCAAATTAGGAACACGGTTTGTTCGAGCTGTGATATCTCGTGCACGGTCTCTGCAAAAGTCGTGGACGGTCAGGTCGTCAAAGTCTTCTCGTCCGACAATCCATTGTTTCGCGACAATATTTGCATGAAGGGGATCTATGCGCCCAAGGGCTTCGCACACCCCGACCGCATTACACACCCGATGAAGCGCGTCGGTGAACGCGGCTCAGGCAAGTTCGAGAAAGTCTCATGGGAAGAAGCGATGGGAGACATTGCTTCACGTCTCAAAGTTATCGTTGACGAACATGGGCCAGAAGCGCTCGCGGTTTCCACGAGCGAATGGAATTCCTCGACGGATAATGGGTCTGGTCGGCGCTTTATGAACTTGTTGGGGACACCAAATTATATCAGCGGTGTGGCGCTGTGTGCGGGCAACACAGCGGCTGTAAACAGGCTTGTCTATGGCTGGTTCCCGCAACCAGATTATGCAAACACCGAATGCATTGTGCTCTTCGGGCATAATCCCAAACGGCATAGTTGGACGCCGATCTACAACAACATCCGCAAGGCGCAGGCGCGCGGGGCCAAGCTCATAGTCCTGGATCCCCGCAAAAGCGAGAGCGCGGAGCGCGCAGACATTTGGTTGCCGCTGAAAGTGGGAACAGACGCCGCGATGACTTTCGGTTGGCTCAAAGTGATCATTGATGAAGAGCTGTATGACAAAACGTTTGTTGAGAAATGGTGCATTGGTTTTGATGAGCTCAAGGCGCGGGTGGATGAGTTTCCATTGTCACGTGTGGCAGAAATTACAGGTGTTGATGAGGCGCTGATTGCGAAGGCTGCACGCATGTATGCGGAAAACCTGTCCATCATTCCGTGGACACCCATCACCGATCAGCAACGCAATTCCACCTCTGCAATTCGTCTACATGCGAGCCTGCGGGCGATTTGTGGAAACCTTGATGTTCCCGGTGGTGAGATGTTGATGGGGCTGAGCCCTGACATTACCGCCGCCAATCTCTTTGAGCTGCACGACGTACTGCCTCAGGAACAAAAAGACAAGCAATTGGGGGCGGACAAGCACCCCGTCTTTACCTATCGGGCGATGCAGAAGCTCACAGAAGTGACGGAGAAAGTTTGGGGACACCCGTGGGTCAACATTGTCATGGGCAGTTTTATGGCGACGCCATCTGCTGTGTTCCGGGCGATGGCTGATGGAGACCCATACAAAGTGAAAGCCTTTTTTGTGCTCTCAAACAATGCGCTCATGTCTTACGCGAACATGAAACTCATCTATCGGGCAATGATGAACCAAGATCTAATTGTGGTGCATGAGCAGTTTATGACACCAACTGCGCAACTAGCAGATTACGTTTTGCCTGGCGATGCGTGGACCGAACGCAATTCTTTGTTTGATGCGTTCGGATGGGCGTCGATGACGAAGAGTTCTCAAAAGGCGATGGAACCACCCGGCGAATGTCGCGGTGTGTTTGATTTCTGGCGTGACCTCGCACACCGCATGGGCTTTGGCAATCACTTCCCGTGGCAGACGACGGAAGATATTCTCGATGAGCGCGTAGAAAAAGTGAGCGGATCGTTTCAGGAATTTGCTGAAACCTATGATGTTCATATCCCCAAAATGGCGTACAAAAAATACGAGAAAACTGGCTTTGCGACGCCGTCGGGAAAGGTCGAACTTTACTCAAGCATTCTGGAAGAATTCGGATTTGATCCTCTCCCTTATTGGCGTGAAGACCCAGCGCCTGACCCCGAATTCCCTCACTCACTTTTCACAGGTGTAAGGGAGGATGAGTATTTCCAAACTGGCCATCGACATATTCCTGAGCTGCGGAACCGCAGACCAGAGCCGATGTTGTTCATCAGCCCGAAAACAGCTCAAGAAGAGGGTATTGTTGAAGGTGAGTGGGTGTCTGTTCAATCCAAAACTGGAGAAGTGCGGCTCATGACCTCTGTGCGCGAGAACATGCCTGAAGGCTTGTTGCGTGTGCCACATGGATGGTGGAAGCCGGAAGAAGCGCAGGGCAAAGAACATCTGTCTGGAGCTTGGGCGTTCTCAGATGCGCAGGTCTGCCCGGACGATGATGATTTTCTGGATTTGGAGCAGGGCATTCCGCACCTAAAAGGTATTCCGTGCCGAGTGGCGAAGATCACCCAGATGGAGGCCGCAGAATGAGCATTGTCGAACGCAAACAAGAGAAGATTAAGGGCCTCGTCAAACAACAGAAGATCGGCATGATGTTTGGACGCGCGATTGGTAAACGCCGCAAGAACCTTGTTGACCGACTGCTGGTGGTTGTTGCTTCACGACTGTCGCCGCCAAGCGATCCTGCGAAGAGTTTTATGCGAGATGATATCTGCGACGCCGAACCTGAATTCTCACTGGAGGAACTCGAGACCTACCGCGGTCAACGTGATGGTTGACCGCGGTGAGCATCTATCTCATTGCGGGCATGCCAGTTGCGACCAAGGCTTCTAGATCGTGAGAAACGACGACGTCTATATCGTTTTCAGCGTCTAGGTCGCGCAACAACAAGCGCAGCTCTCCGGTCCGGTTGGTGTTTTCTGGCACGAAAATATTTGAATAGAGGAACCCTTTGCCGGTGTTTGACCGCAGGTTAAGCATGGAGTTCGTGGTGTCACCGGAAAACAGCCATAGGTGATTGTTCACGTAAGCTGCAAACAATGTTGAGCCTGGCGTGTGCCCGCCAATACCGACAAGGCCCAGACCGGGAAACTTGTCACTCGTTAGAAGGGTCTCACCTGTGAGCGGTGCTGCCTCAAGGCACGAGTTTGCAACGATCTCTGCGCCTTCGGTGGTGTTGAAATTATGCTGGTCACGTTGCCAGTCGGTTTGAAGCAGAGCGGCCCCGGTTCCACGCGCTTCACACAGTGTACCCAGCCCTTGTGTGTGGTCGATATGAAGATGGGTGAAGCCCATGCCTGCGACACGGGAGAGATCGTCACCCAGCTGGTCTGCGATGGTGCCCACAAATGTGGCTTCTCCCCCACCGCCCATGGTCTTGATGAGGTCGGCGAAGTCGGCTGCTGCGGTCTCTGTCATGCCTGCATCAATGACGAATAGATTGCCGTCCGTCCATTCGATGACAATTGATGTATGGCTTAACTTCAGTCCAAGCGCTGGTTGGGAGGCATTGATCAGATACCGGATGCTGACGGGCCCATTTTCCATATCCTGCAAAGCGCGCAATGTTTGTGCGGTGGGGAGGGGTGGTTCAATGCCGCGCGTTTGTAGGTGGGGCGGAACAAGCAAGATAGCCAACGCAACGAGGGCCAAGCCGATTAGGCCTGACACAATTCCTACAATCCAACGCAGCATTTTTCTCTCCCCATTTGTTCGACGACAGAATTGCGGATTGAGCGCGTCAGGTCCAGTTGTTACTGGTGGTAGAGGACGTGCGCCAGTTTGGCAGGCGTTTCTATGTAGAGCTGTGTCTCAAAACCCAAACATATGGTCGAGACAGAAGCTGGTGTCGCCATTAATGAGCCCGTGGAAACCGAACAGACGGCATGTTGTGTCGCGGATGATCACATATCCAAGGTCATTGCCGCCAACACTGACGCGGTTACGTTCTTCTGCTGTGAAGACATCGTGATAACGCCAGAAATGTGAGCCACCGCAATTGATCTGGATGCGATGTTCTGCAACGGCTTCGCCATTTGCATTGTGCAGAATAAGCCGTGTGTCAGACTTCTCATGCCAAGGTGTGGACGCCGGGTAGACCAGATGGCAGAGCGTGTCTTTGTCGCCATCGCCTAAGCGTAAGAAAAGCCGCGTTGTGAGGCCCGGTGGCTTGCCGATATAAGATTGCGGCTCGTCTTTGTAAATGGCGGCGGTGTTGTAGATATGCGCCCCAAAGATCGTTTCGGCGCGGTGGCCAGATGTTTTCTGTTCATACCGGCCGAGGGCATGCAGCCAGCCGTTCGCCTCTCCCCCTTCACGGAAGTCATAGAGAAATTCCACGTGACCATGGCCGGACGGCAGTTTGGTGCTTTCTTCGGCCAACCATGCATCAATGTCGATGGCCATGTGGTCACGACGTGGAATGCGACCTAGATACTTTGACGCGACCTTAGTGCCGTCAGCGTCCATCAGTTCAATGCGCAGTGGCAATTCCAGTTCGCTACGGGCCATAGGTGTAGGCAACACCGTTGAGTTGAACAGATCTGTTGGAAGGACCGGCAGAGGCATGATGTAGCCTTTGCCCATGGTGGCTTCCAGATTGGCAATTTCCGGGTTTGGTTCGAGGTCCGTGCGTTCGACATTGCCGTGCGCCATACGGCGTTGGCCGGTTTTGGTGCGAATGACTTCGTAGCGGGGACGCACGAAATAGCGTCCAGCAACGGTCTCGATCTGATCGGGGAAACTTGCCTGCGGCAACATGTTGGACACATTGAGCGTGGTTGTGCCGAAAGGGGGGATCACATCGGCATGCCAGGCAATGTCTTGCGCACCAACGATATTGAATCCCACTGAGTTTGCCGGGATGGGCATAGGGTGTGAGTTCTGTACAATGAGCGTGAGTTTCTCTCCCTCGTCAGCCGCGGGCATGCCAGCGTAATAGTCTGCCGGCCAGGCATTCGCATCGTGCGTACAGGTGAGGCTTTTGCCATTGTCGCCATAAATATCCATGGCGTATTTCACTACGTCGTGGCCGGCAATGCGGATGGCGTGAATGAAGAGCGAGCCTTGAAAATCTTCCAGGCCAAATTTTTCGCGCACGGTCCGGCTATCAATCGCGAAGGGGCATCCTGCTGCGGGCAGGTCTTCTTCCCAGGTTGCGAGTGGGTCGCCCGCTTCATCAAACAGGCACAACCAGAGCTTTGGTTCTTTGGCGCCGTGTGTCGCCCAATAGTTGGCGCTGGCTACCGTTGTGTGCAATCCGTCTGACCCATTGGCGCTCTTATGGTCGCGCAGGAAAGCGAAGTTGGTCGCGAAGTTCATCGGGTCGAGGTAGTTTTTTTTGTTGGTCAACATGTCATCGGGCAGGCGCATGTCGTCCAGCGTTACGATGGTGGCGTCTTTTGGAAAGACGTGCGCAATCGGGTCCAGAACTTTTTTTGCATCGAAGAGCAGAACCAACACAGCATCTGCATTGCCTTGTGCGCACTGGGAAACGGATTTTGCGTCATTTCCAAGGAACGCGCCGCTGAGATCTTCAATACGTTGAACGTAATAACCTTCGATTGGCAGGTTCGAGAGATCAAAATAGGCATTGAAGTTACCGATCACGCCGGATGGGTCATAGATGGCAACCGAGCCAAGCGCTTTCAGTTTTTTAACAATGGCATGGCCCATTGGCGCTGCAAGGGGGTGCCCTAATGCTTTGAAGAGCGACGCGCCGCCCGCATTATTTCCAGGGCGCCAGCCTTGAGACAGGTCGGCATTTGTGAAGGTTTCAATGTTCAACGTCATTGGAGTCTCTTGTACCTGTCAAAACGATTGGTTTTTTTAGCGTCTGGTAACGGCTCTCGCTTTGATCTGCTTCAAGTGGTGGAAAAAGGATTGAGCTTCTTCACGGTGGAAGAAAAACGGTGACGGCGCTGCTCTGACAGAACAACCCGATTGTCGGTAACCCAGTTCATTTGAACGGCGCGGCGCGGGCCTTTGAAGGGTTCGTGGCCATGCCAAGAATTGTCAGCGCGACGGAACACCAGAAGTGTGCCCCCATAGGGCGGCACTTCATCGACAAAGTCATTGAGATCGGTGGCGCTTCTTAAAATACGCAGCTTGCCGCCGTCATGATCCCACTCGTCTGCTTTGTTTAGATAAAGCAGGACGGTGATGATTTTTGTCTCGCTGTCGGGGTGGATTTTGCCATCTGTTTCGCGGCAATGCCCGCGCACCGTAAACATGGTTGGGCGGTCAGATAGGTCGACATTGAATTTTTCCTCAACAGCGCGCTCAAATGCCGGGCCGTTCATTTCTTTCATCAGCGCATCAAAGGCACCGTGAATGTCGAGTTCTGATGGGGGCACGGACCCGGGCGTTGTGACGTTGGGATAATCGCGAATGGCCTGGTCTAATGCGTCTCCGGTGACGAAGTTTGGTATGACCAAATACTCATAGGGATCTGCATTCAGTGGTGTGGCACGGAAGGCTTCCAGATCAATCAAGCTCATTTCTACTTACCCAATTCGTTCGACAGCGCAGCCTGTTTTTGGGCATACGCCTCTGCAATCGCTGCTGCAATCTCCTGCGTAGCATTTAAGGGTGCGTAGGACCAAGTTTCAAGCAACCCGTCAAATTGTCGCGCGACACCGTTAACGTAGAGAGCGTCTATAAAACGGCGGAATTTAGGCGATCCGCCCTCCAATTCGACAACATAAACAGGTCGGCCCGTCATTGTGGCTTCCCCAACCATATTGTGGCTGTCACAGGTGACGATGGTTGTCTCACACAGGCCCAAGAGGCCTGGATAGGGATTTTCTTCCGCAGGGTCTGAAAGAGCATCATAAAGATCATGTGGCACGTCTTTGAGTGTCTCACGTAAAACTCTGGTTGCTTGTGGGCAGGTGCGCCGCGATGTGGTGATGAGCAGGTTCACTTTTTCACGGAGTGCCAGGTCGCGCAGTTTGGCTGCCAGCCCCTGCATTTTCTCTGCAGAGAGATCATAAACCTTGTTTGTGCCGCCGATGACGACAGCGACGTTTCGGCCTGTCAGGTGACCGTAGCGCGATGCCAGATCTGTGCTGGCATTCTTCAGTTTTTCTTCCGTGATGCGGTGAGGGGCTGTCAGTGTCGTGATGACATTCGCCCCCTTCAGTTGATCGTGGACGGGCGCCCATACCAGATCAAATTTTGCCGGGTTTACTTTTGGGTCCTGGAAAACCACCACAAGGGTGCGCCCTCTGGATTTCTTTTTGATGGCACGGGCATAGGGAATTGCCTGTCTGCCACCTGCGATCACCACATCGGGCCAAGGGGCGGTGATCTGTGGATCGGGGGCAGCCGGGCCCCAAGGGGACAGCCAACTATATGGCGCACCCGGTGTGACGCGCTTTACGATGGGATCGACGCCAAGGGCGCTCGCAACGCCCAATGCCTGCATTTCATAACCTGCCATGCCATTTGTGACGATCCAGCATACGGTTGCTTTGGGCAGGGCGGATGGGGTCGTCTTGGCGTTTTCGGTCATGATTGTGCGCATTCAAGAAATTTTGTTACTGAAAGCCGTTCTGAAAAGTAGTAATAGAACATGTTCTGTCTTCTGTCCCGCGACATTTTGGGAGCAGAAGGATAGCAATCTTTGGGAGACTCCATGAAGCGCGCGAAGCTCGATGATATCGATTCACACATTCTCAGAGAGCTTCAGGACAATGGGCGTATCACCAATGTGGAGCTTGCCGCGCGTGTGGGCATTTCACCACCGCCCTGTTTGCGCCGGGTTCGGGCACTGGAAAAAGCTGGTTACATCAAAGGCTATCACGCAGAACTTGATGAGCAGGCCCTGGGTTTTGATGTCACCGTTTTTGCGATGGTCGGGCTGCATTCCCAGGCAGAAGCTGATCTTCAGGCGTTTGAAGCAATGGTGGGCAGCTGGTCACAAGTTCGCGAATGTCACATGCTGAATGGTGAAATTGACTTCATTCTTAAATGTGTCGCGCCGGACTTGGCGAGCTTTCAGCGATTTCTGACTGAAAAACTTACACCTGCCCCCAACGTGGCGAACGTGCGGACGTCGCTGACGATTCGTCGCTCCAAGCACGCACCCGGTGTGCCAATTAATGTGCTTGAAGGCTGATTAGTCAGTCGCCTCGGGCAATACTGGCGTTTCATCTGAAACTAACTGCGCGGTCCCAATGGCACCAAGCGCACTGTTGAGGTGGCCCGCGCGACGAGCTCACCGTCTTCACCGAACAATTCACCTTCCACAAAGGCAATGGATTTGCCGCGTCGGATGATGCGCGCTTCGCATTCAAAGCGGCCATGGGTGGCAGCGGCCACATAGGAGATGTTGAGGTCGAGTGTGAGCGGCGCTTGTGTGCGGCCCGATGCAATGATGAGCAGAGGTCCAAAGGCATCATCTAGCATAGCGGCAACAATACCGCCTTGAATGGCACCCGCTGGGTTGCGGAATTCAAGACGTGTTTGGAAGGCCACGCGAATTTTTTGTGCTTTTTCGTCCCAGCTCATCAGGTCGAAGCCAAACATGCGAAGCGTGTTCGGATTGTCATCACTGCCCGGCAGATTGTCGTTGAACATTTGGGCCATGGTCGGGGCTTGGGACATATACTCTTCTCCACAAAGAAAAGCCGCAGCTTTTGCTACGGCTTATCATTTAGATAATGGTTGTTTTTTTTATTTGTAGACAATCTGCAAAATTTCGTAGGACTTGCCGCCACCGGGCGTGTTGACTTCAACGCTGTCGCCCACTTCCTTGCTGATCATGGCACGTGCGATGGGCGAGGAGACAGAGATCTTGCCTTCCGCAACGTCAGCCTCATCATCGCCTACAATCTGATAAGCGCGTTCCTGTTCCGTATCTTCGTCAACAACGGAGATTGTTGCGCCGAACTTCACTGTATTGCCTGACAATTTGGAAGGGTCGATAACCTCAGCACGGGCGAGCTTGTCTTCCAGTTCGTGAACACGGCCTTCATTGTGGCCTTGTGCTTCTTTGGCAGCATGATATTCAGCATTTTCCGAAAGGTCGCCATGGGCACGCGCCTCTGCAATCGCTGCAATGATGCGCGGGCGTTCTTCATTCTTCCGTTTTTTCAGCTCAGCTTCCAGAACCGCATGGCCTGCGGTCGTCATTGGAACTTTTTCCATGTTCTTGTCAGTCTTTCTTTGATCGTCCTCACCCGCAGATACCGGGCCAGCTGCAAATCATTCTCCGACAGGCTTACAGCCTACGTCAATTGGCAAATAAGGAGATTATTTTGCGGCCGCCAGAGGTCCTGCGATATAGGATTGTAGGGGCTCCACTTCCAACTGGCCGTTTCGAATGGCTTCAATGCCTTCCACCGCGGCACGCGCACCGGCAACAGTGGTGTAATAGGGCACCTTGCTCATGAGCGCAGTCTGGCGGATCGATTTAGAATCAGCGAGTGCCTGCGCACCCTCTGTTGTATTGAAGACAAGATGAACCTCACCGTTCTTCAGCGCATCCACAATGTGTGGACGCCCTTCGAGCACTTTGTTGATTGTGTCCACCTGCAAGCCCGCTTTGTCGAGTACGCGGGCGGTGCCACGGGTTGCGATAAGTTTGAACCCCATGGAAATGAGTTTGGCCGCTGGTTCTGCGATCTTGTTCTTGTCAGACTCTTTGACAGAGATGAACACTGTGCCCTGGGTTGGCACTTCCGTGCCGCCGCCGATCTGGCTTTTGGCGAACGCTGCGCCAAAGCTTCTGTCGAGACCAATGACTTCGCCGGTTGAGCGCATTTCTGGTCCCAAAACCGTGTCCACACCCGGGAAACGGGCGAAGGGGAAGACCGCTTCTTTGACGGCAATATGGTCAAAGTCATTCGGCTTCAGCTTGAAGGATGCGAGGCTTTCGCCTGCCATCACACGGGCTGCAATCTTGGCGATGGGCTTGCCAACAACCTTGGCAACGAAAGGCACCGTGCGTGAGGCGCGTGGGTTTACTTCCAGCACATAGATAACACCGTTTTGAACGGCGTACTGCACGTTCATCAGGCCGCCGACGTTGAGGGCAAGCGCCATCTCTTTGGTCTGGCGTTCGATCTCCGCCAGCGTTTCAGCCGGGAGCGAGTAGGGTGGCAGCGAACAGGCGCTGTCACCGGAGTGCACGCCTGCTTCTTCGATATGTTCCATGATGCCACAGATGAAAACATCTTTGCCGTCGCAAAGTGCGTCTACGTCCACTTCAATGGCGTCTTTCAGATACCAGTCGATCAACACAGGACTGTCACCCGACACGATGACGGCCTCGTTGATGTAGCGTTCAAGGTGTGCGGTATCGCGCACGATTTCCATGCCGCGTCCGCCGAGCACATAAGAGGGGCGAATGACAACGGGATAGCCGATGCGCTCTGCAATCTCTTTGGCTTCTTCTGCGGTGCGGGCAATGCCGTTTGGCGGCTGCTTCAGGTTGAGCTGATCCAGCAGTTCTTTGAAACGGTCCCGATCTTCAGCCAGATCAATCGCATCCGGCGAGGTGCCAAGGATTGGAATGCCAGAGGCTTCCAGGAAGTTCGCCAGCTTCAAGGGTGTTTGGCCACCGAACTGAACGATCACGCCGAGGAGCTCGCCTTTTTCCTGCTCCGCGCGCAGGATCGCCATCACGTCTTCTGCCGTGAGCGGTTCAAAGTAGAGGCGGTCAGAGGTATCCGGGTCCGTTGATACGGTTTCCGGGTTGCAATTGATCATGATGCTTTCGATGCCCGCATCAGCGAGAGCAAAAGCAGCATGGCAACAGCAATAATCGAATTCAATGCCCTGACCGATGCGGTTTGGTCCACCGCCAAGGATGACGGCTTTCCTGCGCGATGAAACATCAGCCTCGCAGGAGGCATTGCCTGCAAAGTCAGTTTCATAGGTTGAGTACATGTAAGGCGTTTCGGATTTGAATTCCGCCGCACATGTATCAATGCGTTTGAAAACCGGTTTGACACCAAGCTCGAGCCGCTTGGCCGAAATGCTTGCTTCGTCCGTGTTAGTGAGGCGCGCCAGCTGGGCATCAGAAAAGCCCAGGGCTTTTACGTCACGCAGATCATCGGCGTCTGTGGGCAGACCATTTTTTTCGATGGCTTTTTCTGCGTCCACAATGGCCTTCAACTGTTCAAGGAACCAGGGGTCGTAGGAGCAGGTTGCCTGAATTTGTTCAAGGTCCATGCCGTGGCGCATGGCCTGGGCAATTTCCAGAATACGGTCTGGTGTTGCTTTGCCCAGCGCTTTGCGGATGGCGTTTTTATCATCGCCTTCGCCCATGCCGTCAATTTCCACAGGGTCGAGACCGCTTAGGCCCGTCTCCATGGAGCGCAGTGCTTTTTGCATGCTTTCTGCGAACGTCCGGCCAATGGCCATGGCTTCGCCGACGGACTTCATGGCGGTGGTGAGCAAGGGCTCGGAGCCCGGGAATTTTTCAAACGTAAACCTTGGGATCTTGGTGACCACATAATCGATTGTGGGTTCAAACGCGGCGGGTGTATTGCCTGTGATGTCGTTCATCAGCTCATCGAGTGTGTACCCAACGGCCAGACGTGCTGCGACTTTGGCGATCGGGAAGCCGGTCGCTTTGGAGGCCAGTGCAGAGGAGCGTGACACACGCGGGTTCATCTCGATGACCACAAGACGGCCGTCTGCGGGATTGACGGCAAACTGCACGTTGGAGCCGCCGGTTTCCACACCAATTTCACGCAGCACGGCGATGCTGGCGTTACGCATGATCTGATATTCTTTGTCCGTCAGCGTGAGCGCCGGGGCAACGGTGATGCTGTCGCCGGTGTGTACGCCCATCGGGTCCACGTTTTCGATGGAGCAAATGATGATGCAATTGTCCGCGGTGTCGCGCACCACTTCCATCTCAAATTCTTTCCATCCGAGGAGGCTTTCATCCACCAGCACCTGTGCGCGTGGGGACGCATCCAGGCCTGTGCGGATGATGTGTTCATATTCTTCGATGTTGTACGCCACACCGCCGCCGGTGCCGCCAAGCGTGTAGGCAGGGCGGATGATGGCGGGCAGTCCTACTTCATCCAGCACCTTCATGGCATCGGCCACGCCGGTGGCGCGGTCATAGCCTATAATGTCGCCTGCATCGTTCAGGATGGGGGGGGCCGAGATGATGGCCGCGCGCGGGTTTTCCAGTCCGAGGCGGTCCATGGCTTCTCGGAAGAGTTTGCGATCTTCCGCCATTTCAATGGCTTTGCGTTTTGCGCCAATCAGCTCGACGTTGAACTTCTCAAGGATGCCAGCGTCGTCCAATGAGAGAGCGGTGTTCAGCGCCGTCTGGCCGCCCATGGTGGGTAACAGGGCGTCAGGGCGTTCTTTCTCAATGATGCGCGCCACAACTTCAGGCGTGATCGGCTCCACATAGGTGGCGTCTGCCAGATCAGGGTCCGTCATGATGGTGGCGGGGTTTGAGTTCACCAGAATGATCCGGTAGCCCTCGGCCTTCAGCGCTTTACACGCTTGGGTGCCGGAATAGTCGAATTCACAGGCTTGGCCGATAACGATGGGGCCAGCGCCAATGATCATGATGGATTTTATGTCGGTACGTTTTGGCATGGCTTACTCGGTTCGGTCTTCTAAGCCCTCTCCCCTTGAGGGAGAGGGTTGGGAGAGGGGGCTGTCATTTGTGCTGCGCGAGGTGGATGGAGATGCTCCCCCCCACCCGAAGCTCGGCCAATTTTTGGCCGTTCTTCGACCTCCCCCTCCAGGGGGGAGGTGAGTTGGCTGCTCAATCGCTGGCTTTGAGTTCATCCTGGATGCGGATGAGCACGGCGTCCATGTTTTCGAGGACGTCATTGTTCCAAAAGCGGATGACTTTGTATCCTCTCTCTTCGAGCCAGGCTGTGCGCTCTGTGTCTTTGGCCGCATTTTCGGGCTCACCATGCTGGCCGCCATCCAGTTCGATGATGAGCTTTTGTGCAAGGCAGATGAAGTCAACGATGTAGGGACCGAGGGCGTGCTGACGGCGGAACTTGTGTCCGAGCGCAGAGCGGCGGACCTCATGCCAGAGGCGCACTTCAGCGTCTGTGAGGCTGGCTCGTAATTGTTTGACATGTTCGCTGACCATGAGCTGACACCCGTCCCTTTCATCTCACTTTTTCGCCTCCGCGATCAATCCGACAAAGCGATCAAAGAGATAATGAGAATCCTGCGGGCCGGGGCTGGCTTCTGGGTGATATTGAACGGAGAAGACCGGCTTGTCTTTCAAGCGGATGCCGCAGTTGGTGCCATCAAACAGAGAGACGTGCGTCTCTTCCACATTGTCGGGCAGGCTGGCGCGGGCAACCGTGAAGCCATGGTTCATGCTGGTGATCTCAACCTTGTTGGTTGTGAAATCTTTCACCGGATGGTTGGCGCCATGATGGCCCTGATGCATTTTTTCTGTCTCGGCGCCCAGTGCCAAAGCCAACATCTGGTGGCCAAGGCAAATGCCGAAGACCGGCTTGCCGCTTGCCACCAGTTTTTTGATCTCTGGCACAGCATATGTGCCGGTGGCAGCCGGATCGCCGGGACCGTTGGAAAGGAACACGCCATCTGGCTTCAGCGCTAGTACGTCTTCAGCGGATGTTGAGGCTGGCACCACGGTGATCTTGCAGCCCGCACTTGCGAGGCAGCGCAGGATGTTGCGCTTGACGCCAAAGTCCAGTGCCACCACGTGGTGTGGTGTTTTGGTGGCGGGCGTAAAGCCATCCTCCCATGTCCAGCGGGCCTCATCCCACGTGTAGCTTTGACCGGTGGTAACCTCTTTGGCGAGGTCAGCGCCTTCCAGACCTGGAAAAGCCTGTGCTGCTTTTAATAGGGCGTCGCGATCAAATTTACCGTCTGGCGCGTGCACGATGGTGGCGTCCACCATGCCTTCTTCGCGGATGCGAATTGTCAGGGCGCGGGTGTCGAGACCTGAGATGGCAATGATGCCACGTGCCTTCAGCCAGGCATCAAAATGCTGGATTGAGCGGTAGTTGGATGGGTTTGTGATGTTGGCCCGAAGCACCGCGCCGCGCACGCCCGATGAGGCGGCAGCGTTTGATGTCTCTATATCCTCATCGTTCGCGCCGACATTGCCGATGTGAGGGAATGTGAAGGTGATGATCTGACCGGCGTAAGAGGGGTCAGTGAGGATTTCCTGATAACCGGTGATGGAGGTGTTAAAACAAACCTCGCCCTGAGCTTCGCCGATGGCACCTAATCCAATACCTTCAAGCACCGTTCCATCCTTCAAAATGAGAAGGGCTGTGGGTGTGCGGGCACTCATGAGGAAGCTCCTGTTGTTACAATTTTCACGCAGGTAAATAGAGCCGACTCCCTCGCGGGGCTCGCTGTGCGAGCTTCCGATGCGGAAGGTGTCGACGCTTTCATTCCTGGTTCTCCAGAGAGAGGGCGCAAGTGGGTGACGGTGCCCAGCTAAATTTTGCGGAAACTAAGGGAAGGCGGCTGCAAGGTCAAGCGAGTCGGAGACAAATTTTTCCCTTAAAAAACAATGGGTTATGGATTCGTTCTCGAATTGCCATGAGACGCTGTTTGGGGTAGCTTTGCCGCTTCTTCTTCTGCTGAGCGAGCAGAAGCTGAGAAGCGCGGATATACACCGCATTTGAGATGAAGTTCCTACCCAACCGCCAATGAGGCCTGAGACCAATGCGCGACCAAATCTCTGCTGCTTTGAAAGAAGCTCTTAAAGCAAAGGATAAACGCCGTTTGGGCACAGTTCGCCTGATGCAAGCTGCCATCAAAGACCGGGATATCGCGGCACGCGGTGAGGGCGGCGACGCTTGTGTGTCGGACGAGGATATTCTGGGCATTCTGGCCAAAATGATCAAACAGCGTGAAGAATCAGCCGTCACCTATGAAGGCGCTGGTCGTTTGGAGCTGGCGACACAGGAACGTGAAGAAATTGACGTTATTCGCTCCTTTATGCCCAAACAGATGTCGCCTGAAGAAGTTGAATCAGCCTGTGGTACTGTTGTGAGCGACTTGGGCGCTGAAAGCCTGAAAGACATGGGCCGTGTGATGGCGGAACTGAAATCACGCTTTGCCGGCCAAATGGATTTCGGCAAAGCCGGTGCCGCCGTTAAAGCAAAGCTCGGCGGCTGAGTTTTTCAACATTGTGTCTTGCAGCAGATATTCTGCGTCCCAGACATTGCCGGTGAGCTTTCGGCAGTGGCGAAAAAGGCGTGGGCGTTCGGGTTCAATGCCCTGCCAAATTTGAAACCAACCCCGGCATCTCTCCCTTGTTCCTATGTTCGACGGATGGCGAGGGCAAAAGGATAGGAAAGAACATGGCATTTCTGTTCTAGTGTGACGAGGTGCGGGCAGTCGTCAGTATTTTTGGGGGGGAAGAATGGCGAAAGGTAGCGGACGTTTGCGGGCCGACCAGCTCTATGCGTGGGATCAGTGGCTTGTCTGGCGGCTAGGTGGTCGCCCTTGGTCTGCTTCCTTTGTAATTACCATCCTTTTGTGGGTGAGCTATTGGGTGTTTGCCTGGGCCACTGGGGTCTATTCAGAGGCCGGGGTGGCCGACATTCCCGGCGGTCCAGCGTTGCTTGAAGACCCTGATGCGCCTGCGCTCCTGTTTGGTCTCGGCCCCTATGGGTGGGCGGCGACCGTTTTTTCGATGCTTGGGGGGTATGCGACAACTGTTGTGTCCTACAATCTGGTTGCGCAGCGGCACGAAAGTGCAGAGGCCGCCGTCATGCTGGGGCTCGAACGTGAGGAACTTCTATCCCTATGGCATGCACATATGCGCGGCGGGCGATCCACTTCACGCATGGTCGGTATTGCTGGCTATCTGTTTGGGTTCGTAGCCTTGGTTCCTGCTTTGCCCGGCCTGATGGAGCTCTTGGGGCTTCAGGGTAGCTACGAGTTTCTGCCACCTGCCTCTATGCAGGTCGCAGCCGTGTGGTTCTTCTTCGTGGCGCCTTTTGCGTTTTCGCTAATCGCAAAATATTTCTATTTGACGATAGATGAGGGCAGGCTCTGGTCGCGGCTGAGACAAGAGGCTGCGGCTCCGAATATTTTTGATCCAGGGCAACTTCGGCCTGTTACGAAAGCTGCCATGCGCGGCGCTTTTACCTGGGTTATCGGGGCTACTATTGGATCTCTCTTTTTCTTGAGCAGCGGGATTGATCGCAGTGTGTTGCTGCCTTTCTTTATCGGTATTGGTGTGGTGGCTGTGCTGAACCTGCTCGTGCCGCTTGTCGGGTGGCATCGAAAAATTGTCAGCGAAAAAGAACGTCAGTTGAAAGACGTGCGTGCGATAATCCAGCGATGCTGGAGCTCATTGAAGGAAAAAGATGATGATGCGGCGCTGTCGCAAATGGGCGGCCTATTGGCACTTGAAGCCCGCATAGAGGTTGCTCGCGAATGGCCGATAGATTTTTCAACGCTCGGTCGGTTTGCGTTTTACCTCGCCATCCCGGTTGCGTCTTGGGTTGGTGGTGCGTTGGTCGAACGTGTCGTGGACGCAGCTATTGGGTGACCGCGCTAAAGGCTTATTCCGTAGTTGGCAATAGCGAGCCCAAAAATTACCGCGACACATCCCAAGACGCGCAACATGGGATCACTGAAACGGCTCCAAATTTTGTTCGCCAGGTTGCGCGCAGGGGTGGGGAGCAAAATGAAAAAGACCGCGCCCAATACCGTCATGAAAAGTCCAAGGCCAAACGCGACCTTTGCAAGGGTGCTTTCTTCTGTTCCGCTGGCCCAGATGAGGGCTGCCCCGATTGCCAGCACAAAGACACCGAGGCCGCGCATACGGCCATCGGTTTCAAACCATTTCATGTAGAAAGTGCGTGTGGCGCTTGGCGCAACGATGAAGGGGGCGCGCGTCAAGGCGATGAGAAGTCCGAGTATCACAACAACAAGGGCAAGAGGTGTCATTTCATTTCCTCCTTTTTGTGCCATCGGCCAATTGCCAATGGTGCGTGATCAGCCTATCACGACGCGCGTCCGGTCATATGAGCGAAGTCAATTGTGAGTACGTGCCAGCGAGCTTGAAGTCGGGTAAGCTGGGATCAGGCAAACTGGGTTCAGATAAACTGGATTTTGGCAGGCAATTCCTTGTTTTGGAGCGTTGATGAGTTTTCCGAAGTCGTTTCTCGAAGAGCTGAAAAACCGCATTCGTGTATCGGATGTGGTGGGTCGGCGCGTGAAATTGACCCGGCGGGGCCGTGAATTTGTTGGCCTGTCGCCTTTTACCAATGAAAAAACACCCAGTTTCACCGTGAATGACGATAAGCAGTTTTATCACTGCTTTTCGACCAGTGAGCATGGGGACGCGATCAAGTTTCTGGAAAAGACCGAAAATTTGAGCTTTCTGGAGGCTGTCGAACGTCTGGCTTCTGAAGCCGGCATGGAAATGCCGGAGCGTGATGCGGGCGCCGTGCAGAGAGAAGAAAAGCGCACCGACCTTATTGATGTGATGAGCGCGGCGCAGGACTATTTTCGCGAAAGCCTGGGACGAGGCAAAGGGGCCGAAGCCCGTGCCTATCTCGGGCGTCGGGGACTGTCAGATGAAACAATTGAGCGCTTTGGCATTGGCTTTGCGCCCGATGATCGCTCAGGCATTAAATCCTACATGCTGGGGCGTGGTTTTAAGATCCCGCAGCTTGTCGAAGGCGGTCTCTTGATTGGTGGCGAAGATATTCGTGAGCCCTATGACCGGTTTCGCAATCGCGTGATGTTTCCCATTGCGGATGCCCGGGGCAGGGTGATTGCCTTTGGTGGCCGGGCGCTCGATCCGAATGCCAAAGCGAAATACATGAATTCGCCCGAAACGCCGCTCTTTCACAAAGGTCGCTTGCTCTACAATCTCTCGCAGGCCCGCAAACCCGCCTATGACCAGGGCACGGTGATCGTCGTTGAGGGCTATATGGATGTGGTGGCGCTGGGGCAGGCCGGGTTCAATAATGCTGTGGCGCCCTTGGGAACAGCTCTAACGGAAGATCAAATCGGTCTTTTGTGGCGCTTGGCGCCTGAGCCAATCTTGTGTTTCGACGGCGATAAAGCGGGCGTTCGAGCGGCCTACCGTGCTGTGGAGCGTGTATTGCCGTTGCTGAAACCGGGCCATTCCCTACGGTTTGCGCTTTTGCCAGAGGGGCAAGATCCAGACGATTTGGTGAAATCGGGTGGTGTTGACGCCATGGACGTGGTTTTGGAAGCCGCAAAACCCCTCTCCGAAATGGTGTGGGACAAGGAAGTGGCAGCGGGAAGTTGGGACACGCCTGAGCGAAAAGCCCAACTTCAGGCAAATATCGGACGCCTCGTCCGTGAAATTGCAGATCCTACGGTTCAGGCTTTTTACCGAGACGCGATG
>Ga0222662_1000817_pt1 | contig 19982 bp, 14 predicted proteins | sample AntAcemetagen600_FD_179821 | JGI IMG/M metagenome (GOLD analysis project Ga0222662, IMG submission 179821) | Saline water microbial communities from Ace Lake, Antarctica - #600 | ecosystem: Environmental > Aquatic > Non-marine Saline and Alkaline > Saline | place: Antarctica: Ace Lake...
ATGGTGCCACCCGTGCGATAGCCCTTAAGCTGGGAGAAATTAAACACTTCCGCCACGACGCCTTGTCCCGCGATCGCCGCATCACCATGAATAAGGATCGGTAGGACTTGCTTCCGATCGAGGTCTTCGCGGATGCGCTGGCGAGCACGTGCCTTGCCTTCGACCACCGGGTTGACGGCTTCGAGGTGGCTCGGATTGGCGGCTAGGCGGATCTCGACCTCGTGGCCGTCGGAGGTCTTACGCTTAGTCTCAAAGCCGAGGTGGTATTTCACATCGCCGTCACCGTGGATAGTGTCGGGCACGTAGTTCTCGGAAAATTCGCGGAAGATATAGTCGAAGGATTTGCCGAGGAAGTTTGCCAATACGTTAAGACGGCCACGGTGCGCCATGCCCATTACAATCTCGTCGACGCCGTTCTTACTGCATCGCTCCAGCACGCTCTCCAAACAAGCGATCAAAGTCTCTCCGCCTTCGAGGGAGAATCGCTTCTGGCCGAGGAAGCGGTTTTGCAGGAAGTTCTCGAAGTCCTCTGCGTGCATGATCGTGCTGAGGATGCGGTGCTTTTCTTCCTTGGTGAAACGTGGGATAAAGCACTCGGGCTCAATGCGAGCCTGAATCCAGCGGCGCTTCGGCGTCTCTTGAATGTGTATATACTCGGCACCGATCGTGTGGCAATAGGTCTGTTTCAGTCGCTCGATCAATTCACGCAGCGTCATCTCCGTGCCGCCGAGATAGTTACCGGTGTGGAAGACGCGGTCCAAGTCCGACTCCTCGAAACCCAGGCGCTCCAAAGTTAGGCGCGGGTTGGTCGGCGCATCCTTGGTCAGCGGATTGAAGGCCGCGATGGTATGCCCGATCGAACGATAAGCGTAAATCAGGCCGATGGCGCGCGCCTGTCGCGTCGCGTCGCTGTCCGCTTGGGTGGGGGTGACATTCGCGATGTCGCTGCGGATCGAGTGATCTTCGCAGCCTAACTCGAAGCCTTCGAAAAAGGCACGCCAATCTCCATCCAGCGTTTCAGGGCTCGTGAGCCAAGTGTCGTATTTTTCGTCAATCAAATCGGCGTTCCAGCGACTTGCGATAGTTGAGTGCTTCATAGTAGGGAAATTGGGTATGCAGTGATACCTTCCACGATTAGGTGACACTCATTAGCAATACAAATCTTAAAGCGGAAGCCAGCCGGTTATTCGATTTGCTAATGCCAGGATTCCAAATTACATGGTGCCTGAATGGACTTTACCTTGACGCCAAGGCTTTTTAGCTACCAAAAAGGTAGGCTTTCTCCGGTGCTTGATCATTGATTGCGAGGCGATCTTTGACGATCGGAAGCGTAAAAACGATGCTTGGTTTATCACCATCCCGACCAGTGTAAGTGATCTGCCCGAGCCATGGACTCTTCTTCTCGGTAAACTGGTAGCCCTTGCCTTGAAGGTCCTTGCCCAGCGCGTTCATCTTGGATCGGCTCATGCCGCTGCCTCCGAACTCGATCACCACATAACCGTGGTCGCCCTTGTCTTCGTTAATCTGGCAGTCCACTTCTGGTGTATGTTTTTGGATAACAACCAATAACTTGGAGATTTTTTCTAGGCGGTGTCGAAGGCTGCGTGGTTTCATGTGGGATTCTGTAGTTGATTGACTACGAAAGGCACTAAATGAGGCTCTTCACGGATTTCGGACTAGAGTGCACCTGAAGCCTTCTTTCTTAGCTACTTATTTAGCGTGGATTCAGAGTCGCGATAAGTTCGCTCGTCGTAGTGTTTTAGAGGCTTGAGAAGGTGCTGGCTGTCGTTTTGCTGTCTGGTTTTCGACATCAATACACCAAAACTATGACAACCAGCATCTTTTACCATACTCAGGGCATCCGAGGATTCCACTATAAAAAGACGATACGCAAGAATCAGACTGAGTATTATCACATTATAAGCACTGCGACTGAGGCGGTATGCCCCTGCTGTAAATCCAAGCAGGGCAAGTTCGTTGAGACTGCAGAGCAGCGCTCTATCAGAGGGCTGCCCATCGGCTTAAAAAAACGGTTTTTATAGTTCAGATCAGACGGGTGCGCTGCGAGAGTTGCCCCGTTTTCGCTCGTGAACGTTTGAGCTTTTGCCCGGCTCCAAACGTGGCTTACACCAGGTGGCTGGTGAAGTATGTCTTGGCCCTGAGGCGTGAGATGTCGATTACTGCGGTGGCGAAGTTCACTGGCTTGCATTGGGAGAGCGTGAAGGAGATCGAGAAGCGCTATCTGGCTAAAAAATACGCCAAAGTCAGATTGGGTTCAGTGCGCAGGCTAGGCATTGACGAAGTATATCTCGGTCGCAAGTTCGGCTTCATCACTGTGGTACGCAACTTGGACAGCGGCGCAGTTTTGTTTATCGGCAAGGGCAAAGGCGGTGCAGCCCTAGATCCCCTCAAAAGCCGTCTGCGTCGCAAGGCGAGGCAGATCGAGGCGGTCGCGATGGACATGTCTAATGCCTACGCCGCATGGATCGGTGAAGTGCTTCCAAATGCGGAGATCGTTTACGATCACTTCCACGTCATCAAACTCATGAACGAGCGTATGGATGCTCTACGGCGCAGCACAATGAACAAGCTCGACGAAGAGCAAAAGAAGGAACTCAAAGGGCAGCGTTATCTGTTTTTACGCAACCAGGAAGACCTCAGCGGTGAAGCTGCAAGAACACTGAAGAAACTTCGCTTTGAGTATCAAGACCTCGGCACCGCATCGATGATGAAAGATTACCTTCGCAATATCTATAGAATGGCCGACGGTGTCGACACGGCGCGAGATGCCTTCACGCTTTGGTGCGACAAAGCCGAGGCCTCAGCAATCCATTGCCTCAAGCAAATGGCCAAGACCATACGCAAGCGTATCGAAGGACTCCTTGCCTTTTGGAAACATGACCGACTCACCAGTGCCAGCCAAGAAGGCTTCAACAACAAAATCGGATGGCTCACCAGACAGGCTTATGGATACAGAGATGAAGAGTTCCTGCACTTGAAAATCTACGATCTGCCGAACCTATCTACGCGTAAAGAGCTATGACCGAAATCCGTGAAGAACCCTAAATGACGCGAAAACAAGAAGATGGGAAATATAGTGAGCCTGCCAAATTGGCGAAGCTACAAAAATCATAACTGTCTCTTTTCGCGCAATTTAGCGCTTTTCGTAGTAGTGAACTGCTTTTTTTAGGTTTCATGAGGGAAGACTATGCGCCGCTTTTTCCTTTAATCAAGATTCGCATTGAGAACATTTTCTGGTGTAGCGGAACGAGGAACTCGTTTCGACCGAATGGCATGGCTCTACCGCAACTCGAAATCGCTTCGCGAGTCCGCTACGAAAATTAGCTTGTTACGGCCTACTAGTGTCCATCAACTTCGCAAAATTACCGCCCAATAACTTAGCCAAATCCGCCTCGTTCAAGCCTGCCTCGTTGCGAATGCTCTGAATATAGTGGAGCATCTCCGGCGTCTTTTGGCTGCGGGGGAAAATGCGCAGCGGATAGTCAGAGCCGAAAAGCAGCTTTTCGATGCCCACGAGTTCGATCATCTGTCTAAACACATGCATGTCGTGGAGTAGCGGACTGGCCGCGCAATCGTAGTAAACATTGCGGAGCACCGAACGCAGTTTGGGATTTTGCTCAGAGTCGGCTAGGCCGCCGCCCCAGTGCGCGAGGATCAATTTCAAATTGGGATTCGCCTCGGCTATCCGCACAAATTCCTGCAAGGGTGTCGGCACAGAGTCTGGATGATCCTGCCCCGTCGCCTCGGTCACATGGCAATTGATCGGCCAGTGGTTGGCCACGCACCACTGCGCCATCGCCTGCCAATGCGGGCTCGCCTCAGCGAAGCCTTGCACACCGATGTGTAGCTCGCCCACACCGCTAAAGCCCTGTGCCTTAGCCATTTCCAGCTGATTGATGACATTGGCATTCGGGTAGATTGCGGCAAAACCGATCAATCGATCCGGCGCAGTTTGTATCCATTCGGCCATCGCCGCATTGTGCCAGTGGCAGGTCGATTCGTGCTCCCAATACCAGCCCAAAAGCACTGCTTTTTGCACCTCCGCTGCATCCATCGCCGCAAGCATCGACTCCGCATCGCTCCAGCCCTGGATACTCGGGCGATCCACCGGTGCAACGAGATCCGCCCAGTGTTTCTCCCCATGCGCCATTGCCCAGCCGCGCGGATCCGAGACGACCTCTGCGGGGTAAGCGTGTGTATGGCAATCGATGATCATAGTTTAGAGCTGTATATTCGTGTCTTGTGCTGAATGAAGCCATCCAAAAACGTAGTGTCTGAATTTGTATCATCATCGAAGGTGGCGCTCAGGCCAACCGATTCTAAGTCAACGAAGGCCCAACCCCATTAAAGCAATAGGATTGTCGCTTCCACTTTTGTTAGCTCGGATATTTTCATTTTTTGTTCGCGCCAGACTTAGATGCTTCCGCAATATCTACGACTTGAGCGATTCCAAACAGACCAATCTCAATCTCTACCTCGTCGGCTTCATGGGGGTGGGTAAATCCGCCATTGGGCGACGGGTCGCGCGTGAGCTGGGTTTCCGCTTTATCGATTCCGACCATCAAATCGAGAAAGAACAGGGGAAGAAGATTCCCGAGATTTTCGCGACTGAGGGCGAAGCACATTTTAGAAAGTTGGAGCGTCAATTCATCGAGAGTGGCCATCTGGAAACGAGTTGTGTCGTCTCCTGCGGTGGCGGCCTAGTCGTGCAGCCGGGGATGAAAGAACTTCTTAAGGAAAAGGGCGTCGTGGTCTGCCTCTTCGCTTCGGCCGAAAGTATTATCGAGCGCACCAGCAGAAATAAAAATCGACCCTTACTCAATGTCGCCGATCCGGCGGCCAAAGTCCGCGCACTCCTCGAAGAGCGCGAACCGATCTATATGGACTCGGGCGCATGTATCACGACCGAGGGCAGAACCATCCCCGAAGTCGTCCGCCACATGATCCGCACATATAAAGCCAACGCGCGGTCGTTTAGTGAGTAGGATTACATTCAATTTCTGGCTGGAGAAACTTACAATAAGCACCGTGAGGTTAAAGATTCAAGACATCAGTATTTAAGAAGTTTATTATGGTGACAAGTTAGGATTCTTTGTAAATAAATATGAATTATCTATGTCTCTTTATCGCCTTGCATATCATTCCTAACTTTCGAGCATAGTGAGCCAGAGTAAGCTTTATTATCTTACAGTGGGTAACTCGGAGGTTCAGGGGCCATTTAGCTTAGAGATGCTTCGTGAATCAGTGGTAAGGGGTGAACTGAATGCAGAGGTATTGGTTGCTGCTTCGGGGGATGCAAACTGGGTGCCGCTGAAGACGCTCCTCGTTTCTTTGTCTAATATCCAGGTATCAGGCCATTCTCGGAAACGGTCTAGAAATAGTGACACCCAAAGTGTTTTTTCTTTTCTGGATCACGTTACGGGTCTGCCATCAGCAAAGACTTTGCCTTGGAGGCAAATCTTGAAAAAGTGCTTTGCTTCGAATTCTGAGGCAGATGCGGAGACCATTTTTTTGTCAGGCAGCAATGGAGAAGCGGTGCCTTGGGTATTTTCCCGCATCCTAGTTGGAGGCCTTCTTGCAATAGCGGCCTTGTATTGGGCGCTATCCGCCTTCGGTAACTTCAAGCTAATACCGGGTTTTTTCTTTGTTGGGTGTGTCACGGTGCCACTTGCCACTTTGATACTTTTAATGGAGTTGTGCATAGCCTCACGCCTTAACGGCTACCATGTTGCTAAAGCGGTGGTTGTCGGGGGGTTACTATCGATTATATTTACTCTTGTTTTGAACGAATTGCCAGTGGTTTCGAACTTTACGTTTACCCCAATGCTGGCGGGTCCAGTCGAAGAGACAGCAAAGTTATTTGCTGCAATCTTTATTGCCAGAAATTGGGTGAAGGCTCGCCAAGTTCAGGATGGTATTGTCCTCGGTGCTGCCGTTGGTGCTGGATTTGCCATGATTGAAACTGCTGGTTATATTTTCGAAAGTTTTATTATTTTTCATGATGACGGTATCTTCCTCGACTGGCACGGTGCCATTGGGACTTTAGTGATTCGCGCCATCATGTCGCCGTTTGCTCACGTGCTCTGGACGGCAGTTGTGGTTGGCTCGCTCTGGCATGCTAGTAAGGAATCTGACTCTAAACTGAACGGGTTCTTTTCGCACGTATTCTTGAGAATATTCATTTTTATCGTAGGACTACACGCGTTTTGGAACAGTCCTTTTTTCTTGCCCTTCGAAGACACAGTTAGTGCAGTCGTCGGTAAATATCTATTAATCGGCCTGTCGGGATGGTATATCTTGCTTCAACTAAGAAGTTCGGATGAAGAAATTACTTAAAAGAAAGACAACTTATGGATAATGATGAAGGTGTGAATTCAAAAGAGGTTAAACGATCAATGTTCGACGAACTTGAGGCGTCGGTCGCGTCGGGTCAGACTAAAAAATCTACCTCTACTAACAATTCTTCAGTGGCCGCTTGGAAGTCGATCTCTTATCTGGATCCCAGGCGTTCTCAGACCCTTTTCATGGGGCTTGTATTCACCCTGATTTTTTATGTAACCGTCTATGCTCTCGGAGCATCCTTACCTGATGGCTGGTTAGGTGGGCTGGTTGATATATTTCTAAAGCCTAGAAATCTCATTGTGGTGATTCCAGCCTGTGCATTGTTCTTTTGGGGGATTTCGATTTTGTTGCTGAAGAGAATTCGGTTAAGGAAACAGAAGTTTGCGCTCGCTTTGTCAGTTATTCCGCAAGATCCAAATTTCATATTAAATGCCGAGACCTCTAAGCTAGTTCTTGGTCGACTGGAGAAGACGATAAGCGATCCCGACCAGTTCCTACTTTTGCGACGTATTCGTATATCAATATCTAATTTAAGAAATCTAGGTCAGGTCAGTGACGTTTCAGAAATCCTCAGAGCGGAATCCGAAGAAGATGTGGCTCGTCATGAGAATTCGTATGCACTTATACATAGTTTCATTTGGGCGATCCCCGTTCTTGGATTCATCGGTACCGCAATCGGCCTGAGTGTAGCCATCGGTGATTTTGGAAGTGTGTTGGCGGGGGCAAATGACCTTAGCGCGATTAAGGAGTCCCTGGGGTCGGTTACTTCCGGGTTGGGAACAGCCTTTGAAACCACTTTAGTAGGTCTATTTCTCGCATTGATGCTTCAAATGGTTGCTGCCATTCAGGAAGACGAAGAGGCTAAATTCTTAAACGATTGCTCCGTGTATTGTCAGGAGGCCATCGTTTCAAGACTCCGCATTTCCTCCGATAATACGAGCGATTAAGGGTGGCTAGGTCACGACCAACAATTCCCTTTATGATGTTTCAGGACGTCATAATGGCTGTATTTGGGATTCTGATCCTAATTGTGATCTACCTTCTGATTAACGCAAAGGTCTCGGATATTGAATTTGTTGAAGCCCTTGAAGAAATGCGTGAAGAGAAAACCTCTCTTGGCGAATCGGTCGAAAAAGCAGTGGCACAGCGTAACGCCTTGTATGAAAATGCGGTCAAGGTGATCGAAAGCCGAGAAACTCTCGAACTGAGCAAGCAGGTGGAGGCGAATCGCACTCAAATCGAGGCGTTTGACCATCAGATAAGCGAGTTGCTCTCTGAGGTTGATGATGAAGCGGAAGATTTAAATAAGACAATTTCAGAGCGCTTTGAGGGGCACCCGGCTGTCTTAAGCACTCGGCGAGAGGTGGTTGAGCAGCGAGTGGAGATTGAGGCGCTGAAAAGCTCAATCGCGAGTGCAGAGTTGGACGCTGATGAAACTGAGGGTTTTATCGAAAAGACCGAAATCTACATGGAAGAAATCGAGGATCAATATAGAGTTGAGTTAGATGAGTCTCTAGCAAGAGAAAGTGTTTATCTCGTGGATTTTAGTGTGCGGCAATTTCGGGCATTTAAGGTTTACAATGGTGTACAGAGCGCAGTCGAAAGCACTTCTGCGCAAGAACTCCTACTGAAGGTTAAGGTCGACCCAAACAAAAAGCGTGTTTTCTTCTTCGTTCGGCCAGATGCGGTAGATGATTTCGAAAAAACGATAGCTTCTTATCGCCAGAGCAATATAGCAGTCGGATACCAACCGGTGCCTGAAGGCGAGAAGTTGATTCTCACTAAGTTTCCTGAAGGCGTTCCTTCAGTTGACAGAGAAGTTACACAAGGCGGTGGCGGCGCTACTTCGGGGGCGCCTGGCTCAGCGGGCGTTGCCGGATCGGATTCTACGGGCGGCGGCCGTGTTGCCCCAGGTGAGACGGATGGTGGGGGAAGTGGCTCAGAGGCGCAAAGCGAGAATCAGGCCAGTTCGTCGGAAACGGCTTCTGACTCTGGCGGTGGTGCGGGCGCAGTAAGTGCAGGAGAGCAGGAGCAGCCTGCAGGTGCTGACTCTAATGCTGAGAGCACGGTAGATCCAGTTCAGGCGGGTGAAGAAACAACCGTTGAAGAAGCTCCCAGCGAATATGCTCAAACCTTTAAGTGGCTTCTCCTCATATTTGTAATTCTATTTCTGATTATTCTCATCTTAACCATCAAGGGCTCTAGGAAATGAAACGACAACAAAAGGATAGTATGGGGCTGATGATTGACACCATGTGTAATGGCATCGGTGGGCTTGTCTTAGTCGCTATCCTAATTGTCCTTGTCAGTATAGTTGAGTCACCTTCTTCCGCCGAGGGGCAGATGCAACGGAAACAGCTGGAGAATGAGGTAGAGGCTCTAGAGATAAGGCAAGAGCTACTAAGTTCCGAGAACCAGCGTATGTCTGAAAATCGTGATGCTTTCGGCGAGGAGTTTGTGAAGACTATTTCAATAGATGAAATTGAGAAGCAATTGGCCGTGCTTCAGGAGAAGCAGAAGCGGATTCAGGATTTAGAGAGGCGCTTGGAAGAGCTTATAAAAGAGCAGGCTAAAGCCCAACTCGCTGACCCTGGCGAATACGTGTCGGCTGAATTAGAGGAATACAATCGCCTGCGAACTGAGGTGGATAAACTTGAAGCTCAACTTAAAAAAGCAGAGAAGGAGTTAGCATCGAAAGAGTCTGAATACAGTGAGTTACTCTCTCAGGTTGCCGAAATTAAAGAACGGAAAAGCCAGACTTTAAGAACGCCTGTTGAGCGTAAATATGATCGCTACGACTTCTTCTACTTTCGTTATGGAAAGTGTTATATGTTGCCGCAAGAATCTCAGACAAACCCGGGTCCCCAGTTTAATATCTTACATGAGGATGCGAATACTATCATCTTCGAACCGAAGAGGGGATCCGGCATTTCTTTAAACTCTCGTGAAATGAGAGAGTTCCTTAGCTTTGTGAAGCGCAAAGGCGGCACCTGTCAGCTTGGTTTTTATCCTGATTCCTTCGATCTTTACTTGCCGATGAAGGCACTTATTGATGAGTATGGACTCTCGGTGGGGATTGATTTCTATACAGATGAAAGTCCAGCGGGATTTACCTCAGCAGGCGGAACTGAAATACTAGGACAAGGACAATGATATTTTCAAAAAAAATAAAAAAAGAGTGGTTGGTTTTGGACTGTGCAACTGGGACTACGTCTAAGGTCGAGGGTGAGCCTTATTTAGTTGGGAACAGGGAAGGCGTCGATTTACGGATCGAAGGCAGTCCTGCAATGACTGGCGAGTGCGCGTTTTCCTTACAAAAAAATGGTGCTACTTTGGTCAAATGTGACGGTCATATTTTTATTGATGAGAAACCGGTTGAGGAGATGAAACTTCTGCCGGACCAGGATTACGCACTCCGCATAGGGACTCATTTGTGCTACATCTATGGAGGCGACTCTATTTCTAATTGGTTTGCTTCGGTCGATCTTAATTCTTGGTGGGTGATTGACCCTGATAATGAAGCGATTGATGGCCCTTATTCTTTGGATCGAACTAGAGAGTCTGCAAAGCGAATGGCGCTTAGAGACGGGAAGAAATACCGAATCATGCCAGTGGGAACAACCAAAGCATTTGATATCGAACCCGTTCAAGCCACGAAAAATGCGAAGTCTGTGAGTCCGATAGTAAACGAATCGTTTTCGGAAGATGCTCTTCTTTGCCCCCATTGTTGGGTGAAGTTTGAACTTGGTGATATGATGCACGTGTCAATGCACGACGAACTAAGGGGAGATCCTATTCTGGGTGAGGATGCTTCCAAGCGTTTCCTTGCGACTAACTTTGACGACGATGGTAATGCTTTAGATCCTATGGGTTTACCATGTATGGATACTGCGTGTCCCCAATGTCGGAACACGTTGCCAGTGAACTTTGTTAGCTCAAAATATAATATTATCTCGGTCGTCGGTAATGCGAGCGCAGGTAAATCCTACTACTTAGCGGTGATGTCGCGGGTTTTACCGAGGACTTTGATTAGCGCCTACGGCATGCGCATGCAGGACGCGGATCCGACTGCTAACGCCCCTCTCACTGAGATGCGCAGTCGCCTGTTTGGTGGTGCAAACGCAGACGAGGTTGCTTTGGACAAAACGCAATTAGGTGGAGCGATGTATACGGAGGTTTTCCGCCATGGTAAGAATGTCAGCATGCCCCGACCATTCAGCTTTTTGGTTGAAGGAGACGATGATGATGCTGAAGCGGAAGGTCTTATTTTTTATGATAATGCGGGCGAGCACTTCCAGCCGGGAATCTCGTTACAGGACTCCCCCGGAGCCCTTCATGTCGCTTATTCTTCTGGTGTGCTCTTCTTGTTTGATCCTCTTCGTAATCATGACTTCAGGCAGTTACTGACTGGCCACGAGGATCCACAGGTAGAGGCACCGATGAATGATATTCAGGCCGTCATCTTGTCGGAAATGAGAACCCGTATCGCTAAAGTTTACGGTCAGTCTTTTGACCGTTTAAATCGTAAGCCATTTGCCTTCATCCTCGGTAAGCTAGATGCTTGGGAGCACTTATTGGAGGGTGATTTGGAGCCCTACCTCAAAGAGGGTCGCTTGGATAAAGCAGCATTAGAGCATAATTCAAAGCTTGTGCGGGAGCTCCTCATGCGTGTCTGCCCTGAAGCTGTAGCTAATGCAGAAAGCCTGACGAAGGAAATCAAATATTTCGCGATTACCAGTTTTGGTCATACGCCGATTCGAACTGAGTCAGGGAGCATTGCGCCAGTGCCGCAAAAGCTGGCTCCTAGAAATGTGGAAGCACCTGTCTTGTGGCTGCTGCAGAATCAATTTAAAACTATTTAGAGATACCTACTGTGGCCGATCAAATTATATTCACCAGCGCCGTCCGCGGCATCAAGCCCGGAGCTAGCGGATATTGCACTGTTCTCCGTAGCCCCGGTATCCGCGCCGCACTAGAGCAGGCTCTGGAGAAGCTATCGGTCTTCGAGCATACAAAGTGCAACCGTGATCGCGTGACCTATTCTTATCGGCAGATCGAGATTCGAGATACGACATATTATGCGCTTTCCAGAATAAGCGATACGGATAAAGACTATACCGGTCGGACAAATTTCCTCGCCCACCACTTGGTGTTTCAAAAAGAAGAAATGCCCGACCTTTCGCCTGCCGATATTTTGCTTAACTGGTCAGGCTGGTGTCAGCAGTGGCGGGGAGAGCCACGGGAAGAGCCGGTGGACGTTCAGAGCCTCCAACAGACTCCTGCAATCAATCCGCCAGTGCGGATCTGGAAAGAGCAAGCCATAGGTGTCGATGGGGCCATCAAGCTCGCAAGCGATACGCAAAGTGCCTTCACGCTGAGTTCCAAGGAATGCACGGATTCTAGCCTGCTTCAGCTTGTGGCCGAGGTTCTGGCAGTGCGGGCAAAGTTCAACAAGTCCTATAAATACACCTGGACGACTACTTTTAGTGTAGGCTTGGCTGCAGTCGGCAGTGCAAAGACTTTTAAGTGGCTCGCGCTAAGGGATGCCGATGATTATGCCCTGCCCAAAGCAGGAGCTATGATTGACCTTGATACAACGCTGCCGGGCGGCACGACTGCCAATGAGGAGTTGAGCGCCATTGCTCGGGAAGGAGAGTTCCGCCCAGCGGCCAAACCGATTCCGCTGAGCTCAGAAAAATCGACTGCAGATCGATTATCCACTCCAGGTAATACACGTGGAGCTCCGCAGCGCGGCCAAAGAAGGAGACCAGCCGGCAAGCATGAGCCACGTATACTTAAACTTAGTCTGGGTAATCTAGCCAAAACAGGAACTAGTGCTCCTACAACCAGAAAATCGAAAAAGAAGACGAGCCTTTACGTTATAGTTTCTTCGATATCACTTCTACTCTTTATAATCATAGTCGCATTTATATTTTACGTCCGTTACCAAGAAAAAGCCGAGGCTCGTGAAAATTATGATCGTAATATCAGTGAACTGATTAAACAGCATGAAAAATATAGGGATAACCAAGACATAGATCCGAGATACATTGCAGGAATCTTTGACAGCATGCGAATGGCCGCAGTTGGTCGTGCAAAAACAAATGAAGGTATTGTTAAAATCGAAGATAATTTGGTTTCTTCTTATGATCAAATTAAAAGGGAACAAGCTGAAGATGCAATCCAAGTATTATGGGATTTTGTGCAAAACGAATCAAATCTGGTTAGCGTAAAAGATGAGCCGTCCCAATCAAAAGATCCTAATGAAATTGTAGAATCAGTCCCAGGTAATGACTTAGGAGGTAAGAGTGGAAATGCTACAGGTAAGCCAGAAATTAGACCAGAAGAACCTCATGCCGTTACAAATACTGAATCGAATAGTGGAAATATCGAAGAAGACAATTCCAAGGCGAAAGCTCAGGGAGTCGCGCCCGGATCAATTTCTCTCGATTTGAACCAGTATAAGAAAGCCGTATTGTTGCTGTCAGGTGAGAAGCTCGAAATAAAAGAGAGGAATCATGGAGGATCCAAGTTTAAGGTGACAAAAGGGATTGAGCGTATAGAAGCTCTAAGCGATGATCCGTCATATATTGAATATATTTTGGAGCTCTCTGGGGATTATTTGGTCCCTGCTTCAGGTAATGGCGGTAATAGAATTCCAATAAATAGTATAATATCTGATAAGAGCGAGAGTTATGCGATACAAATTAACCCTTTATCTGACAAGCAAGAGCTTCTAGTCATTTTAGGAGGTAATTTTGCTGGAACTTTAAAGTTGGGTGAAATTGCTCTTGAAGGGTGCACCGCCCAGAAGGCTTTCGACACGCTCAGCGAACGGTTCGGAACGGGTAGTTTGGAACTGTGGATCGTTGCAGATGGTTATTCTACGACCGTAAGGACGTTTGATTCTTCAAGAAGCAATGGCGGGAACTCTCTCTCGAACAGCACCGAATCGCAATTATTGAAAGTTCTCAGTGAACAGGCGGGTGAGGCAGACGTGGACTCTGACACCATGAAGCAGTTTAACCAGTGGGCTTCGGCTAAGATAATAGAGCAAATTGAGGGTAAGAAGGCTAATGCGAAGGAAAATAAAAGTGACAATCTGGAAGGTCGAACGGAATCTCGGAAATTAGCTGCTGCATATGAAGAAATTATCAAAGCCACTCAGAAATCTAAAACTATTAACGGTTATTTTCACGCTCGTCAGAAGGCAATAGATGAGCTGAAAGAAGAGCGAGATCAATCAAAGGATGACGCGATTAAAAAGGGTGTCAGAAAAGCCTACAGCGAACTTTTTAATGGATTTAGTCAGTTAGTAATCGAGCTACCGGAGCGCAGAACCTACACGTTTGCTTGGGCGAAAGATGAGGAACGTTGGACTCTTACTTTTAAAGGAAATGTTGATAATGACCGGTTCGATCCCTCGGCAAAAACAGAGTTCGATCTTAACGCTTCTCTTTCTGATTATATCAAGCTCCAGGGGGACGCTGAAGAGAATGAGAAAGAGAGAGCTAAAGCAGAACAGGAGCAGCAGGCGTATAATCTGAGCCGCGTGTGGGAACGAATTGAGTTCAGGAAGCCTGGAGAAGTAAACCCCATTGCAATCATAGAAATAAAATAGAGCATGAATGAACATATTAGAATCCGTCGCGTTGTTGAAGGACTGAGGAATCACCTGAAATCCAAAGATTATGGAGACGAATTTCGTGCGTTAATTGCCAGTTACAATAACAGTTGTAGGCAGTTGAAACAGCGCCTTGAACAGGTAGATGCAATTCTGCTCTCCGGCAACACATCAGGTGCGCTAAAAATGGCCGAAACGGATCCATCGGTTCTAGATCTTCTCACGCTACTGGGCTTTGCGCAATCTCAGGACTTAAAAGACTGGTGTCATGTAAATGGTGTGTCTTTTGAGGGTAATTTCGAGGATGCGCTCATTCATCGGCTAAATGAGGCTTACTCCTCTAACAGTGAAACAGATAGCAAGCTTGAGAAGGAGTATCGGAAAGCGATTCTTAAAAAGGATTATGCATCGGCGCTTCCTATTGCACGCACCATGGCCCGGCTGCAACCGAATGACAATGCAGCGCGCACAGAATTGAAAAATACGGAGCGCCGGTATGCAAAGAAGTTGGAACATCAGTTGGATGCAGCGATGCACAGTGAGGATGTCAATAAGGCGCGAGCACTACTTTCTGAATTCGACAATCTAAGTTGTGAGGACTATTCTGGTGGCGAGATCGTAGGTCGGGCACGTCAACTGGTTCAAGAACAGCGTGATGAGGCAGGGATCGCTCGTATCGACGAGCTGCTTGAACAAGCACCTGAAAATCCTGAAATTAGTGAGTGGCTGGAGTTCGAAGCCCTCTACGACAGAATCCTTGAAATTAAAGGTTCTATATCTGTCAGCTTGCCGCCGGAAGTTGAGGCTAAGTGGTCTGCATTTAGCAAGTTGGAGAGGGACTTTCGTGGGAGAGTAACCCACGCTAACTCTCAACGGATCTCGCTTGAAAAGCTCAGGAGTGTCGCGAGTCACGCCCAGACGGATCGAATCACCTCCAAACAAACTAGCCTATCACAGAAGCAATCTTCTTTGGAGAATTTATTGTCGGCTGCTAAAAATGCGGAGTCTCTTGGTTCTGAAATAGATCCAGAACTTCAGTCGCGTTGGCAGGAAGAGGTGCTGCACTTGCGCGGGAAGATTGAGCGAATGCTAAAAGCTTTGCGCCGCAAACGAGTAATTATTGCTGGAACCTCAGTCGTTATTCTCATATGCATCGGGCTCACAGCTTACTTCTTTGCCCGATCGAGTAAGATTGTTTCTCAAGCAGACGTGATTCTGGCGAACAAGGATCTGAGCAGTGCTCGTGCTTTCGCGAACGCAAACTACCCGGAGGAAATGTTGCTCGGCATCTCGCAGGCGGTCAAAGCCCGTCATGAAAAGGTGCGTCAATTTATAACAACTGACGAGCAAGATGCTACGATTTTGGAAGAGAAATTAAAGGCCTTTGAAGGCAGCAAAGGTAAGTGGTCTAGCGATATTCGCTCCATGGTATTTGCAGATGGCCAGTTGAAAGCTTTGTATGCAGCCGCCGAAGGGCTCTCTAAGGAATCGGCAAGGCCAATCCGACTAGAGTTAGATAGGGTAGAAAATGAACTTGCGGTTGTCCGCAACGAGTTTGCTAGAAACTTAGTTGCGGAGGCAGAATCGGAGCTCTCCGTGATGGAAGAAAAGATTTTGCCACAACTCAGTCTGAGTCAACCACCCGAGCAATTATTGTCAGCTATTGAATCTGCTACAAAAGCACTTAATGAATTGGCGACCATTGATTCCAGAGGTCAGGGCGTTGTAGGTATTACGGAGGATCAAAAGTCAAGGCGTCTGTCCGTGCATAAATCGAAGGAAGCCGCTTTCTCCGCCATTGAGGCTCACAACGATTTCACGGAAAAGCTCATGAACGCTAGTAGCATAGAGGCATATAATGATGTTATCGCAGCAGGCCTCATCTTTGATTATATTGGAAGTCCTTATTACAAATATCTGCTTGATTTGCCGAAAAGCTTTGAAGAAGCAGGTTTGAGGAAAGCCGCGTTTGGAAATTTACCCAAGGTATTTTTCGATTTAATCGGAGGGGGCTCCTTGGCTCCGCTGTCCCCACCTTCCGCACTGCTCCCCGTAGAGGTTGATGCTTACGCTGAGTTCCGGTTCAATGAAATGGTCGATGGAATTCAGATGCATGAAGTGGTCGTCCCTAAGCCCACACGAACGGTGCGCATGTATAGTATCGGTGACATTGAAGACGACGGCAAGTTTTCTGCTGGTGGTGATCTAATGAGAGCCATTATCAGCGGGAGTATATATTATCCTCATATAGAAAAAGGCAAAATCGAGTTCGTTGATTACACTGGTATGATGGTATCGGGATTAAATAGTTATGGAGATTTGCCTGAAATGAAGATGCTGAAGGCCCTTGAGGTAGATGAGTTGCTCTCTAGTCAACGTGAAGTCTTATCAGGCGCATCGAATCCAGCACCTTTCCTCAAACTTATCGATCAAATGCGTGAATACGAAACAGCTTCTGCTGATTATAGATGCTTTGCAATTATTCAGTTATTTGAAATGATGGAGTCTGCTGACCGTCCGGAACAATGGGGTTTATCTTATCTTCCGAATTGGGAGGTTGAAATCGAATCATTGAATAGTCTAGGGGTTCAGAACGGAGACTGGTTACGTGAATCTTCGGGTAGGAAAAAAGCTGAGGCTGACTCACGTTTGTCTGATTTCTTCGATGGGGTTTCGCTGGAAAATCTAGCGCGGGTGAACCGAAGTCTAGTAAACGGTATATTGCAATCAAAGGTGAAATATCACGGTTATATAGATTATGATGATGGGAATGTGGCTAGCCAATATAAAGAAGCGCCAGCGTTTGCGCGTTCACGAACATCCGGTCAATGGACACAGATGGAGGATGGGGAATCTAAGGGTGATTATAAGCCTTTATCGCCCGTGTTATCCATATCACCAAATTTGAACCAGATCTATAATCAGGTCTGCGCGGAGATGAATGTGGATGCTTATACGGCCGCCCAAATGGCTAATTTTTTAGGTATTAATTTGAGTAAATAAGTATGAAAGCCTCACGTTATCGCATACTCTGGAAAGGCCAAATCAGTGGGCCCTTTGACCGTGTACAGGTCGAAGAAATGTTGTCCAAGAATGAAATTGGAGTTTGGGCAGAAATCTCTGAAGGCAACTCAGACTGGAAGCCGATCTCCGAATGGAGGATACGAGAACCTGCCTTTGAGCCCGCCCCAAAAATCGAAAAGCAGGTGTCTAAGCCAGCAGCTGCGTTCCGCTTACATGTTTCGCCCGATTCAAATAATGGCGAGGATACTCCTGATCTTCCTCCGTTACCCGAAGGAGGTATGTATCAAGGCTCAGGATCAAATGTGACTACGCATTACTCCGGTTATGAGGATGGTACTCATCCGAAGGGTTTCTTTTACTGGACTTTCATACCATTTAAGAAATTTGGTATCTTTTCAGGGCGTGCGCGACGTAAGGAGTATTGGCTTTTTACGCTAATTAACACCTTAGTGGGTTTTGCAATAGGTTTTGCAGAAGTGGCACTAGGGGGAACTCCCGAAGAGAGTGTTTTTATCGGACTATATACCCTCTTTATAATTATTCCCAGTTTGGCGGTGACGGTCAGGCGGCTACACGATACCAATCGATCAGGTTGGTGGACTTTGATAATACTTTTTCCAGTGCTCGGATCTCTTTTAGTGTTACTGTTCGTCGTCCAAGAAGGCACCGAAGGTGAAAATGATTTTGGGCTCGATCCAAAGGCGGAATCTGTAACATGAATTTGTTATCGTTTAAAGATCGAGAGGTGCAGTGTCACAAGGTCGGTATGGGGCTATGGGGCCTCGTATTCACGATATTTTTTGCATTAATCACCTCTGCTAGTGGAAGCCGTGCAATTGAGTCAAAGCTCGATAGCATTGTTATCCCTCAAGTAAATTTCTCTGGGATGGAGCTCACTCGTGTGATTGAAACTCTGAGTGAATTGTCTGTTGAGTATGATCCAGATCGAGTAGGGGTAAACATTGTTCCATTTTTTAATCCAAATGAAACAAATCCGAAGGTGAACATTAGTATGAGTAAATTAAGTCTAAGACCTATTCTTGGCTTTGTAACTAAGCAAGTAGGCGCCACTTATACAGTCGGGAATGATTACGTTGCCATTAGCATAAAGGGTTTAAGCAGGGATTCGGTAGTTGTTGATCCCTTTGCAGCCCCTCCAGAGGGGTCGGACCTTGTCGACCCTTTCGCCGCTCCTGCGGACGAGGCAAAAGCTGCCTTAGACTTCTTCGGCTCTAATCTACTGCAGGAAAAAGAAGATTTGAAAGCCTGCGCAGCATCAATGCTACGCCTTCTGCCCGATGATAGCCCAGGTGCGACAGAACAAGATCTAATCAACGGTAATGCGTTGGCGCTGCTGACTCATTCGATTATTAATACCGTATTGTGGCAGAGTATGATGTCTGAAGAGGGCGAACTGACGACATTGCAAGTTACCGATAAGGAGTTGGACTTTCCAATGCTTTCAAAACAGGTAATTGAGGAAATCGAAGAGATTTCAGGCACATCTGAAGATGTGCATCCTAGCTGGACCGTATTCTCATTACTGATGGAAGAAGGCTATATCAGCTGGCGCTATGCGGAGGATGCTCAAGTGGCTGTTGATGAAAGCAATGCTCCAGAGGAGCTCACAGCGGATGACTCCGAGGCATTGCTGGAGCAATCACGAGCGCAGCGCTTGCTCCAGAAACTAGGTATTTCGTGGCTAACACTCTTGTATATCTTAATTGGAGCACTATCTGGAGCACTCATTGCGATAGCATCGAGATCCCGGACAAAGCCAGTGGTTCGAGCGGATGACACTTTACCACAGAAACCCAGTCCGATTTCGGATTCAGGATTTCGTAAGCATTAATAAGTATGCACCATTTTTTCTACCGATTCACCTAACCATTATACTCTAGTTTATGTTCAGATGCCTACTACTGGCTACGGCACTTTGTTCCGCAGCTTACTCTTACACCTTTACATCAAATGAAGGAACTACTTTCGAAGGAGAAATTCTTCGAGTCGAATCGGGATCAGTCACTGTTAAACGTGATCTGGATAAGGAGGAATTTACTATTCCTCAATCACTGTTCAGTGAAAAGGATCAAGCATATTTCAAAAAGTGGGCTGCCGAAAACCCTCAACTAAACTTCCCCGGTCGAAATGTTACTCAGATTTCGTTACGCTGCACAACTGCTAGAACCGATGACGAATCGATTATCAGGGAAACAGGGCGGACGTTTGTAGATATCGATGTTTCAAACTCAGTGTACTGGGATTATGATTGGATAACCGTAGAAACAATAGTTACTGCCACTGCCCGGGCAGAAACTGAAAAAGTAAGACTTAAGGGTGTAACGGTACACGTGAAAGCATCTTCGATATCGGGCCCTGTTTATACTAGAATCTACACGGCCTTCTTTGTTAAATCAGGGGGTGCGCCTAAGGTGTTTAAACTAGACAAAAGAAATGTCATGGTGGATAGAGGGCAAGGAGAGTTGTATGCAAGCTGCAGTCCAGTTGAAAACTATTATGGTTATGGAACTGTTGCGATTAATCTCGCCACTGGGAAGATGATCGGAGTCTCAGGATCAAACCATCAGATTGAGCAAATTTTAAAAAGGAAGGTCAGTTTGGGGGACTTTCAAAATTAGGTGAAGCACTCAATCAGGTAACTCGCATTTATCTTAAGAAGTCACCCTCATACACACTGATCCCGCCTTTAGGCGGGCGTGTCGGAAAGGCGGGTCATACGCAGCCGCCTAAAGGCGGGACTCCAACCCTGCCCGACAAGCTACTCCGCCCAAGCGCTTTCAATCATTTTTAGTAAATCTTGTGGGGGGCGTTGGCCTTTACCGCTGCGATCCATGAAGCCGTGGCTGGTGGTGCCTGTTACTAGCAACTCATCACCGCGCCGCACTTCATACTCGAAGTGCATACGAGCGCGGGGTCTCTTTTTCATGAAAAGATGCACCTCAACGCGATC
>Ga0222662_1000818_pt1 | contig 19968 bp, 19 predicted proteins | sample AntAcemetagen600_FD_179821 | JGI IMG/M metagenome (GOLD analysis project Ga0222662, IMG submission 179821) | Saline water microbial communities from Ace Lake, Antarctica - #600 | ecosystem: Environmental > Aquatic > Non-marine Saline and Alkaline > Saline | place: Antarctica: Ace Lake...
CAACAACAGTCCCATATCCGCCTGGAATTTCAGGCCGGAGAAGACCCAACTCGCAACACCGAGAGACAAAGTCACGCCGGTAAAGATAACGGCCATGCCGGTTTCCTGCATTGCCAAGACAAAGGCATCAACGACTTCCAGCCCCGCTTCCAAGTGAAACTGCAATCGCGTGTATATGTAGAATGCATAGTCCACACCAATGCCCACAGCCAGAACAAGTACGGGCAGCGTTGACACTTTCAGTCCAATTTCCAGCCAGCTCATCAGCCAGTAGCCAAGGAACGTTGCAACAACCAAAGGCGCACAACAGCAAATGATGGCGCGCCAGTCGCGGTAGGCAAGCAGCACAAGCACGACGATAACGGCATAAACATAAAGCAGGATCGGAAGCTCAGACTGTTCGATCACATCATTGGTCGCAGCGATAAGGCCAACATTGCCTGACGCCAACCGGAAAGTCAGTTCCGGGTATTGTGCCGAGTTTTCAGAAATCCAATCTTCCGCGGCACTGACCAAACGATTGATTGTTTCAGCTTTGTGATCTTCGGTGAAAACAACAACGCTCATAAACTCACATCGGAAATCGGTGAGCCCGGTGCTAGGTGCAATGTTGCTCGTGGTCAAGACAAGCGTATAGCGATTGCGCGGGAGTTCGTGAAACTTGGGGTTGCCTTCCATCCAAACGGAATAAGCAAGTTTGGCAACTTCCGGCAAAGAGACAACGGACCGCACACCATCGACACCCATCAAATGGTAGCCAAACAGCTCTACAGGCTTGATCAAATCATGCTGGATGCAGGAATTTGGAGGCGTTTCGACGACAGCCACAAAGGCATCGAGATTGATATCAAAATTTTCGACGATGAAACGCGAATCTACATTGTACCGCGCATTCTCCCGAAGCTCGGCTGCGCCCGCATGAACATCACCAATGTTGCGGTCCCGACTTTCATAGACCGCCACCACAAACAAAATGCCAATAAGCATCAGCGTGATTGCTGCTGGAGCTGGCCGCGCAATCTGCGCCAACCGTGTCATCAATCGAACACGTCGTTCGCGCAGGCGTGCGGCACGTTCTGCATATCCATCTGGGACAGGAAAATAGGCCGCCGCCAAGGGCAACATAATGAGGTTTGAAACGATTTTAAGCGCAACACCGATGGAAGCAACGATCGCCATTTCCTGGATCATCGGAACGGGGATCAGATAAAGCGTGAGAAAGCCCGCGAGGTCCGTCACTAAGGCCATGGAACCCGGGACGAGCAGCCTCGAGAATGTCGCACGCGCTGCGGTTTCCGCATCCGCGCCGGCAACAATTTGGGCCGATATCAGGTTGATCTGCTGGATACCGTGACTAACGCCGATCGCATAAACCAGGAACGGTACCAAAATCGCCAATGGATCGAGGCCGAACCCGAGCAGGCCGAGAATACCGAACTGCCAGACAACAGACACAAGAGACGAAGAAACAGCAAGCGTTGTCAAAATCCACGACCGGCAGTAAAAATAGACAGCCGCCGTTGTTAGAATGAACGACACAATAAAGAAGATAATGACATCAGCCGCCCCACTCGCAATATCGCCAATCATTTTGGCAAAGCCAATGATGCGAATTTTTACGTCTTCATTTTCATATTTGTCGCGGATGTTTGTTTCAATGCGCTGTGCGAAATCAATGTAATCGAGCTTTGCGCGACTAATCGGATGAATTTCTTGAAGCTCAAAGCGGATCAAGGCGGCTGTGGAATCGTTTGAGAAGAGTGTTCCCTTAAACCCCCAGCGATCTGCGTCTTCTCTTATAATCTCGATTGCAGCGGCATCAATGCTGTCGCGCGTGACATTTGACGGGATCAAATTGTAGGCAAGAAACCCCTCTTCCGTGATTTGCATAACCCGCGTGTTCGGGGTCCACATCGACTTCACGGAGCTTCGAAAAACGCCCGGCAAAAAGAAGATGTCGTCTGTGACATCGTGGAGCACCTGCATAAATTCAGGTGTCCAAATGTTCCCATCAGTGGCTTCAACGGCAACCATGACACCATTTGGGCCAGGCAGTTTTTCGCTGAATTCTAAAAAGGTTTCAACGTAGGGGTGCTCAGATGGCAATTGCTTTAGATAGCCCGCTTCCAAGTGCAGTTGAAGCGCATGATACCCCATCCAAACGGTGAACAAGGCAAGCGCAATGAGGACAAGCGCCTTCAGACGAAACAAAACACTCTCAAGCAACTTGAGCATAGAACACCCTCCAGACAACTATTTCACACGCACCATTGAGCGACCTTCCATTAGAAGCTCGCCATTCTCAATTTTTGGGAAAAATCACTCTTCTGGCAGGTCGATGTCGAGGATTGCCATATTGAATGCGTAAGACACTTCGCCTTCATCTTCGTCGCGAAAGAGCACGCCGATAAATTCACCATCGATGCTCACTTCAACGGAATCGTCCTTATTAGGGCGAGCCTGGACAGTGATGGTGTCGAGTTTGAAAAGTGAGCGAAAATAAGTTTGCACCCGACTGATTTCATTTTTGTCCACGAGAACGCTCCGCATTTGATAAGTATGAGTTACAATAATATCTGCGTGTTGTAGCCGTTCACCCGCATCTGCGCAAACCGACATCGCCCACCCTTTGCTTTTCCAGTGGTTCTTCCTTTTCCCGACCTGCGGCGCTTCGTCCAATTGTTGCAGGTTGCTCATTCATGAAATGATGGTTTAGTAAATGAAGCGGCAGATCGACTAGGGTTTCTACCTTTTCTATGTGTGAATAAAGGCCGCTCCTTTGGGAGAAAAACTGAGCATGAACCGTCACGCAACCAAATGGCTTATCATGATTGCCATCTTGATAACTGCCGGAGCCGTTGCGGCTCTCTCCCATGCGGCAGAGGCAAACCTCAACTTATCAGAAGCATGGATCAGACCAACATTGGGTGCTGGGCGCACAACGGCTGCCTATCTGACAATCACCAATACTGGAGATCAGGCCGACAGGCTGATTGCTGTGGATGTGCCCAATGCTGGGGCGGTGGAAACCCACACAGCCGGAATGACGGATGGCGTCATGCGCATGCGCCGTGTGGAGGGAATTGATATTCCAGCAGGTGAGACTGTCCAGCTGGCACCGGGCGGCCTTCACATAATGGTCATGAACCTGGAGCAGCCCATCACAAAAGGGGACGAAGTGCCGCTCACATTGATGTTTGAAAGGACCGGCGCCATGACGATCACAGCAACCGCGTCCCTCGCGCCGCCGGTCGCCCCCTCGCCTCACATGGACGATGACGCAAATGATCAGACCAATGGCATGAGCATGCCAGACGACATGCATCACGGCCATTGATCAATCACTTGCAGGTTTTATCGCGCCGTATAACCACCATCAACGACCAGCTCCGAACCCGTCATAAAGGCAGACTCTTCTGATGCGAGAAACAAAATCGCATTGGCAATATCGCGAGGCACGCCCAAGCGCCCAATCGGGTGAAGCATTGTAAGCATTTCCAGGGCTTCATTCGCACTGCCTGTTTGGCCGGAAATACTCCCCTCTTCAACAATGTTTCGTACCAGTGGCGTGTCGACATACCCTGGGTGAATGGAGTTTACTCGAATGCCATAGCTTGCATCGGCACATTCAAGGGCTGCAACTTTTGTGAGCAAGCGCACCCCTCCTTTGGCTGCGTTGTAGGCAGCGGCACCAGGTTGGCCAACCAATCCCATAATCGATGAAATATTGATGATAGAACCGCCCCCTGAACCTTTCATCGCGCGGATTGCGTGTTTACATCCAAGAAAAACACTGTCCAGATCAATGGCAATGATCTGGCTCCAAGATGCCAACGGAAGGTCTTCGATCATCTCCCCCGTTGGGGCCACCCCAGCATTGTTCACCAAAATATCAAGTTGCCCAAATCCAGATATTGCGGCAGCGACTGTGCGCTCCCACGCAGCTTCGTCTGTCACATCGTGCGTCACAAAAGTCGCGCGCCCGCCATCATTTTGAATGGCGTCAGCTATCTTTTCCCCAGCGTCCACATCGACATCGCTGCACACAACGGCAGCCCCTTCGGACGCGAGCAACGCACAGGTTGACGCCCCAATTCCCTTTGCAGCGCCCGTGACAATCGCGACTTTCCCGTCCAACCGGCCCATATCTCTCTCCCTACAGTCTGTTTTCCATTGGTGCCATAGTGGGAGATGACGGTGGATGAAAACAAGGACAAATAGCTTTTGTCTGCACACGCCAATTGATATGACTGAGCGGTAGACACACAAGGAACCTCTTCATGGCCGTCGCGCATCTCATTCGCTACCAAACAAGTTCTCCAGACACCATCATTTCCCAGTCTGTTGGTTACAAAGAACGTGAACTTGACCGCTCTCCACCAGACGGCTTTTTGTCTGCCAAAGTGTTTGCTGATGAAGCAGCAGGCACGGTTGTTTTCCTCACCGAATGGGAGAGCGTGGAACAATTGGTCGAAACACAGGATTCGGCCCCTTGGGAGGCAGCCCAGGACTTAAACGAAACTTTCTCCGACACCGTAAAATCACAAACGTTTAAAATCATAATCTGAACGCACCAGCCAGTCTGATGGAAGCCTGGCGAAAGCCTCAAAATTGCGCTTATGATAATCCCATGACCCGCAACGCATTCGCCGGAACGGCGCACCCACCTTCCTATTATGCCGCGACCATCAAGGACGCGCCCACCACCACGACATTGGCAGGTGACATTTCCTGCGATGTCTGCATCGTCGGTGCTGGATACACAGGCCTATCCGCCGCCCTTCATTTGGCCGAACGCGGGTATGACGTTGTGGTTTTGGAAAGCGCGCAGATCGGCTGGGGTGCATCGGGGCGCAATGGCGGACAATTAGGCACCACACACAGAAAAGACCAGGCGGAGCTCGAAGCCATGCTCGGCAAGCAGGCCGCTCACGCCATGTGGGCCCTTGCTCAAGATTCCGTGGCTACGACCAAATCCATTATCGAGCAATACAAAATTGATTGCGACCTCACACCGGGCATTCTCCACGCAGCGTGGAAGAAGAGCGACATGTCCTGGCTCCGCGAAGAGCCCGCGCACATGGCTCATGAATATGGCTATGAGAAGTTGCGTTTCATCGAGCAAGATGAAGTACGCGAGATGGTGAACACCGATCAGTATTGGGGCGGCGTTTTGGACGAGGGTGCCGCACACTTGCACCCACTGAATTATGCCTTGGGCATTGCACGGGCAGCAATTTCCAAAGGTGTCCGCATCTTTGAACAATCCCGCGTAACAAACATTCAACAAAGCTCCCCCGCACGCCTAAAGACAGACAAAGGCACTGTCGCCGCCAAGCAGGTCATTTTGGCGTGTAACGGTTATTTGGGGAATCTGGAAAAGCGGATTGGCGGCTACATTATGCCAATCAACAATTTCATCATCGCAACAGAACCTCTAGGCGCGGAAGGTGCAAAAGCACTCATTCGCGACAATGTGGCCGTGGCAGATACGAAGTTCGTGATTGATTACTATCGTCTATCTGCGGATGGACGTTTGCTCTTTGGCGGCGGAGAAAATTATTCCAGCACATTCCCCAAGGACATTGCCGCATTCGTGAGAAAACCCATGTTGCGTGTTTTCCCACAACTCAAAGACACAGCTATTGATTATGCCTGGGGCGGCACTCTTGCCATCACCCTGAAACGCCTTCCGCAATTCGGGCGCCTTGGACCCAACATGTTCTATGGCCACGGCTATTCCGGCCAAGGCATAAACATGGCAACGTTGGGTGGAAAATTATTGGCGGAAGCTGTTGCCTCAGAGGCAGAGGGCACAGGCGGTGATCCAGAACGATTTGACCTGATGGCCAGCATCAAAGCCTCCCGATTTCCCGGCGGCACATTGCTGCGCTATCCGGGCCTCGTCGCCGGCATGCTCTTCTATGCAATGAAAGATCGCTTACCTTGAAGGCAGAACGGTGACGGGTTAAATCCCGTCGCCTGGTTTGCCTTCTTCTTCGATGATCTGGTTCATGGCGCGCGAGGGCTCATCACAGCCCGCACATCCAACGACCTTTGCAGGCACACCAGCCACCGTGCAATTGGGTGGCACATCTGTCAGCACAACACTACCAGCACCAACGCGTGCGCACTCACCAATCGTTAGATTGCCAAGGATTTTGCAATCCGCGCCGAGCAACACGCCACGACCAACTTTTGGGTGCCGGTCACCCGTTTCTTTGCCCGTACCGCCAAGGTTGACGCCGTGCAAAAGAGAAACATCATCGCCAATGACAGCCGTCTCACCGATCACAACGCCTGTTGCATGGTCCATCATGATGGCTTTACCGAATTTGGCGGCAGGATGAATATCCACGGCAAAAAGTTCCGACACGCGGCTCTGAATAAAAAGCGCCATCGGACGACGGCCCTGATGCCAAAGCCAATGGGCAAGGCGGTGGGCCTGAAGGCTATTGAAGCCTTTAAAAAACAAAAGCGGTTGCAGATAGGAATCGCAAGCCGGGTCACGGTCAAAAACAGCAACAGTATCCGCGCGAAACGCATCAATGATGCTTGGGTCTGCTTCGTAAGCGTCTTCAAAAACCTCACGAAGGCCCATTGCGGTCACTTCTGCGTTCGCCAGCTTTCGCGCCAGATGGAAACTCAACACTTCTTCCAACGTGTCATGGTTAAGCACCGTCGCGTAAATGGAACTCGCGAGCACCGGCTCCTGGGAGGCCATATCGCTGGCCTCGCGCCGCATGCGGTCCCAAACGGGATCAACTATTTTCACTGTCTCGACGGGTTTGGACATAGATGCCCTCCTCTCGACTAATCGCGCGTTTCCAAAAGCGCTCTAAACCGGCGCATTGACCATAGCACATAAGGCCCAAGGTCGCCCAGTTCAACCACATTTCAGCCCTTTTGGGACAAAGGTGACCCGATGCGTCCCAATTGTTAGGCTCTCACCAACCAAAAATGACAAACGCACAAAGTGAGTCGCCTATTGCCTTACATTCAAACACCGAAGTTGCAGTTTTATTACGAACGCGTCGGAACGGGTGATCCTCTCCTATTTATCAGCGGAACGGGTGCAGACCTTCGCAACAAACCAAACTTCCTGGACGGTCCCGCCCCAAAGGTTTTCGACACGCTTGCCTACGATCAACGCGGGCTCGGTCAAAGTGACAAACCGAGCATCACCTATTCAATGGCCGACTATGCCGATGACGCAGCGGCACTGCTTGATGCAATTGGCTGGGATCAAGCACATGTCATCGGCGTCTCCTTTGGCGGCATGGTGGCGCAGGAGTTGGCCCTTCGTCATGGCAATCGGATCAAGCGTCTTGTGCTGGCGTGCACCTCACCCGGTGGCGAAGGGGGCGCGTCCTATCCATTGCATGACGTGCAAGACATGGAGCCAGAAGCCCGGGCGCGTCACATGATCCCAATTTCTGACACACGCAATGATGCACCCTGGGCCAGTGCAAATGCCAAGACCTATGAGGCCATGATCGCCTTTGCCTCCACTGATGCGTTCAAGGGAGAAGCTGGACGGGCTGAGGGGGCAAAACGCCAACTAGAAGCCCGCAGACATCACGACACCTGGAACCGCCTGTCTGACATTGCCTGTCCGACACTCATTTGCGGTGGAAAGTTCGACGGCATTGCCGTGCCTGCGACACAGGAAAAAATGGCCGCACGCATTCCAAATGCAAAACGAGAGATGTTTGACGGCGGTCATCTTTTCATGTTGCAGGACAGGACCGCGATACAGACAATGATCTCCTTCTTGCAAGATAACTGACTTACAAGAAGACTGAGATACGCGCCGACAACACTTCCGGGGGGAAAATGGGCCGCAAGATTTTATTTATCACGACCGACCAAATGCGCTTTGACGCTTTGGGGTGCAATGGCGGTAAAGTTGCCAAGACACCGGCGATTGACGCACTGGCACGAGACGGCATCAACTACACCCGCGCCCACGCACAAAGTGTGGTCTGCATGCCAGCCCGGTCCACCATGCTCACTGGTCAATATGTCAGCACACACGGCGTCTGGATGAACGGTGTTCCCCTGCCCGAGGATGCCCCCAGTGTGGCGGCCTATCTCAATGAAAAAGCAAACTACAAAACCGCGCTCATCGGCAAAGCGCACTTTGAACCCTTCCTTGATCTGGATTTGAAGTTCTACGAAAATCGTATGGCTCACATCGGCGAGAATGGTCCCCACCGCGGTTTCGACCATATGGAACTTGCCAGCCACACCTCTCTCATCCTCCACTACAATAAATGGATGAAAGAAAATGCGCCCAAAGAAATTGGCGGCTTCTATCAAAACATGAATGCCAGATTTGAAGTCAACGCCGAAGGCGGCGGTGACACGGGTGCCTGCCAGGTTCATGCAAACCCGGTTGCACGCGAGCACTATCATACGGATTGGGTCGCCGACCGCACAAACGCCTGGCTCGGCAGTTTGGACGATGATGATGATTGGTTCTGTTGGATGAGCTTCCCCGATCCACATCACCCGTGGGATCCGCCCGCAAGCGAAACGCACCGGGTAAACTGGCGCGACACTGATTTGCCGGACGCTTATCCTGCCACCCCTGACGAAACCAAAAAAATCCTGCAAGGCAAGCCCAAACACTGGATGTGGTACTGGACAGGAGAACGCACGATTAACATCGAAGCACCGCCCGCGTTTACGCCGCAAGACATGACCCCCGATCAGGTGCGCGAGATCAACGCCATGACCCATGTCGAAAATGAGCTGATCGACGAAGCCTGTGCCAAGGTATTCGCGCTCATCAAAGAGCGTGGCTGGGAAGATGACACAGATATTATTTTCACAACCGACCACGGCGAATTTCAAGGAGACTTCGGCTTGCTTTTCAAAGGCCCCTACCATGTTGAAAGCCTGATGAAACTGCCGTTCATCTGGAAACCGGCTAAAAATGCCAAAGTCACCGCATCAACAGTGGCCGCGCCCGTTGGCCAGATCGACCTAGCGCCAACCTTTTGCCAGATAGCAGGGCTTGACGTACCTGAGTGGATGCAAGGCACGCCTCTACCGCAAAACGAAGGCGATGCAAATGCGCAAAAGCGCGACCGTGTGTTCACCGAATGGGATTCGGTTTATACAGATGGAACAGAAGTGAGCCTGCGCACGCTCTATCACGCGGGCTACATTATCACCACCTACAATAAGACCAATATATACGAAGGCACCGAAGGCGAACTTTACAAGCTGGAGGATGATCCCCATCAATGGAACAATCTTTGGGATGATCCGGCGTCGTCCAAGATAAAGGAAGAACTGCTTCTCAAGTTGGCAGAAGCGCACCCCCCTATTCGTGAACCCAAGCTCGACTGGGTCGCCATTGTTTGAATTTTTCGAATGCAATTTGTCTAAGGAGTCCTGATCGTGGGATCAACAATCACCTCACCCACCAAAAGAATGATCGCACGCAAAGAAGGCGCAATAGGCTGGATGGTTTTCAACAATCCAGAACGGCACAATGCCGTCAGCACCGACATGTGGCAGGCCGTGCCTGTCATCCTTGATGCTTTTGAAGCTGATCCAGAGATCAGAAGCATTGTACTCACCGGCGCCGGAGAAAAATCATTTGTCGCAGGCGCCGACATTTCGCAATTTGAAGAAGCCCGATCAAGCCCTGAAAAGGTGCGGGAATATGAAGACATCTCTACCGCCGCATTTGATCGCATTGCCTCTTGCCGCCTGCCCACCATCGCCATGATCGACGGCTATTGCATCGGCGGCGGTCTTGGCATTGCCCTCGCGTGTGATCTGCGCTTTGCGTCAGAAATATCAACCTTCGGCATTCCCGCAGCAAAACTCGGGCTCGCCTACCCCCTGTCGTCTACCAAACGATTGGTCGACGTTGTGGGCCCGTCTTCCGCTAAAGAAATCTTCTTCACCGCCAGGCGTTTCACCCATAGGGAAGCCTTAGACATGGGGTTAATCAACCGTGCGACACCGGGTGCCGAATTGGAAACCTTTGTCCGTGCCACCTGCGCGCAAGTGGACGACAATGCGCCCCTGACTGTTCAGAATGAAAAGAAAATCATCGATGAGATCGTTCGCGAAGCCGATAGTTTTGATGCAAAGGCCTGCTTCAGACTGATCACTGAGTGTTTTGGCAGCGCCGACTATGCAGAAGGACGCGCCGCTTTCATGGCAAAAAGAAAACCTGTCTTCAAAGGCAAATAAGAGAAAGAAATACGCATGGGAGAACGTTTGAAGGACAAGGTTGCGATCATCACCGGCGGCACCAGTGGCATTGGCCGGGGAACCGTTGATCTATTTCTATCCGAGGGCGCAAAAGTCGTCGTCGGTGATGTACAAGATCACCGCGGCGAGGAAATGACGCTGAACCTCGGAGAAAATTTTTCATATCAATATGCCGACGTCTCGCAAGAAGCTGACGTCAAAGCGCTCGTTGCCCACGCAGTTGAAAAATACGGGCGGCTTGATTGCATGTTCAACAATGCGGGCTTTGGTGGTGTCGGCGGGGAATTGCACGAGATTGACATGGACGGTTTTGACACCTCTGTCGGCGTGCTTCTAAAGGGCGTATTTCTCGGATACAAATACGCGGTTCCCATTATGAAGGAACAAGGTGCAGGCTCAATCATTTCAACAGCAAGTGTCGCGGGGCTTCAGGCTGGCTTTGGGCCACAAGTCTATTCGGCCTGCAAAGCAGCCGTTGCCCATTTAGCAAAAACCGCAGCGCTGGAACTCGGCCCCCACAACATTCGCTCCAACGCCATTTGCCCGGGCGGCATTGCCACCCCCATTTTTGCAAGTGCCCTTGAACTGGGGCCAAATGCCGCGGATGAATTTGCTGAATTCATGAAACCAAGACTGGCCAAACTTCAGCCGGTTGCCCGCTCAGGCGTACCAAATGACATTGCGGAGATGGCACTGTTTTTGGCCTCTGATGCCTCAACCTTTGTAACCGGCCAAATCATTGCCGTTGATGGTGGCCTCACCGCAGGCCGCATGCGCGGTCTTTCAGACGCCGTCGATTTTGAAGCGACCATCAACGAGTTTTTGTCTACCAGAAGCTAGAAACGGAGCGCCGCGCCACCGCTCCCGAGCACCGGCGCTGTCCCTTCAGGGCAGTCGCCGCTACTGGCAAATTTATCAGCCACTTCGCGCGCCATCAGGTTCGCATTCGCATTTGCCAGAGCGTCAATGTAGGCAACATGGCAGGAGTGCCCAAAGCGAAACCTCGACACCACCAATACTTGATTGTTTACAAACCCTCCCGCTTCATCCTGCGTTTGATAATGATACCGAACGATAGTGGCAAAAGGCTCCGCATCCGGCACGTTGGCAGCGCGCCATTCGACTTTGGGACCAGCGGTGTTGAAATAGCTTATCGTTTGGCCAATGCCAATGCCTGTCTCGGCATCAACGATGGTTTCAGCAGATGGCATGCTGCTATTTTTGTTGCCGTCGACAACCAATGAGCCATCTGTTGTTTGAGGGGCGACATAGCTTTCTGGCACATACGCCAAATAGAGACGGGCATCTCCGTCTGAAGCCAAGACGTCATAACCATATGCACCAGCACAGCGCCATTCTACAGAGCCAATCTCTGAATCTTCTTCGACAATTGTACACTTCTCAAAGTCCAGATCCGAATACTGGCTTGTATACTGCGATGCAAATGCCCCACTCATCGGCAGGCACGCCAATGCACCGCCAACCAACATCATCCAGAATTTTGTCATATCACCCCTCCGCAACAAGAACATTTTTCTCACGCGTCACGTGTCGCTTCAAATCAATTTGCAAGGCATCGCGCGCACCCACCTTCTCCAGCAAAGCATCTACACTTTCGCGGGCCTCGCCTGTCAATGGAAGATAAAAATCAAGCACCCGCTGCAACATCCATTGTGAGAAAGTGAACATACCGCGCTCGCCTGTAACGATGGTGCCATCACTCTCTTTCAAAGAAAAAGATTGCATGCCAATAGCCCGTGGAATTTTTTTATCAGGATTATCATTTATCCAATCGCCAAGTGCCGCCACCATCGTACGCAAGGGGGGGAATTGCTCGTCGAAAATACGCGCTAGCACTGGATAGAGCGTCTCCGGCACCTCATCGTTCGCAAGGAACGCGCCTGACTTGGGATCAGGGGCATTCATACGCTCAACCCATTTGGCAACATTTGGGGCAATGCGCTTCATGATTTCGCCAGATGCTGGATCACGATATTGATGAGCATAAAGCGGCCCTATTAATCCAAAATCGCCGATGCTCGGCCGGGTCCCCAACAGGTACGGATAGATCGCAAAATGGGCATCAAGGTCGCGCAACAATTGTTCGTAGGAGGCCTCAACGGCCTTATACATCGGCTCAGTGACACCCAAGATCGGCAGCGCGCCCTTAAAGGGTTTGCATGTTTCTTTACCAACTTCGATTTGTTCAGCTTCTGATAAATCGGGTTGGGAGACTTTGCCAAACTCCAGGTACATCGCTTCAGCATTGTACATCCAGCGATAGTACATAGCTGGGATAACCAGCCATTCATCACCATATAGCTCAAACAAACGCGAAACAGTGCCCTGCCGAGGGGTTTCAGGATAGATGCTGGCGTCAGGAAAACGTGCTTCCAGAAAATCAATGATGTCGCTCGTATCCTGAACCACAATGTCATCTGGCGAAATCAGGACGGGCATCATGGCAACGCCTGTGCGGGGCAAGATCGTATTCACATAGATGTCACGTGTCGCGCGGACTTCCTCGAAAGGAATGTCTTTATAGCGAAGGTAGGCCCGCGCTTTTCCCGTGTAATAAGAGATTTCCGCGCCAAGCAACTGATATTTTTCCGACATAAAGCATCCAATCTTAATCAAATGACCCAAATTTCAATTGGCACACTTTAACCCAAATCTCACGAAGACAGTAACCGCCTGCCCTGTTCAACATTTTGTCAAGCATTCGCGCCATATGGTGAAGTCAGTAAAAAAAATGAGAGTCAGGGTAAATGAGTGAGCAAGCAAAAACCGAACGGCGTCGCCGCACCCGCGTCGCCACAGCCATTTCAGGCCGTGTGGTCTTTGCAGGCGTTGACGTCGAATGCTTCGTCAAACAAATGTCTGCGACAGGTGCTTTGATTGAGGCAGACCCCCTTCCATCATTAAACCAGCCAGTCGCGCTCGATGTACCGGGTATCGGTTTCGCGCGCGGCACAAGTGTTCGTTATTCGGGAGACAGCGTGTGCATTCGCCTGCACCCCGATATGTGCCATGAACAATTTATGTCTGACCGGTTAGATAATCCAAAGCGCCGGGTTTACCCAAGATCCACAGAACATTAGATCACGCGCACATTTTGTCATTCCACACGCGACTCTGCCATAAGCGCCCGTTACACTCCCGGCAAACGTGAACCACGACCGGGAGATGTTCCATGAAATTAGACGGTGCAGTCGCCATTGTTACAGGCTCAGCCGCGGGCCTTGGCGCCGCAACAGCCATTCGCCTTGCTGCTGCGGGAACCAAAGTTGCCATCAACTTCACAAAATCAATCAATGAAGCCAAAGACGTGTTTGCTCAAATTGAAGCAGCAGGCGGCGAAGCCGTCATGGCACAGGGGGATGTCTCTGACAATGCCGCGTGCAAAAACATCGTCCAAACCGTGATCGACAAATGGGGGCGTGTGGACATTCTGGTCAACAATGCCGGGACAACCCAATTCGCAGATCATGATGATTTGGACGCCCTTTCTGCAGATGACTTTCACCGGATTTACGGAGTCAATGTCGTTGGCGCCTATCAAATGATCCGAGCTTGCGCGCCTTACATGAAGGAACAAGGTGCCGGATCGGTGGTCAACGTCTCCTCCATTGCCGGCGTCACAGGCATCGGATCATCGGTCGCGTATGCCGCCTCAAAAGGCGCGATGAACACAATGACCCTGTCCTTGGCCAGATCACTTGCGCCGGAAATTCGGGTCAATGCGGTCTGCCCCGGTTTCATCGGCACGCGCTGGTTCAAAGACAAGTTCGGTGAAAACATGTTCAAGAGTATTGTTGCCAATCAGGAAGAAACCATGCCCTTAAAAAGAGCCGGCACGCCTGAGGACATTGCCGCTACGGTTGTCTTTTTCGCAGGCGAAGGGTCCGACCACATTACCGGCGAGACCCTCATCACCGATGCTGGCATGCACTTAGGTTTTGCACCACTATCTGCTCGTTAGAAAAAATTTGTAGGCGGGCTTTTTCAGGTCCGCCTCAAAAAATCCAGAACCACCTGCTTATAGGCAGGATCGCCCACCGTGCGCATATGATCGCGTTTGGCGATCACTGCAATCTCGCCCCTGGGCAAAGCAGCAGCCAATGGTTCCGGCGCACCGGCGATCACATCGCGCTCACCTGTGACAACGAGGACTGGGCCTGTTGCCGTCTTCAAATCGTCTGACGTCAGCTGATGACGCGGTGTTGAATAACACGCCGCCAGCGCTTGTCTATTTTGCGAGTTCTTATCAGCAAACGCACGGAATGCGCGACCGATAGCGTCCTTGGATTCACGCGGATTATCTGCGAGCAACGCATTCACCACAGCGTCAGATGAGCGAGATGGCGCAAACATAACCTCCCCCACACCAGCCAGAATGACACGTCGACACATTTCGGGCATCAGGCGCGCGAGACGCAACGCCAACATAGCCCCCATCGAGTAGCCCATAATGTCTACCCGGACGTGGCCCAGATGATGAACCAGATTGGCGATGTCCTGAGCCATCAAGTGACGGTCATACAAGGCCGGATCGAACAATTTCTCGCTTGCCCCATGGCCACGCAGGTCCATCATAATCACCTGGAACCCTTCACCAACGAGGCAATCCACCCAGCCAGGCTCAACCCAGTTCACAACATGGGTCGAGGCAAAACCATGAACCAGGACGATGGGGTCTCCCTCACCTTCTACGCGGTACGCGATCCTGACGTTGTCAGATAAAAAATGTTCCATAAACGGCCTCCAAGTTGGCCGCAGTCTAGTCGTTTTGCTTGAAACTGGAAACCGCCGCTATCAACGGTTAGACTGCGCTCACCTAAAAATGGGAGCTGTTATGACCAACGCTGCAACATTGAAAAAACAGGCTTGTGACGCCATTGATGCCATGAGCGATGAGCTCATTTCAATCTCTCACGAAATTCATGCCAACCCCGAATTGGCGTTCAAGGAGTTTAAAGCCGCAGCCCTTCTTTCTGATCGGATAGAAAAGGAAGGCCTGCCGGTCAAACGGGCAGCCTTTGGTCTGGAAACAGCCTACGTCAGCGAGTTTGGCTCCAAAGGCCCAAATGTTGCTATTCTCTCTGAATATGACGCCCTGCCCAGCATTGGGCATTCCTGTGGTCACAACATCATCGCAACAACCGGCCTAGGCGCCACCCTTGCTCTCGCCAAATTGAATGGAAGCCTGCCTGGTCGCATTCGTTACCTTGGCACCCCAGCCGAAGAACAAGGTGGCGGCAAAGAATTGATGGCGCAGGATGGTGCTTTTGATGGGTTGGACGCCGCCATGATGGTGCATCCAGCAGGCGTCGACCTCGCCACCATGCCCTGCATCTGTGTGTCAGAGGTTGAAGTCAGCTACGCCGGAAAAAGCGCACACGCGTCCGCCATGCCCCACGCAGGCATCAATGCACTCGACGCGCTCATCTTGGCTTACCAAGCCGTCGCACAGCTGCGTCAACATATTAAGCCCACTGAGCGCATCCACGGCATCATCAACGAAGGCGGCGTAGCACCCAACATCGTACCAGACCGGGCAAGTGGGACTTTTTATGTGCGTGCGGCCGATGCCATTGAACTCGCCGCTCTGAAAAAACGCGTTCATGCCTGTTTTGAGGCGGGCGCTTTGGCCACGGGATGCAGAGCCGACATACAGTGGGCAAAGGCCGACTATTTGGACATGAAAACCAGCTGGCCAATTGCAGACGCTTATGAAGCCAATGCCAGAACATTGGGTCGCGACTTTTTCCCACTCAGCAAAATGCCATCCGGCTCTGCGGGAAGCACCGACATGGGCAATGTGAGCCACCGGGTGCCCTCAATCCACCCGATGATCGCTTCGGCCCCACCGAGCGTCGTCATTCACAATCCCGAATTTGCCAAATGGGCGGGATCTGAAATGGGCGATAAAGCCTGTATCGACGGCGCAAAATCACTGGCCATGACAGCCATTGATTTCATGCTGGACAAAAATATGCAGGCAGCAGCCAAAGCAGGGTTTGCAGAAACCGCTGAAAGTTCAGCGCGCTCTGTGCACGCGGCTTACAACGCCGAAGGCACCATCGCCCTCGGCGGCTGTGGGTGCTGCTAAGCCTCTTCAGAGGCAGCGCGTTCGGCTAGTTTCTGGCGCACTTCTTCCTGAAACACTTTGTTCAATGGGAAGTTCCACATAATGGCGGCAACGCCAAAATTACATATCATGGGTGTGGCAACAAATACGATGGAAAGTCCAAGAATCGCTTCTTCCGTATTTTCAGCACCAGGCACAAAGCCAATCAGGCTCAACGTCCAAAACACCACACCAACGGCAATCGCCCCACCCGTTTTGGATGTTAGCGTCATAAGCGCATAGAATAGTCCCGTGCGCCGCTGCCCTGTTTCCAACTCATCAATATCGGCAACGTCTGCCAAAATTGACCGATAGAGAATGGTCACACTGCCGACATTGACGCCTAGGAACAAGAGAACAGCGCCTGCGGCAAGAGAGTTCCCCGGGGGAATGAGAAACAAGGCAGGCACCATGCACGCATTAAACAGTGCCGCGGCGATGAGTGCCTGATGTTTTCCAAGTCGGTAGCTCAGTTTTACAACTACCGGAACAAAACCAAGCCCTGCAAAAAAGTAGAACAACAAAAGCAGGCTTGGGTTGGTGACCTGCCAAACATAGGTCGCCTCAAAGAGAAACATTGAACCCAGAGCCGCGCCGGAAAAACCACTCAAGAAATCCGCGCAAATCACCCGCTGCAAGGGTCGGTTGGTCAAAAGCGGTTTGACCATTTCCTTCAAAGGTAATTCTTCGCTTCGGGAAATTGATTTATGTTCCGGCACTTTCCAGACCGCCAGACCGACAGTCAACGGCAACAGGATGATGATGAACCACCCCATTGCGGCAATGCGGTCCGCCTCAACATTGGCAGTGCCCACCTGTTCAATAATCACAGGAATGAGTAGCACGATGGGAACACCCAGGATCACAAAGCCCTCACGAAATCCCATAATGCGAGATCGTTGGTCATAATCCTCATGCAGCTCTGCGCCCCAGGCCATGTGATTAAGGCTCGCCATGGTGTAGCCGATGTAGAGGATGAACATCCACCCGAACAGGTAGAGACTGTTGGACGGTGCGCTTGGCATAAACAGGAAAACAGCCGAGACCAGAATGATCGGCACAGACATCGCGATCCAGTGACGGCGCCGCCCCCACTTGGAAGGAAAGCGATCTGAAATGACGCCCATCATAGGGTCTGTAATCACATCCCAAAGTCGCGCGATCAGAAAAATAGTTCCAACGGCCGCAAGGCCCAAACCCATTTGCTCCGCATAAAACTGAGGCAGATATACACTGATGGGCAGACCCATCGCAGCCATGGGAACCGCAGGGCCAGCAAACGCCACCAACTGCCATGTCGGTATCTTCTCTCTCGCCATGCTCACTCACTTCAGTTGTTATGTCTTGGGTATCAAAATTTGAATATGCGCGTCAGAGCCAGCCAGTGAGAAAATCAATCACCGTTCCTTTAAAGGCGCCGTTTGTCAGCAAATACATGTGATCTGCACCGGGGATCACCTCCCCTTTGGCACCCGGAATGGCCTGTGCCAATTGCATAGGATCACCTGCAAGATCATCACGCTGCCCTGCCACCACAAGGGTTTCCGCTCGCACGCCGATCAGATCATCGACATTTGGCGTCTCTCGCGACGCACGCGCACATGCACCAACCGCTTTTAAATCTTGGCCAAGCTGTTCGGCATAAAGCCGGAATCCCTTGGCCGTGGGGTCAGAAATGTCATCCGCTGAGGCTGCATCAAAAACAGCCCCAATTTGATGGCTATGAGAAGATGGTTCAATCATCTTGGCGCCCACCCCAGCCAATACCAATCGAGAAATCCGCTTCCCCTCTTGCAATGCAAGTTGAAGCGCCAACCCCGCCCCCATGGAGAAGCCCATGACTTCGCATTTCTCAAGGTCCAAATGATCCAGCAAGGCGCGAGCATCGCCCAACATCAAGTCTGTGGAATAGTCAGCCGGATCATAAAACTTGCTGCTTTCACCATGCCCGCGCCAATCCATAGAAACCACTCTGCGACCGGTCTTCTCCAGCGTGCCGTACCAGCCTGTACGCGACCAATTGTCGATGCGTGTCGAAGCAAAACCGTGCAGCAAAAGAATGGGTGTCCCTTCGCCAACATCATCGAAGGCAATGTCGCACCTATTTGTAGAGAGAATAGTCATGATGCACCTCCTAGTCAGCAACAACACCAGATGATTGCGGGTCGGCAGGCTCGCCGGTGAGGTCGATGATCGCAGCGGCTGTGGCTTCCAAAGCGCGGCGTTCCAACACTTCGCGATTTTTCACCTGCGTCTCTTCATCAATTGGGAACCGCCAGATCAAAACAATCACAACACCGCTCAAAACAACACCTGGCAACACATAGATCAAACGTAGCTGATCCAGAATTTCCGTAGAGTTTTCTCCACCAGCAACAAATCCAATCTGGTCCAGCAATGCAAACCCGATGAATATTGCAAAAGCAGCACCGACCTTATTCGTCATCGTCAGCAACGAATAGAACAGCCCGGTGCGCTGTTGGCCGGTTTCAATCGCATCATGGTCGGCAACATCCGCCATGATCGAGCGATAGAGAAATGGCCCCGCCGCCATATTCAATCCAAAGATAACCCAGACGATCAAAGCGATGGTTGCATTGCCCTCCGGCACAAACAGAATGAGAGGCAGCGTGATGCCGCTAAACGCCGTGGAGGCGGCTGTCGCCCTGTGTTTACCAATTTTGCCTGCCATCCAGATCCACAAGGGAATACAAATAACACCGGACAGGAAATAACAGAGCAACAAAATTCCTGAAAACGCACCAAGATGCAGCGTGTCTTCTGCAAGAAAAATAAACAGGCTTGCAACCAATCCACCAGCGACACCGCCAAGCAGATCACAAATCAAAATAATACGAAGAGGCGCATTTCTCCCAAGAACCCGAATGGCTTCTCTAAATGGCACGTGCTTGGGACGAGGTGTGTCTTGTTCACCAACGAATTTGACCGCAAAAAAAACAGTTATCGGAAGCAACAAAACGACAAACCATCCCATAACCCCTACGCGCGCTCTTGCAACGTCTGCCACTTGCATTTGTTCAATAGCGATGGGAAGCGCCAGAACGAAAACCATGCCGAGGATCAGCGCAACTTCGCGCGCTCCCTGAACCCGAGAGCGCTCATTATACGAGGGCGTCAGTTCGGCACCCCACGACATGTGGGAAATCGTCAGCAATGTCCAGCCGATGTAGAGAACGACCATCCACCCAAACAAATAGAGCGGCCCGACCGTCTCAAACGGGGGGATAAAAATCATAAACACAGACAGACAGACAATCGGCACCGAGGCGACAATCCAGTGACGTCGTCTACCCCACCGGGTTTCAAACCTGTCTGACAAAACCCCGAGCACGGGGTCGGTAAAAACGTCCCAAAATCGAATGAGCATGAACAGCGCACCGATAGCCGTCAGATCCAGTCCCGTAATTTTTGCGTAAAACGGCGGAATGTGAACGACCAACGGCAATCCGAGTGCCGCTATGGGCACCGCCGGCAATGCGAACGCAAATAAGGTCGAGCGTTTGAGCGCAGCTTCGCGCTGGGCGGCCTCATTTGCCATCCAGTCTCCTCCCTGAAGTTGCCGTCTGCTTTGGTAATTA
>Ga0222662_1000819_pt1 | contig 19940 bp, 20 predicted proteins | sample AntAcemetagen600_FD_179821 | JGI IMG/M metagenome (GOLD analysis project Ga0222662, IMG submission 179821) | Saline water microbial communities from Ace Lake, Antarctica - #600 | ecosystem: Environmental > Aquatic > Non-marine Saline and Alkaline > Saline | place: Antarctica: Ace Lake...
ATATCCTGAACAAGCTATTCCTCAGGAAAACAAGCAGTTATAGCTGTCTCCGTTTGTCACCCTGCCTGTCCTGAGTTTTTATCGAAGGAACTGAAGGGTCTCACGGAGTATTGAGCGAAATGGCAGTATATCACGGTTTAATAAACGAGACTCCTCATTCCGCGGAGTGACAGTCGGGAGTGCTTCCAATTGCCTTACAGACCAACATTGCGGTTTGGTGGGCAACCACCAGGCCAAGGAGGTAGGCGTTTACTGCTAACTCAATAGGTAATTACTAATTTGTTGTAACTATTTGTGGCCAAATCCCACACTAACTTCTCCTCAATGCTTCACTACCAGATTTAATTGTTTCGGTGCCAGATACCAATGCTTTAGTAGAAGACTCCATTGTTTCACCGCCACATGTCAATGTTTCAGTGCCAGACGCAATTGTTTCACCTCCAGATGCTAATGCTTTAGTGCCAGATGCAATTGTTTCACCTCCAGATGCTAATGCTTTAGTGCCAGACGCAATTGTTTCACCTCCAGATGCTAATGCTTGAGTGTCAGATGCAATTGCTTAACCGCCAGATGCCAATGTTTAGCATACAGAAGTAATTGTTTCCCCGCCAGCATCAATTGTTTATTTCATGGCTGAGTCTGTTCAATAAACTATGTCAATTATGTAGCATTAAGAACCATAAACTGTCAGTTTACCGAAATTCCAAAGCAATAAACCGCACATTCAGTTATTGTAGTCGTCCATAACCCCTAATACGTAAATGAGTAACGAGAAAAAGAAGGTGCACTCCTTTAAAAACGATGCCCTTGGAACATTAGATGCAGTAGGAATTGCCGAGCGTATCAAGAACAAAGAGATAAGTGCCAAAGAAGCTGTTTTATCCAGTATTGAACGCGCCAAGGATGTGAATCCACACATCAACGCCATTGTTACCGAACTGTACGATAGAGCGCTAGGAGAATCGGAAAAAGTACATGAAGGCCCTTTCTCTGGTGTGCCGATGTTCTTTAAAGATATGCTGATGGTGAAAGGGGTGCCTGCATACCACGGTACTACGGCCAATAAGAATATGAAGGCCGCCACTTTTACCGACCCTATTGTAAAACAGATATACGCGCAGGGATTCATCAACTTGGGAATGAGCACCATGCCTGAGTTTGGCTTTACGGCTTCTACCGAATTTGCAGATGCCGAACCAACACGCAACCCGTGGAACATTGGACATTCCGCAGGTGGTTCTTCAGGAGGTTCATCTGCCTTGGTAGCAGCAGGAGTTGTTCCTATTGCCCACGGGGCAGATGGCGGTGGCTCTATCCGTATTCCAGCTGGAGCGTGTGGTTTAGTCGGGTTAAAGGCAAGCCGTGGCCGATTGTTACAGGCCAGCAAATTCAAGCGTCAACCTGTAGAGATTGCCATTGATGGTGTTGTAAGCAGAACAGTAAGAGACACGGCACATTTCTATGCCGAAGCAGAGAAGTATTACAAGAATAAGAGACTACCAGAAATCGGATTGATTAACGGTCCTTCTAATCGCAAGTACAAAATTGGTTTTACAGGCTCTTCCGTGAAGGGTATGGGTGCTGATGCCGATACCATGCTCGGTTTGGAACGTACAGCAAAGTTGCTAGCGTCTATGGGGCATGAAGTTGTTCCGTTTGACCTTCCTGTGAAAGATCGTTTTGTGGAGGATTTTGCCAACCTGTGGAGCGTTGGTGGATTCTATTTTCATCGCTACGGTAAAAAGGTTTTTGGAGAAGAATATGAGCCGGCAGAGCTTTCAGATCTTACCATAGGTTTGTCGGAGCGCTTCAGCCAGAACAAGGCCAAGACGGTGGGATCCATTGTTCGGCTCAGAAATTCATTCCGTCAGTACCACAGAATGTTCAAGAAGTCGGGTTTGGATATAATTCTCACACCTACCACAGCGAGCGTACCACCAGCTATTGGTTACTTAAGCATGACGCTTCCGTATGAAGAGCTGTTTACGCGGATTCAGAAGTGGGCGTGTTTCACACCGTATCATAACGCTACAGGCGGACCGTCAATTTCTCTACCCGTTCAGCATCACTTAGATGAAGACCTGCCAATGGGTATGCTGCTTTCTGCTAATCTCGGACAAGAAGCTACACTTTTAGATATAGCCTACCAGTTGGAAGCAGCGCAGCCATGGAAGAAGATTTGGGAGTAAAGGCTCTCTTTAAGCACTGATTCATAAGTATTGATTATGCATTGCATATAAAACATTTACTTTTTATTATGAATTAAACAATCTAGGTTTGACGTGTTCTAAAACGGAAAGCCATGATTGCAGTAGAGAAAAAAGTCACAGGAAAGAGTCCTTCAAAACCACCTAATAAGACAATCACTATTGCAGTAGCTCATGGCGATGGTATTGGGCCAGAGATTATGAACGCTACGTTGCGAATTATGAAAGCTGCTGGAGTGAACATAGAATTCGAACCAATTTCGGTAGGGGAAGCGCAATTTCTTTCTGGCGAAACTTCTGGTATAGGAGCGCACGCTTGGGAAACCATTGCTAAACACCGAGTTCTGCTTAAAGGACCCATTACAACTCCGCAAGGAAAGGGGTATAAAAGCTTGAACGTTACCATGCGGAAAACGCTTGGATTGTTTGCCAACGTGAGACCCGTTCAAGCGCTTCATCCATACGTAGAAACGCATTTCCCCGACATGGATGTGGTTATTATTCGAGAGAATGAGGAAGACCTTTACGCGGGTATAGAACATCAACAAACTGCGGATGTGGTGCAATGCTTAAAGCTGATTACACGACCTGGTTGCGAGAAGATTGTTCGTTATGCGTTAGAATACGCCAAGGCTTACGGCCGCAAGAAAGTAACCTGTATGGTTAAGGACAACATCATGAAATTGACTGATGGATTGTTTCACCGTGTATTTGAAGAAATAGGAGCAGAATACCCAGACATAAAACAAGACACGCAGATTATAGACATTGCTTCGGCCCGATTGGCAACTCGCCCGGAAGACTATGATGTGATTGTTACCTCTAACCTTTATGGAGATATCATCTCAGATATTGCAGCAGAATTGGCTGGTTCTGTAGGAATGGCTGGCTCTGCCAACATTGGAACCAACGTAGCCATGTTTGAAGCAATTCATGGTTCTGCACCAGATATATCGGGGATGAACATGGCTAATCCATCTGGTTTACTGAATGCAGCTGTGATGATGCTAGTTCATGTAGGAGAAGCTGAAGCAGCTGATAAAATCAAAAATGCTTGGTTACGAACAATTGAGGATGGAATACACACTCCTGACATTTATTCCAAAAAGCATAGCACACAGAGAGTAGGTACAAATGAGTTTGCGAGTGCCCTTATTGAACGATTGGGAAAACGCCCTTCCAGTATACCGAGGAGTACTTTAAGCGAAGGAAGTGGGAAGATTGAGATACCAACATTTAAAAGAAGAAAGGTAGAAAAAACCTTGTTAGGAGTAGATGTGTTTCTAGACTGGCCTCAGGATAACCCTCAGGTTCTTGGAGAAGCTTTAGAGGCTATTGAAAAGCCTGAAATGAAGCTAAAAATGATTACTAATCGTGGGGTGAAAGTTTATCCAAACGGGCACCCGGAAACATTCTGTACGGATCATTGGAGATGCCGATTTGTTTCTACCGACACGGTTGTTAAATCAGACAGTCCTGCTTACGCACAGATTGCAATGCCGCAATTGTTCAATTTGTTAAATGCTCTTCATAAGGCTGGCTTTGATATAATCAAAACGGAAAATCTTTATGCTTTTGATGGCGTGAGAGGTTTCTCACTAGGGCAGGGGGAATAGCCTGTTGTTACACTGCGGATTGCCGTGTTTTCTAATAGGAACACGGCATAATTTTCCGCCCATTTTTGGTAAGTAAGAATAGATGGATGCACACCATCGCTAAAGAAGTCCTCTGGCACTAAGTCGAGGTTGTTCTCTGCTATCCAACCACGGAAATCAAGCTGAGAGCTATCGAAATAAACATTGTCTAGCTTCTTAATTAAATTGATTAAAGTGAGGCCTAAATAATCTGCCTGATTGCCAACTGCGTTATGCATAAGCCTTGAAAACGCAGGAAATTCCCGCACAGGAGGCATATTGGCAAAAGCAATAGGAACATTGCCAAATCTGCTTCTGATATCAGTAACCAACTTGCAAATATTTCTCTCCCACCAATAAGGCGCGGTAAATTCAAAAGAATCGTTGCCACCCAATCCTATTACAATCAGGTCTATCTTTTCTTCCTTTACCTGAGGGAGAATTTCTCTGTGAACCTTTTTGGCGTTGTAGCCGCTCTTTGCATAAACAGACCATTCAACCGTACGACCTAGAACGTTTGATAATTCCTTAGCCAGCGTGCCCGTAAAACCTTCGGAGTGTTTTCCAACACCAACCCCAGCAACGGTGCTTTCTCCTAAGGTTATTAATTGAAAAGGCTTACTGCCATCAACTTGTACCGAGCCATACGGCTCAGTAGCCTCCGGTAAAGCGGGAATGCTCTTCCGAATCAACTGGCTCTGAACATACATCACGGGAAACGCGGGTATGTTCTTTATAAGATTAAAAAGGTATGAGCGGTTCATCTATGTTACTCTCGGTAAAAATAGGTAACCGTAAAATTCAATTGGTTGTTTTATTTACAAAATCACTTTATAATTGACTTTTGTGTAGCAAGCTAATAATCCTCATACCAACCAAAGGTGGTTTCTATAATGCGCGTCTTTTCTTTTTCTAAATAAGCCAGAAAAGCGGTTGCCACAGGAGAAAGTTTTTTCGACTTTAACCAAATTAGGTTCCATTGCGTAATCATTGGCAATCCGTTGTACGGGATAATTTCAATATCACCGTTCTTGAGTTCATTCTTGATGCCAATTAGCGGCATAATGGTATAGCCCAACCCTGCGATAATAGCTTGCTTTATGGCTTCGTTAGAGGTAAGCTCTACCTTTTTTTGAATCGGTAAATCATTAGCATTTATGAACTGCTCCATAGCGTTTCTAGTTGCCGAACCAGGCTCGCGGAAAAGCAACGGGAAGTTCTCAAAGAATTTCTTCTTTGAGAATTTTCCTTCTTCATTCAACTTCGGACTACCAACTAGAAATAGCTTGTTCTTAAGCAGTGGTAAACTATTGGCTTTCAACTGGTCTGGAATAACAGAGACCAAGGCAAAATCGACTTCATTTTGCTCCAAGCTCTGTACCACATAAGTTTTATTTGTAACATCCATTATCAAATCAACGCCTTTATGCAAGAGCATAAAATCGGACAAGAAATATGGCATTACATATTTCCCGGTAGAAGCAACAGAAACCTTTAATTTACCACCAAGTTGATTCTTGTACTGGATGGTTTTATAATTAATGGCATCAACCTCATCCAGGATTCGCTGTGCGGCTACGGCTATTTCTTTTCCGAAATCAGTCACATAAAGCTTTCGTCCAACAACTTCTGTAAGTGGAATGGTAAACTGTTCTTGTAGCTTTTTTAGCTGAATGGAGACGGCCGGCTGGGTAAGAAATAGCTTTTCCGAAGCTCTAGTAATACTCTCGTGCTCTGCCACTTTTAAGAATACTTTGAGCTGATGCAGTGTGTAGTTCATAATATATGCTTATGTATTTCATTACAATAATAAATAAAAATTAATGAATTACATCCCTCAAATTTGTGGCGTCTTAAAAAGCAAAACAGCATGTTTGAAACAGCAAATAACATTTATCAAAACAGTAACAAGAGTAAGAGGCTGAACGAAATTGGTCGTGACATAGTGACTAAATTTCAGAATGCGCTGAGCAAGTTTCTTCCAGCTATAAGTTTAGTGCTCCTCGGAGTTACAGCCCTTGGAATCTGTTATGCTGTAGCTAGTGTCAATCCGACTTATCTGTATCAACTGGCACCGGCACTTGCAATCATTTTAATGGTGTTTATGCTACGCTTCTTTTCAATTCCAATGAAAATGAAAACCAAAGAAGAGTCCAACAAATAGTTCAGTCAATAGAATATCCTAAAATCCAATACTATGAAAGATCAACATTTCCAATTTTCGCTTATCGATAATACGTATGCAGCAGAAAATGCAAGAGAAGTAATCACATCATTAATCAATGACAAAATCAAGTTTCTGAATATTCAAATGCTGAGTAATCAGGAACGGTTTGGAAGTGATGTGTCACACCTTCAAAAACGAGTTAAGGAGCTTGAAGCAGACCGTAAAAGAATGATAGCTCTGTTTGTAGACTGTGCGGCCAACGATAAGGACATTGAAATTTCCTGCGAAGTAAAACTTGTAACGAAACAAGCAGCTGCCGTTCACGCATAATGGATTTAAATCTTCTTCTGGATAACCTTACCAATCCAGCACTGCTATTCTTCTTCCTAGGTATACTCGCTGTTCAACTTAAAAGCGACCTAGAAATCCCCAAGAATTCTTCGAAATTCATTTCCCTTTACCTATTACTCTCCATAGGTTTTAAGGGCGGACAAGAGCTCTCGCACAGCGTTTTCACAATGGAAATAGCGTGGGGGCTTTTGTTTGGCATTTTCTTAGCCACCACAATACCGCTTTACACTTTTGCCATTCTCCGCAGGAAGTTTAATGTTTCCAATTCAGGAGCTATAGCCGCATCCTACGGTTCTGTAAGTGCAGTAACCTTTGTAACAGCCATCTCCTTTTTAGAGATGAAACAGATTGCATTCGGTGGACATATGGTTGCCGTGATGGCGCTGATGGAGGCACCATCCATTATTGTGGGTGTTCTGCTCATAGCCTATTTCGATAAAAATCAAGAATCCGAATTCAGCATTTCACACGTGATTAAGCACTCCGTGACTAACGGTAGCGTACTCCTTATTTTAGGAAGCTTATTCATTGGCTTTGTGGCTAGCGAACAGCAAGCCGAAGGAATCAAACCATTCACTACAGACTTGTTTAAAGGCTTTTTGGCCGTGTTTCTTTTAGATATGGGAATTACTAGCGGTAAGAAGCTAACCGACCTGATTAAGAAAGGGTGGTTTGCCTTGGGGTTTGCTATCGTGATTCCGCTAGTAAACGGATCTGTAGTTGCAATAGCAAGTAGTTTATTCTCTACAAATCCTGGAGATCGCTTCCTGTTTGCTATTCTAGCCGCAAGCGCATCTTACATAGCAGTTCCTGCCGCCATGCAATTAGCTGCACCGAAGGCAAACCCAAGTCTTTATCTGCCGATGGCACTTGCCATTACCTTTCCTTTTAACATCACTTTAGGTATGCCACTTTACTTGGGTTTGGTAGAATGCTATCCATAGCAAATTCTAGTTGGGGTATTGAGATTTACTGTAAATGTCTAGCATCTGAATACTCAGAAAACGCACCGCAATTAACCATTTCAATCTATTGAAGTCCCAAACTTTTAGTCCTACTTTGTTAAATAAATATGGTGAGCAAGATGAAACAGATAAAGCTTCCAAGCCAAGAATATTCAGCAAAAGGAAGCAAGCAATTTCATGGCTAAAAAGTCTCCTTTAGTACGTTTTAACCTAATTCTTGATTATGGTAAAGGTCATGCGCAACTTTCCATCCAACTAATACATTTGCGGTATGGAACAGAAGATTGGTTATGAATTGAAATACAGCAATCCGCACAGGCATTTTTTAAATGTAGAAATGGCGGTAAGTGGAGTAGCGGGTGAGGAGATAGAATTTCAATTACCGTCTTGGAGACCAGGTCGTTACGAATTGGGAGATTTCGCTCAAAACATCCAAAGTTTAGGCATTTTTGATGGAGATGGGAATGCACTTAAATTCAGAAAAGTAACTAAAGACCGCTGGGTTGTTGCTTGTGCTAGTGTAGATACGGTTGTGCTCAAATACAACGTTTACGCCAAAGAATTGGGCGGAGGTACTACATATCTAGATTCAGATCAATTATATGTTAATCCTGTTAATTGCTGCATGTATGTGGTGGGAAGAGAGTGGGAGGAATGCCGCCTCCAGCTCTATATTCCAGCTGAATGGCGTGTAGCTATCGGACTACCAAAAATTGGAACGAACACGTTTGTTGCCAAGAGTTTCGACCATTTAGCAGACTCGCCTTTCATTGCTAGTGGGATGCTGCAGCATAACTCTTATGAGGTTGCTGGAACCAAGTTCAATATGTGGTTTCAGGGTGAGTTTAAACCAGAATGGGACCGTATCATTCAAGCATTCACGGCTTTTACTGAGGTACAGTTAGATGTCATGAAATCATTTCCATTTGATGAGTATCACTTTTTGTTTCAGATCTGCACGTACCCGATTTATCATGGAGTAGAGCATCATAATTCTACCATCATTGTTCTTGGTCCGAGTTATGATATTATGAAGGAAACCAAGTATTATGATTTCCTTGGTGTGAGTTCGCATGAGTTGTTTCACGCATGGAATGTGAAAGCAATTCGGCCTATTGAAATGCTGCCGTATGATTTCTCCAAAGAGAACTATTCCAACTTGGGATATGTTGCGGAAGGCGTTACGACTTACTACGGTGACCTTTTTCTTTATCGTGCTAAATGCTTTAGTCGCTTTGAATATTTCAAAGAACTGCATCAGCTATTTCAGCGGCATTTCCATAATTACGGAGCACTCAATCTTTCAGTAGCGGAATCATCATTCGACACATGGTTGGATGGTTATAAGAAGGGGATTCCACATCGTAAAGGTTCCATTTATACTGAAGGTGCATTGGTGGCTTTAATGCTTGATTTATCTATCCGAAGAGACACAAAAAACGAAGGTTCTTTAGATGAAGTAATGTGTTTGCTTTACGAACGTTTTGGTAAAACTGGAAAGGGTTATTCCGAATCGGATTATCAGCAAACGGTAGAGGAAGTAGCTGGTAAAAGCTACCAATCGTTTTTTGACGATTTCTATTACGGTACAAAAAACATTGAGCCGTATTTAAAGAAAGCGCTATACTTTGTAGGTCTTGAGATTAAGAATGTTCGGTCTCGTTTGTATTTCGAAAACCGGTTTGGCTTTAAGGTAGAATACATCAAAGAACGCTCTGCTCGAGTAATTGAGGTTGCTCCTAATTCAATAGCTGACCATGCTAAAATCAAACTTGGGGATGAGATTTTGTCAATTAACGGCATCCGAATACTGGGCAATTTGAAAGAGTGGTGCAAGTACTTTGAAGAGGAGACCGTCACGCTTACAATTAACTCCGAAGACGATACGCATAAGATGCAGCTTACACCAACCGATGAGCGTTATTACCGTTCACGCTGGCCACAACCCGTTGCCAACCTTACAGACGAACAGCAAAATAATTTTGAAAGCTGGACTGGGCAGAAGCTGAGTTAGTCTTTGTATGCCACCAAACTTATTTCCACATTCACACCTTTCGGAAGTCCTAAAACAGCAACCGTTTCACGTGCAGGAAGCACCCCGTTACTATCGAAATACGAACCATATACTTCATTAACTGAGGCAAATAGGTCCATACTTGAAAGAAAAATGCTTGTCTTTACCACGTTAGAAAAATCCATTCCAGCTTCTTCCAAAACAGCTTTTAAGTTGTTCATAACCCGTGTGGTTTCCGTTTGGATGTTGGCCATTTCCAACTCCATTGTTTCTGGATTCAGCGCAATCTGCCCTGCTGTATATAGGAATCCATTTACGCCAATTGCCTGACTATATGGGCCAATTGCTGCTGGTGCCTTATCTGTTTGAATTGCGGTTTTCATTGAGTATTAATTTGAAGTACGAAATTCTAAATAATAAAGCACGAAACTGTTTCGAATGTCGTCATTTCGAGTTTCAGATTTTATCCAATTACAATTCGCACATTCGCACATCCACTAATTATCCAATTGAGAATACTTATCCTAGACAATTACGATTCATTCACCTTTAACCTTGTTCATTACGTGGAGCAATTCTGCGATGATGTAACGGTAAAGCGCAATGACGAGATTTTGTTGAGTGAGGTGGAAGTCTTTGATGCCATCATTCTTTCTCCCGGCCCAGGATTACCGAAAGATGCTGGTATCATGCTTGACTTGATAAGTCGTTATGCTGAAACCAAGAAAATCCTTGGAGTTTGTTTAGGACATCAAGCTATTGGCGAAGCTTTCGGTTCCAAGCTCAAGAACTTGAATAAAGTGCACCACGGAGTGGCAATTCCGATTGAAATTATTGATGATTCTGAATCACTGTTTCGAGGTATTCCATCTAGAATTGAAACAGGACGTTACCACTCTTGGGTAATTGACAAGACAACGGTTTCTGAAGCACTCACAGTAACAGCCACTGATGAGGATGGCGAGATAATGGCAATCCGACACAAGCAATATGATGTTTGCGGAGTGCAATTTCATCCAGAAAGCCTGCTCACGCCAAATGGGCTACAAATAGTCGAGAATTGGTGTACGGAAAGCTAGTTTGAAAAGAGTTTTTTAGCTCACGTTATTTGTAGGGAACGCTATTCAAAACATGCTGAAGAGAGTTAATTCGAGCACTAATCTTATGGTTAGCATCAATGATGGTCCAAGGAGCTAATTCAGTATCTGTTTTGTCAAACATAACCTGCTTGTACTTGGTGTATTCTTCCCAAAGTTCCTGCGCTTTTTCGTCAACCTTACTCATCTTCCAACGTTTAAGCGGGTCTTCTTTAATGTCTTCAAACCTGCGAAGTTGCTCTTCTTTTGATATGGAGAAATACAGCTTTATTAGATGAGTATTTCCCTGAACGAGCATTTTTTCAAACTCATTAACGTTCTCCATAAAAATGCTGTATTCCTTTTCAGTACAGAAGCCATTTACTGGTTCAACTACTGCTCGGTTATACCAACTTCTATCGAAGAATACAATTTCTCCCGGCATCGGAAGCCTTTTTACATAACGTTGAAAATACCATTGCCCAGCTTCCTCCGTAGTTGGTTTGGGTAGCGCAATTACTCTGTATGCGCGTGGGTTGATACGTGCGGCAGTTCTACGAATTGCACCACCTTTTCCCGCAGCATCTCTTCCTTCGTATAGGATTACAACCTTCTCTCCATTTTGCTCCACCCAAGCTTGAAGTTTTATCATTTCAGATTGCAGTTCCCTCAGCTTTTCATCGTAGTGAGCATAGTTTATTGCTTTTCGGAGATTTACTTTGGAAGAACGAACTAGCTGGCGTAACCCCATTTTGGAGTTTAGCAATCTCACATCTTCGTCAGAAAGTTCCTCTATTGGACTAGTATCCAGTTTAGATATCAAGTTGTTTGACATGTCTATAGTATCTTACAATTACGTTTGGATCAGGTTGAAGGATGGCTCCAGCATCGGATTTGCCATCATACTCAAAGCGCGAAAGCACGTGACGGATGCTTTCTAATCGTGCTGTACGCTTGTTATTTGTTTTAACAATAATCCACGGACTAAAACTGGTATGGGTTTTTGTAAACATTTGCTCTTTATAGTAGGTGTACTCGTTCCATAGTTCCTGTCCTTTTTTGTCAACAGCACTAAATTTCCACCGCTTTAAAGGGTTCTTTATTCGAGATTTGAATCGTTTGTCTTGCTCTTCTTTGGTAATGGAAAACCAAAACTTTATGATGATTACACCATCTTCATAAAGCATGTGCTCAAACTCTGGTACTTGTACCATAAATTGCTCGTACTGCTCTGGAGTACAAAACCCCATAACGGGTTCAACCACTGCACGATTGTACCAACTTCGGTCAAAGAAAACAATCTCTCCAGGTTCAGGAAGTTGACTAATGTAACGTCTGAAAAACCACTGCCCTTGTTCTACCTCTGTTGGTTTGTTTAGAGCCACAACCCTACTAGTTCGTGGGTTTAAATGTTCCGTAAATCGTTTAATAGTGCCGCCTTTACCTGCTGCATCTCTTCCTTCAAGTAGAACTGCTACTCTAAGTTTATTTTTGTGCACCCAACGCTGCAGGCTCACCAGCTGTGCTTGCAGTTTGGCCAATTCAATTTCGTACTCCCGATTTTCTAAATGCTTTGAGAGCTTGATTCCATTTAATTTGGCTTTCGCGATTACATCTTTTCGAGTTTTAAAACTCTTCAACTCTTCTTTACTCAACATACTCTTTTGGTTAAGCTTGCTAAATTAATTGTAAAGTCTGTTTTATATCTGACCCTCGCTAGCAATCTCATACATAATAATCATGTTTAAGATTTTTTAATGGTGTCGCGCAAAACTCGGTTGGGTGTTTCACGAATGATAAAAGTGTTTTAACTTGCTCGAATTCTGCCTTAATGTATGAGATTCTAAATGGTTTTAATAGCTGATAGTGGCAGCACCAAGTGCGATTGGGTCTTGCTTGATGGTAAGAGTCGGATGACGGAATTGTCAACCATGGGCTACAATCCATTTTATCATGCTACGGGTTTTATTGTTGACACAATGAGAAGGGAAGAGGTTTTTGCCTCGAATTCTGAGAAAGTAACGGAGGTACATTTTTACGGATCTGGATGTTCTTCTCCCGAGCGAAACATCACCATTGAAAATGCGTTGAGTTCCGTTTTTGTAAATGCCAAAATTCATGTTGGACATGATGTATTAGGCGCAGCTATTGCCGCTTGTCAGGGTAAACCTGGAATTGCCTGTATCCTAGGTACGGGTTCCAATTCGTGTTATTTTGATGGAAAGCAAACTTCAGAAGTGCTTCCATCTCTTGGCTATATCCTTGGAGACGAGGGGAGTGGGGCTTGGTTCGGAAAACAGCTTCTTACCGATTATCTATACAACGAGTCTATGCCAGCTGCGCTGAAAGCTGAGCTTTTGTTAAAAGGATTTGAAAAGGGCTCAATACTCGAAAATGTTTACATGAAACCACACGCCAACGTTTATTTGGCTTCGTTTATGAAAATTATTGCCAATCATCGCCAGACCGAATATGTACGTCATTTGATTGGTTCTGGAATGAAAGCGTTCTTAGAAAGACACGTTTGTTGCTTCGATAATTACCGAGAGGTACCAACCAGTTTTGTCGGTTCTGTTGCATTCCATTTTCAGGATGTTCTAAAAATCGAGTGTGAAAAACTAGGAATACAGTTTGCCAACGTTGTTCAAAAACCGATTGATGGTTTAGCTGCGTTTCACAAAACGGATTGAATCAAATTTGGAATTTCTTCTCCGTAATGGAGAAGAAAACTTACGGCAACACCCAATAGGGCACCAACCAAAACCTCAGTTGGTGTGTGTCCCAAGAACTCCTTCAGTTTCACCGTTCTTACGTTGCTGTCAGCTGATAAAAGTTCCTTTATCATTCTGTTAAGAACCATGGCTTGTTTACTGGCATTTCTTCGTAAACCAGCGGCATCAAACATGACCACAGTAGCAAAGCAAACGGAAATAGCATAGGTAGTTGCGTCAAAACCATCTATCAATCCAACAGACGTGGCCATTGCAACAACCGTTGCACTATGACTTGATGGCATCCCGCCTGTAGCGAAAAGGATAGTCCATTTGAACGTACGTCTTTTGAAAGCAACCGTAAGAATCTTAGTGCATTGCGCAATCAGATTGGCAGCAATAAAGGCTACAACGACCTCCCAGCCTGTGTTTCGTATGCTTTGGAGGAATTCTATCATTTAATGCTTTCGATAATGTTAATATAACTTGAATATCGTGATTCAGGAATGAAACCTTCCTCAACCGCATTTCTAACAGCACATTTGGGCTCGTTTAAATGCTGGCAATTATTGAATTTACAGTTTTCTGATTCTTTGAAAATCTCAGGGAAGAAATGGGAAATCTCTGCTTTATGCATATCAATCATTCCAAATTCTTTGATGCCCGGAGTATCAATAATGAATCCATTATTATTCTCTAACGGAAACATTTCTGCAAAGGTTGTGGTGTGCATTCCTTTAGCATGAACCTCGGAAATCTCCCCAACTCTCAAATCTAATTCGGGTACTAATTCGTTGATAAGAGTACTTTTTCCAACACCCGAATGTCCAGAAACAAGTGTCACTTTATCGTCCATCCATTCCTCCAATTCATCCATTCCGGTCCCATCCAAAGCTGATGCAATAAACACCTTATAGCCAATGGATTCGTAGCAGGATTTATACTCAGATTGAAGTTCAGCAGCATGAGGCTCATCATTCAAATCAGATTTATTGATAAGTAATGCCGCTTGAATATTGTACGCTTCAGCAGTACACAGCAATCGATCTATAAAACCATAAGAAGTTCTTGGTTGATGAACGGTGGCAATCACCAAGATCTGATCTACATTGCAAGCAATAATGTGCGCTTCTTTGCTAAGGTTGACGGATTTACGAATGATGTAGTTCTTCCGTTGTGCGATATATTCGATAATTCCAGTATTCTGCTCCTCAGATTCCAGCGTCAATTCAACCTTATCTCCTACGGAAGTTGGGCTGGTGGTTCGCAGACCTTTCATGCGGTAACTGCCTCTCAAACGGCATTCGATAACAGAATCGTTTTCGAGCATAACGGAACTCCAACTTCCCGTACTCCTAATAATTGTTCCCTTAATTCGTTCAGACATTCTGCTCAAAGATAATTCTACCAAGATGGTCATTTGTTAATTTCGTCACAAATTGTTTTTGAATGTCTATTAAGATAGAGGGAGTAACCAAAGTTTACGGTAATCAAAAGGCTCTAGACAACGTTTCTTTTGAAGTGAAGAAAGGCGAGGTGGTCGGTTTTTTAGGTCCAAACGGTGCCGGAAAATCTACTATGATGAAGATTATTTCGTGTTTCATTCCACCAACATCAGGTAAGGTGAGTGTAGGCGGGTTTGATATAATGGAGGAATCTATGAAAGTGCGTGAAATGGTGGGCTACTTGCCAGAAAGCAATCCGCTGTATTATGACATGTATGTGAAGGAATACCTCGGCTTTGTTTGCGGTTTGTACGGGATAAAGGGTGACAGAAGCGCAAGAATTGACGAAATGATTTCTGTGACTGGTTTGGAGCGTGAACAGCACAAGCAGATTGGCCAACTTTCGAAAGGATATAAGCAACGTGTGGGAATTGCTCAAGCAATAATCCATAATCCGGAAATTCTGATTTTGGATGAGCCAACTTCAGGATTAGACCCCAACCAACTTGTTGAAATTCGTGAGTTGATTAGAACCCTCGGAAAAGAAAAAACAATCATGTTTTCATCTCATATTATGCAGGAAGTTGAAGCCGTTTGTGACCGTATTATTATTATCGATAAAGGCAATATTGTAAAAGATGATAAAGTTGGTGGCGATGGGGTTGAAGGTAAGTCTCAGTCGGTAATTGTTGAATTTGACGAGGAAGTTTCAACTGATGACCTTTCAAAAATCGAGGGAATATTAAAGGTAGAATCCATAGGTTCATCTACTTACAGATTAGTTTCTAATTCAGAACAAGACCTACGCAAAACAATTTCTGAATGGGCTAGGAGTAGCAATAGACTGATACTAGCCCTGAAGTTCGAAGATCGTAAGCTTGAAGACGTCTTCAGGAAGCACACCACATAAAATATTTTTCTAGCTGGATATTTTAGTTTTATCTAAAGAGAAAAATTTTACCTTTCAGACCTGAATAAACAAACACTTTGTTAATAAACAATCTACTATAAATGGCCTATCTTTTTACATCAGAATCCGTTTCCGAAGGACATCCAGATAAAGTGTCTGATCAAATATCAGATGCCATGCTTGATGAATTTCTTAGGCATGACCCGAATTCAAAAGTTGCTTGCGAAACATTCTGCACAACAGGACTTGTTGTAGTTGGAGGTGAGATTTCTTCGCTGGGAGAAGGAAAAGTGAAAGTTGATAAAATTGTTCGGGAGACAATTTTCAACATAGGTTACAACAAGGCAGCGTATAAGTTTGATTCTGATAGTTGCGGTGTGATTTCAGCGCTACACGAGCAGTCAGGAGACATCCGCCAGGGAGTTGTAGAAGGTGAAGGTTTGCACAAAGAGCAAGGAGCAGGAGATCAAGGAATGATGTTTGGCTATGCTACAAACGAAACGGATAGTCGAATCCCAGTTACGCTAGAGCTATCTCATATGATTTTGCGTGAAATGTCTGAGATACGCAAGGAGGGACGACAGATGAAATATTTAAGGCCCGATAGCAAATCTCAGGTTACGGTTGAGTATAATGATCGTGGACGTGCAGAGTCAGTGCACACGATAGTTGTTTCTACGCAGCATGATGATTTTGATAAGGAACAAGCAATGCTCGACCTCATCAAGAAAGATGTAACAGAGATTGTGTTGAAGCGAGTGATTAGGAAACTCCCTACTAAAGCAAGACGTTTGTTTGGTCGAGGATGGCAGGATAGAATAATCCTACACGTGAATCCAACGGGGAAATTCGTAATTGGTGGTCCACATGGTGATGTTGGTCTTACAGGTAGAAAAATCATTGTTGATACCTATGGAGGCCGTGGGGCTCATGGTGGCGGTGCTTTCTCAGGTAAAGACTCATCAAAGGTGGATAGGAGTGCTGCATACGCTGCACGGCACGTTGCAAATAACTTAGTAGCTGCTGGAGTCTGCGATCAAGTGTTGGTTCAGGTTGCTTATGCCATTGGAGTTGCAAATCCTGTTAGTCTGTATGTTAATACTTACAAATCGGCTAAAATTTGGCAGGATGGTAAGAAATTGAATGATGGAGAAATTTCTGAGAAGGTTGCGAAGATTTTCGACATGCGTCCAGCAGCAATTGTGGAAAGATTTGGTTTGAAAAATCCTATTTTCTCTGAAACAGCTGTTTACGGTCATTTTGGCCGTGAGTGCAAAACAAAAGAAGTTGAAGTTTACTACTCTGGAGAAGGAGTAACAGAACGAGATGGTAAATTTTACAAGCAGGTAGAAACCTTTGGGTGGGAGAAACTAGATAAGGTTAAAGAGTTGGTGGAAGCCTTTGAGCTAGATGATATTGCGGAGTTGCCATACGCTGCGTATTAGCAGTAATCTATTTATAGAACAAAAAAGGGTCAGATTTATCTGACCCTTTTTTGTTTGAAATAGTTTCTATTTCTGCCTCATATAAATTTCAATTGGAACGCCATGAAAATCAAAGTTTTCTCGAAGCTTGTTTTCTAAGAATCTTCGGTAATCTTCACGCACATATTTGGGATGATTACAGAAAAAGGCGAACGAAGGGAAATACGTTGGTAATTGTGTAACGTATTTAATCTTTACGTAATGATGCTTTACTGAAGGAGGTGGGGTTCTTTCCACAATCGGAAGCATTAAATCGTTCAGTTTTTTTGTTGGAATTCTTAATAGCCTCCTTTTGTGAACCTCAATTGCCGTTTCTAAGGCTTTATGAATTCGCTGTTTGGTAACGGCACTCACAAATAGAACAGGAACGTCATTGAAAGGCGCCATCTTTTTATGGATGTATTCCGTGTATTCTTTGGTGCTCATGGTGTCTTTTTCCATCAGATCCCATTTGTTCACCAGAATCACAATTCCCTTGTGGTTCTTTTGAGCCAGGCCTAGAATACTCATGTCTTGATGCTCAAAACCAACAGTGGCGTCAATCATTACAATGCAAACATCACTTCCTTCAATAGCTCGAATAGAACGTAGAACAGAATAGAACTCAACGTCTTCGTGAACAGATTTCTTTTTCCTAATACCTGCTGTATCCACTAACGTGAACTCAAACCCATAGCCATTGTAATAGCTGTCAATCGTATCACGGGTAGTTCCAGCCACATCAGTTACAATGTTTCGGTTTTCTCCTAGCAGCGCGTTTGTCAAACTCGATTTCCCAACATTGGGTCTTCCAACAATTGCAAAGCGAGGTAATTCAGATTTTTCTACTTCATCCTCCGGGTTCAAGTAGGTCACCATTTCATCTAGCAACTCACCAGTACCACTTCCATTAATACTAGAAATACAGAAATAATCTCCTAAACCAAGACCGTAAAATTCAGTTGCTTCGCCAATTCGCGCACTGTTGTCAACCTTATTCACTACAAGCATAATCGGCTTTTGCGATTTCCGAAGAACCTCAGCAACAACTTCATCTGGCCCCATAATTCCTGCAGATACATCTACAACAAACAGAAGAACCGTTGCCTCAGAAATGGCAATCTCCACTTGCTCACGAATCGCCCCCTCAAAAACATCTTCAGAACCTTTTACGTATCCACCCGAATCAATCAGGTTAAACTCAATTCCATTCCATACGGATTTGCCGTAAGTACGGTCTCTGGTTACACCACTTTGCTCATCCACAATGGCCTGTCGTTCACCAATCAACCTATTAAATAAGGTCGATTTGCCTACGTTTGGCCTTCCAACTATCGCTACAATATTGCTCATATTCTTGTTTTTATAATCTCTGTAATGCGAGGGTGTTTTTGAGTTCCGTTAACGGGACAAAGCCAGCCGAACGAACAGGGACAAAAGACAAGGGGCGGAGGACATTTTTCGTCACTCGTCACTTGTCTCTCGACCCTACACTACAAATTTGTTAAATAGGTTTAACGTTATGTTTTTTGAAAATCTCAATTCAACTGTGTAAGTCACCTTAGTAACCGAATTCTTTCAGGTCACGATCATTACTCCTCCAATCCTTTCTCACTTTTACTGTCAGGTCGAGATACACCTTTTTACGAATGAAGTTTTCGATGTCGCGTCTTGCATCAGTCCCCATTCGTTTGATGGCCGCCCCTCCACGACCAATTAAAATCATTTTCTGCGATTCGCGCTCCACAAAAATGGTTGTTTGAATGCGGTCTAGTCTTTCTTCCTCCGTGTAGTCTTCAACTACAACCTCCACAGAATAAGGGATTTCCTTCTTATAATGTTTTAGAATTTTCTCACGCACAATTTCAGAAATGAAAAAACGAACTGGTCGGTCCGTCAATTCATCCTTATCATAATAGGGCGGGTGCTCTGGTAAATGCACCGTCATCATTTCTAAAAGTTCCTTTGTGTTGAAATGATGTAGTGCTGAGGTTGGTAATATTTCAGCATCAGGCAGCATGGTACTCCAATCTCCAACACGTTTCTCGATTTTTTCCTGATCGCTTAAATCAACCTTATTAAGAACAAGAATTATCGGTTTTTTTATCTTCTGTAGTTGAGCAATCAGTTCTTCATTGAAAGGCTCATCAGGTTCAGCTAAATAAAGGATTAGGTCGGCATCCTTAATAGCTGAATTAACCACCGTCATCATGTTTTCCTGCAATTTGTATGCAGGGTCAAGAATTCCAGGAGTGTCTGAGAAAACAATTTGATTATTCTCATCATTCCAAATACCTAGTATTCTATGGCGGGTTGTTTGTGCTTTCGGATTGGTGATGGAAAGCCGTTCACCAATCAACGCATTCATCAGCGTAGATTTTCCAACGTTCGGCTTACCGATGATACTTACAAAACCGGCTTTATGAGACATACTAAATTGTGCGTAAAAAATTTGGTGTGCAAAGAAACATATTATATATTTGCCGCCCCTAAGAAAAATAGCTGCGTTACGAATAATACAGCAGTTCAAGATATATCGCGGGATGGAGCAGTTGGTAGCTCGTCGGGCTCATAACCCGAAGGTCGTTGGTTCGAGTCCAGCTCCCGCAACATTAACCCGGAGTCCGAAAGGATTTCGGGTTTTTTGTTGCTCTATATTTTGAATGTAGCCAAGCTAGCTTTAGTGCTGACTCCGTTTGTTGAATAGTCTGCATTGTAAGAAGTCAGGCCGCCAGTATAAGAAGTTATGCAGACATTGAAAGCAGTAAGGTAGCCCCTTAAAGAAGTTAGCCTGATAGTTTTAAAAGTAAATCTGACATTGAAAGAAGTCAGGTGGACGTTAAAAGAAGCTCTGGAAGGTTTAAAAGAAGGTAACTATTCACCCAAAACAGGAATGAAGGGAGCATTTTGAAAAGCGGTAGCTAAACTATGGAGTACATTTTGGTGATTTTTCTTTACCGTAGAGATATACCCTCTTATTCTGGCAAAGTATTGTGC
>Ga0222662_1000820_pt1 | contig 19899 bp, 15 predicted proteins | sample AntAcemetagen600_FD_179821 | JGI IMG/M metagenome (GOLD analysis project Ga0222662, IMG submission 179821) | Saline water microbial communities from Ace Lake, Antarctica - #600 | ecosystem: Environmental > Aquatic > Non-marine Saline and Alkaline > Saline | place: Antarctica: Ace Lake...
CGTGGGGTGCGGCGGCTTGGCAGACCGACAAGGATATCCGTTTTCTTTGGAACAATTGGCTACTTTCCGCAGAACTGGAAGCCGACACCCACGAACCAATCCGATCCTACACCTGGGGTGTCGATCTTGCAGGAACCCGTGAGCAAACTGGGGGCGTCGGTGGACTGGCTCTCATCAAGCATCACAAGAACGGCGAAGTCACCGTTCCGCTTTACACCACTAACGGAAACGTTCGCGGCTACTGGGAGATCGGTGCCGTTCAACTGGTCGCGGAATTCGAATATGGTCCCTTCGGCGAGTTGCTCAAGGCGACTGGCGAGAAGGCCGAGAAACATCATATTCGCTGGTCCACGAAATTTGAAGACGCTGAGACCAGTCTAGTTTATTACGGCTACCGCTTCTTCGATCCGGAGAACGGGCGATGGCTGAATCGAGATAAGATAGGCGAAAAGGGTGGAATTAATCAGTATGCATTTGTTGGAAACCAAACGGCTCGATCAATCGATCTTTTCGGACTCTCGCAACTAATTATACCCGAAGGAATTGATCCTTCAGATATTGATGATCCACTAGAAGATCCCGTAGACGGTTCTAGTGGTAGGACTCATTTCAATAATTTAAAGCTGCGGGTAGAGGTATGCCCCCTGGAGGCCGATTCTGTCGCAGACTCAATCTACAGTTCTCTCAGAACATTTGAACATTTCAACGATGGGAACAGCTCCAATGTTGTTTTAATAGGTGATGTGGCGGTCTTTTGGCCGAACAGTTCCCTTCAGCAGTTGGGTCTTACAATCCTGGCTCATGATATAGTTTCAGTTCAGCTCTCTTATGAAGAGAGTGCTCGTCGAGTCATTGCGGTTACAACAGGAGATCATTTTCTTAATGGGAGAAGAGTGTGGGGAGTTAACAAAACCGACTCTAAATTGGCCGAACTGATGCTTTATACGGCAGCCCGAGAGAAGTACTCTTCCCGCCGCTTCCGAATAGCAAATGCAGTTAGCGGAATAATTGATATTGTAGATTTCGTCGATCTTACCGCGTTTCGATCATTCGAATCCGAAGTTCGAAACATTTGGTCGACCTATTTGAACAACATAGCTGATGATTTGATAGAAAAAAAGAAAGCTGTTAGAAAATACAATGAAGAATGGTCATATTTCACGAATTAGGATTGTCCTTCGGTTCATGGCGATTGGGATCTTTATATCGGTCTTTGTCGCAGTCTTCATTGATCCTGATTTTGGTAGCAGCTTAAACAGCTTTGGTGCTTTTTTCCTTTTAGGAATTGGCTTGGTTTACTTCTCGTCCATCTGGTTAGAGTCACGAGATGGTGCTAAAATACCGAAGTTACGCGCATATTGGAAGGCTGTATTATTTTTACAACTACTTCCACTAGTGCTTCTTATCGCGGCAGGTATTGTTTTCCAGGAAGGGAGTTTAGGTCTGATAGTTATATTTGGGATATTTGGCCTTCCTCTCGTGATTGTCGGTTTGATCATGATGTTCGTGGAAGATGCGAGATCACTTATAAGGTATCGTCATTGAAAAGTGATGATGCATCTGTTGAACTTTTCATTGCATTTGCAGCTTGGTGTATCGGGTATCTTGGGGTTTCGCGGTCCCCAACCTTTGTTCGCCGATATCTATTTTCTCGGAATCTACAAAGCAACTGGTTGTTTGTTTTTGTTGGTGGTTTCTTCGGCTCTTGTTGTTATTTTAACGATGTCGGTATTGATTTTTACCATAAATACCGTGACAGAATTGCCGAAGGGTTATGGTGAGGCTGCGTCTTTGGGTTGCTTGGTAGCCTTAATTTTTATAACGAGGGACACCGAAAAGACGTCGGGTCTTGACAATTGACAAATCCCGAACCGCTTCCGTGACGAACGCCGGAAACTCCAAGGCCGTATCGAGCCGCCCACCCGAACCGCCTTCCCCCCGCCCTGGCCCCCTGGTTTAGTGGAGGGCCTGCGCTTTCGCACAAGAACTTTATGTCCAATCCCGCCTTGTTCCTCCGTGCGTTCGCAAGCTCTCTTCGGAAGGGGCGGGGTTGGACATGAAAGTGGTCTTGGGCGAGTCTTCCACCTTCGTCCCTTCGGGCCACTACGGCGGACAGGGCCGTCTTCGCCCTCCGGGCTGCGCCGTGACAGGCCGGTCGGAAGTGGGGACGCCTTGATGGGGGAGGGGGAAGGCGGTCCAGGGTTTGACTCAAGGACATAGGCCTGATTCAAAACCTGCTCGGTCAAGCCCGTCTCGATACGACTCAGATTTATTCCGAAGTGGCTATCAAGGCCCTGCGCGAACTCCACGAACGGACGCATCCGAGTTTGAATCTGAAAGCTTGAAAAATACCGAAATATCAACGAATCTAGGATCAATGAAAGCCGAAGAGATCATCAAGGAGATCCGATGCCTGCCCGAGGAGGAAATGGACCGGGTCGTCGAGTTCGTCGATGAGTTACGTTCCTTGAAGAACGTGAAACGGATCCGCCATGTTGATCCGAAAGTCTTTAAGACGACGGCTGAAAAGGTCTTCCGCGAGCACGCTCCTTTGCTGAAGAAGCTCGCCCGGTAATGGAAGAACCGGCTTTCCTTCGCGTGGAAGACGTGGAAGAACTCCACGCGATGGCTCTTGACCGCTTCGGAGGCAGTCCCGGATTGCGCGACCGGAACGCCTTCGAGTCAGCCGTTCATCAACCCCAAAACGTCTTCTACTACGGAGGAGGGAATTTGTTCGACATGGCGGCCGCCTACTGCTTCCACATTGGCCAGGCGCAAGCCTTCTTGGATGGTAACAAGCGCACGGCGGCAGCAGCGGCGATCGTCTTCCTCGAAACCAACGGCAAGCCGATCACCGGAGACTCGATGCGTTTGTATGGAGCATTGATCGATATTGCGAACAGGAAGCTCGACCGGGGCGGGCTCGCCGAAATCCTGTGCGAGCTGACCGCCTGATTTATCTCCGGAATGGGCTATTTCCCGAGAGACCGCGGCATCGATCAAACCAAGGAGAGTAAGGGCACCAAAACGAGGTCACGTCTTGATCCGGAGATATCCAGTGATGAAGCTACCCGGTGAAGTCGGCAGCATCCGGCGAGGAGGGCTTAATTTTAGGGGCTCAATTCGCGGGCAAGCCGAGGGGCAACCGAATAGGGTCAGTCCACGAATTCTTGCAAAAGTGAATCTCCCACCTGAACGAACCCAAAGCCCTCCACTTCTCTAAGACCATCCCAAGCCCAGTCTACGCGCAAGACTTCGGCGTGGTAAGCCGCCAACACGAACCGCCTTCTCCCGCCTTGGCACCCCTTGTCTTGTTGGAACGGCCTACGCTTTCGCACAAAACTTTTTCCGATGTGTTCTTCGGGCTAGAAGCGATTGGCCAGCCATGGCTTTCAAATATTTTACGGCTTTCGAACAAGAGTGTCGTCCGAAGTATATAGTTCCTTGTCCATCCCAGCGGATCGAATTTCGACGACTTCGCTGGACAGGAAGTGGAAAAAATAAGGGCCTCCGTAAGCGTCAAGAAGTCTACCACCCTCATCGATGGCTTGGTTTTCCGACCGGATGAATGCCCGGCGGTTTTGGTTTAAACCACCCAATTGCCGAACAACCCCTGCGTTGCCTTCTGCGGTGGGATAGAATCCCATTGATTCGCGATAAGCATCGAGCAGTCGACCAACAATCCGCACTTCCTCCTCCGGAGACACCTCACCCGTTCCTAGTAGCGAAGCTTCGGGATGGGGTGGGAAAGAAGTTCCGGACCGATCATTGGAAATCCGGCTATCGGATATTTCATCCGCCTCCTTCGTTTCGGCTGCATCCGGCGACTCTTTCTGCACGAGCACCGAAGGGATAGTATCATCTCCTTCCTCGGAGTCCCGATCCGGGTCCAAACTGAACCACACAAGAAGGCCCGAAAAGAGAACAATTCCAGTCAGGAGAAAAAGTTTAGAGCTGGAGAAACCCGACATCCCTGCGATCAAAACGGCCGATATTCGGTAAGACGAGTGGAAGATCCGTATCAGCGACCCCAAACCACCTGGCCAAGGTGGCGGACATCTCGTCGGTAGAGAGAGTGGGTATCCAACTCCCCCGCGAACCGGTATCGTCCGGTCCCGATATAGCAAGGGTTGGCATATCTCCGTACAGTCTACCGCCATTGACCGCTCCACCCGTCACCAGGTGATGGCTCCCCCAGGCATGATCGGATCCCTTCCCGTTGCTATTGTATGTGCGATTAAAGTCGGAGGCCGTAAAGGTCGTTACCTGCTCCCCTATTCCCAATGACTCCGTCGCATTATAGAAGTCTGCAATCGACCCGCTCAGTTGAGCCAGCAGTGCGTGGTGGTCTTCCAATTGAGCGTCATGGGTGTCGAACCCACCAAGCGCTGCAAAAAAGATCTGCCGACGCATCCCGAGTGAATCCCGTGCCTGAATCATCCGAAGAATCATATGCAATTGTGCCGCCACCCGATTTAGACCACCCTCCGCATCCACACTGTTGGGAAAAAGGTGCGTGTAGTCCGGAACACCGGCTAGCACCGTTTTCAAAAAGGCGTCATTCAAAATCGCCCGGCTCGTGGTGGACGCGTATTCCTGTTCGAAGAGATGGCCGTAGCTCCGCCCTAATACATCATCCATGGCCCCGTATTGTTCAACCCGCGGAGACCAACCCGCATTCCCCTGGTTCAGGCCGATACTTCCCGACGGAGTCATGTGATACTGGAGGACCTCGTTGCCCACTTGGAAGAAATTCGATCCGGAGAGGGATACGTTCATCGAGACCTCGTTCCCCGAGTTGAGCGATTGCACCAGATCCGCCAACCGGCCGCCCCACCCGACTTTGCGAATCGAGTCGGGAACGGAAGTCTGCCACTGCACCTGCTGATCGTTGTGGGAAAACAAGTGAGGAGGAAGGGCCGCCCCACCCGATTTATATTCCGCCTTAGTCACCGGCGCTACCAGAGTTCCCACATTGCAGAGGACGGCCATATTTCCTCCGTTGAAAACGGGCACCAAGGGAGCCATCGCCGGGTGGAATCCAAAATCACGGCCGTCATCCTCCGGTAGAGTCAAGGGCAACAAATCCTCCCTCGCCAGAGCAAGAATGCCCCGATCCCGCTGATAAGCATCGTAGGCCGCCTGTTCCCGGGGGACGAGTAGGTTGTTCGCATCATTGCCGCCATAGAGGAAGAGGCAAACGAGTGCCTTGTGATCCGTTCCAGCGGGTAAGGTCTGTGCCGAAAGGCTCGCATTAAAAAGGCGGAGGGTTCCCATCGTGGAAAGAAGTCCGGCCATACCCAACCCCTTGCAGGCCCCCTGACCGATAAAACTCCTGCGACTGATGTTTCGATAGTTGTTACTCATGGGCTTTAGCGTTGAACAAAGGATTCGGGCGAGGTGAGCACAAGGTAAGCGGCGACAGCAGCCCGCTCGCGTTGTCGTTCCGGCGAAAAATCATACCACGATGGCAGCTCGTCGAAAAAGCCTTCCAGATCCGTGCGCAGCGCATCACTCATATTTCCGAAGAGAAGATATTGGTTCAAGTATTCGATTAGATCCGCCTGAGCTTCTTGATCGGTACGAGTTGGATTCTCAAGTATTTCTACCAGTCGGCTCAGATCGCTGGTGATGAAATAATTATTTTCCTCATCTCTCTTCTCCGGTGTCCAGAACCCGTAAAACAAATACCCGAAGAGGAGATTCGCCTGTCGTATCGTGGTGGTCTCGGACAGGATCTGAAACTCTGGCGAGAGCAATCCACTGGCCGAGATCGTACCCGGTGAGGAATATCGGGGTTCGTAGAAATTGAAAACCGAGGGCGAGAAGAGCGGTGCTTGTTCGGGCATGGAATAGCGGGTATCGAGAAAGAACCGGTCATCCCCTTCACCCTCTTTAGGTGGTATGGGGGGAAGCAACCGCATCATTCTAGCCATTCGCAAGAGAGGCTCAGTTCCTTTTCCATAGCTGATGGAATCTCGCACCTCCGGATGGCGGGCTTCGTAATCAACCAAGACGGCACGGAGAGTGGCACCGAGATCGCCTCGCACTCCCGAACCGTTGTCTTCAAATTTTGAAGCAACCCGATAAACGTAGTCGGGACTCGGATTGCTGGTAACGAATTTCTGTATCAATTGTTTTGCAATAAAAGGTGCGACGTTCGGGTGATTAAAGAGCGCATCCAGCGCCATCTGCATTCGCTCCTCTCCGCTGGATGTTCCGGGTATCAAGGTTCCCCCTACGATTGTTCGATCCTCTGTATCGTGATAGTTGGCGTTGAAGGACATCGGGCGAAGTTCGTCCCGTCCGTAGAGAAACCAGATGTCGGGGGGGGCCACGGTCCCACCCGACCAGGTCGGTGGGTTGGCTGTGTCGTAATGCGCCCCCCACCCAGTGAACACATGCGCCAAACCGACGATGTCGTCCTGATCGTAGGTGGGGATCGGCATACCGGCTTCATCCAGCATCAATGTTCCATCCAGATGCATGCGATTGAGTCCGATAGAGAAAAGCTGCATGGCCTCCCGTGCGTAATTCTCATCCGGCTCGTGCCCCGTTATCTCGTCCGGCTTTCGATTTCGGATCATACTGAGATAACTACCCATCATCGGACTCAATGTGACCTCTTCCAGGATATCCCGATAGTTGCCGAAAGCGTTACGGACCAACATATCGTAGTAAAGCGTCGTTCCCTCATGCGCGCCCTCCAAGCCGCCAATCTGAGAGATCACAAAAATCTGACTCAAGGCAAAGGCCATTCGCTGCCGCAACTGATCGGGGGCTGTCAAAACGACCTGCCACCATCCTTCGCTTCGGGGGCGTTGGTATCCATCGTTTCCGTCCCGGGCGATCAACTCGTCCCGTCGATCCTGATAATAGGGCAAGTGAAACGTAGGGCTCGTGTTCATTTGCTCGGTGATCCAGGTGTCGAACTCCGAATCAGCAAGCGAGATCGCCTCCTCTTCCGTAGCTCCAAAGGTCGCCTGGGCCAAGAATCGTGCGGCTTCGGAGGCTCCCTCCGGGACAAGGGGTGCTGGTGGGGGTTCATCAGGAATTACCGGATTTTCCCATGCGGGCGTTCCGACGAACCTCCCGATAACTTCCCCATCAGGGAGATCCTCGGTACGAACCTTAACCCACAAATTGCCGGCGTCGATTGCCGCGAGAACATCTAGTGGTGCAGTCCCATCTTCCGCTTGGAAATCCCAGTCCAAACTGGGAACCTGCCCACTGGGCAAGGTCAGCCAGGTAGATCCGCTCGTGCCAGTTGTTGAAAAGAATACTTCCGCACTGGTTTGGTTGGATTGGAGCCCCGAAAACTCCAGGCGCAACTCTCCCGACAATCCATTCCCTGCCCGACGAAGAACCGCTTGGCCATAAGCAGTCGAACCAGTTACAGTTTCATCCGGCCTGAGGTTGGCCACGAAAAGCTCGTCTCGCGCATCGTCGAAAGCAGCCGTTGAAGTTGCAGGTACCCCAACCCGATACCCCTCGTCGGAAAGAAGTTCCAAAGTAACTGTCTCCTGCGGTTCAACGAGGCCGTCGAAAAGAGGACTGATCGCGAGCGTTACTTCCCTTTGACCGGCACCAAATAGAATGCTGGTGGGTGCATCGACAAAATCCTCACCTTCTGTAGCCGATCCCGAAAATGTGATTGGGACCTCGATCCTTCCGATACCGCCAGCACGAAAGACCCGAAACTGGACGGGAACCGAGCCCACCTCATAACCGCGATCCACGTCGACACCGACGGTCAACACGCTTTCGTTTAAAACCGAACTCCGTGCGGTTGCACTGTCATCGACGCGGGGGGTCGTTGTCGCATCGTCGGGGTCAGTGCCAATAATCGCCTCCTCGTAGTCGCTCAACCCATCCCCATCTGAATCAACCGCCAGTATCTCCAGACGGAAAAATAGGTGGCCCAAAACTCCCCGGACGGAATCAATGGTATCTCCGGTCGAAGATAGGGCGGACCCTCCCAGAATCTCCCGATCCGGCAGCGTCATTCCCGGAGGAGTCCAGGCAACAGTGAGGTGATCCCCTCCCCCGTTTTCGCGATGGAAAATTTCGAACCGGTAGCTACTGCCCTTTTCCAGAAGAATCGGCAGGGATTGTTGCTCTGGAAATTTATCCCACTCGTTTTGCGATGCCCAGGAGGGAGTATTTGCCACGAGTGACAACGTTTCCAAATATGAATCGGTTTGGAACCACAGTTCGCTTTGATCGTCACTAGTAATCCAAAAGGTATAGGCACCACTTTCAGGAGGAACGATCCACCCTGTTATGAATTGCCCGAATTGATCCTCATCCGGGAGGGTTTGCGGAAAATGGATCTCGTCGACGGATCGTTCTTCATTCGGCGTAATAATACCCGCCCGCACCAGTGACTTGAATGTTTCGAGTCCCCAATCCGTCAAACCTGTCCAGCGCTGAAAGGCAACCCCGCCGGAAACAAACGTCTCATCTGGAATGAAAGAAACCGTGACCGCACCCCCCGTTCCAGCGAGAGCCAAGCTCACGGGTTGCCAGGTCGATAGATCTCCCGATAACCACGGCTGATAATGAACTCCCTCGATCGTCGACCATGTTTGCCAGATCGTCCCATCCGAATCGACAAAAAGCGCAGGGGACCGGGGATAGGAATTTCCTTCCATCGGGTCGGTTCCCGCTTTTTGTTCCTCAAGGTTGGTGAAACCATCGCCGTCCGGATCCTCCCCTGGAAGATGATCGCGCCCGAATATCGCTTCCCATACATCGCTGAGCCCATTCTCATCGTCGTCCAGCATAGCGTATGCGTTGATCGAACCGCACACCAGTGCGAAGAGGACTAGTGTCAACCGCTTGGCTAGGATTGGGAATCGGGTTGTCATAAGCAGTGCTATTACTTAATTACATTTCACTTATGATATCTCCGCAAGTAGGGAGAACGCACTTACTGCTGATTTTATGTAAACCTTTGATAAAAAGGGCTCCAATGGATCATAATTCGCTCGGAACACCCTTCTCTTCCTCATTTGCAACACGGAAGCTTGCAAAGTGTCCTTCTGCCGTGAAATCTTGGTTGTATGAAAAAGATCGAACCCATCGGAACACGGATCTCAAAATGGGGCGAAGGCCCGGTCTGGCTTGAAAATTCTCTTTATTACGTCGACATAAAAGGTCATAGCGTTTGCCGACTCGACCCACAAACCGGTGAGGAAAACGATTGGAACGTGGGCGAGGAAGTGGGTTTCGTAGTCCCCTGCGCATCGGGAAAATTACTCTGTGGAGGGGACAATGGATTCTTCACTCTCGATAAGGATGACGGATCGATCACCCGCATCGCCGACCCTGAACCGAATTTGCCCAACAATCGATTCAACGATGGTAAATGCTCGCCGGACGGTCGTCTCTTTGCCGGCACAATCGCTACCGACAAGACAACAGGAGCCGCCCGCCTCTACCGCATGGATTTCGATCTCTCTTGGAAGGAAGTCTTCGGCCCCGTCACCAACTCAAATGGTCTGGCCTGGACAAAGGATGGGAAGACGCTCTACTACATCGATTCCCCGTCAAAGGAAGTGAAGCGCTTCGACTACGATGCGAATACCGGCGGCATCATTGGCGGCAATGCCGTACTCGACCTCGCCGACGAACTAGGAATTCCAGACGGAATGACCATCGATAAGGAAGACCAGCTCTGGATCGCTTTTTGCCACGGAGGTCGTGTCGCTCGTTTTGATCCAAAGACGGGCCGTGAAACAGATCGCATTGAAATACCCGCCCATGAGACGACCTCCTGCACCTTTGGAGGGCCCACCGGCCAAGACCTCTACATTACCACGGGCATTTATTTGAAGGACGAAGAGGATCAGGGAGGAAGGGTATTTGTAGTAAAAGGTCTCCCCGTCGGTGGAAATACGGTTACGCTATTTAAGGATGCGTGACGCAAGACTCCGAAGGATGAGCCTACGAAACGATTCCCTCAATGCGTTTCATCACCTCGGATGAAAGAAGGTCGACATCGTCGATTGCCAAAAGATTCTCCTCGATCTGTTCCTTGCGTGAGGCTCCTAGAATGACGGTGCTCACGTTTGGATTCTTCAAACACCATGCCAGAGAGAACCTTGGAAGCGAAATGCCCAGATCCTTGGCGACTTCAGCCAACTTCTTGACCTTTTCGATTTTTTCCCGAGCACCCTTGTCCTCCACGCGCTCGCGCAGCCATTCATAGCCCTTTAGCGCCATCCTAGAGTCTTCCGGCACTCCGTCATTGTACTTGCCGGTCAACAGACCACTCCCCAGCGGAGACCAGACTGTAGTCCCGAGCCCTTCCCCCTCGTAAAGATCGGCGAATTCCCGCTCAACCTTCTCCCGATGGAGCAAATTGTATTGGGGCTGTTCCATCGTCGGTCCAATCAATCCGTGCTCGCGGGCTACCTTCCGGGCCTCTTGGATCTCGGGTGCGCTCCACTCCGAAGTTCCCCAATAGAAGATCTTACCCTGCGCAATGAGCGTGTTCATCGTCCGAACTACTTCCTCAATCGGCGTCTCGGGATCGGACCGGTGGCAAAAATAAAGATCCAGGTAGTCCACTTGCAACCGCCCGAGAGCATCCTCGCAAGCCTCCATCACATGCTTCCGTGACAATCCCCTCTGAGTCGGCTTTCTTTCGTCGATACCGAAGAAGACTTTACTTGATACGCAGTAGCTATTACGCCTCCAACCCATCTTTTTCAGGATCCGCCCCATCATCCGTTCCGCCTCCCCATTGGAGTAAGCTTCGGCGTTGTCGAAAAAGTTCACCCCTGCATCGTAGGCGGTCGTCATCAACTCCTCCGCAGTGTCGTCTTTGATCTGATCCCCAAAGGTAACCCATGCTCCGAATGAAAGGGCGCTGACTTTAAGCCCCGATTTACCTAAATTACGATATTCCATCTCGAAAGCGTACAATGTGCGGAGAATCCTGTCCACGAAAAGAAGTGTTCTGGGCAGGCTACTTGCGGATCGTCGAGCCGATGTAACAGCGTTCAGACCTTGAGGCGAATCCCCTGGCTTTTCCACACAAGCAAAACCTCTCCAATGACCCACTTCCCAAAATAAAACAACTCACCTTAAAAAAGCTTGCCAGTAGTAGGGCCTTCTTTGAGTCTCACCCTTTCGGATATGGTCCTTTGTCCATGCATCATTTGAACACGTATCGTTCACCTTCCATTTTTTGCGTAGGTGTCCTATTTCTGCTCTTTGCAGCTGGTTGTTCGATCCCTAAGCCCAACCCCAAACAGGAAATGACCGAAATCGCCCCCGTTGGTGGTTGGGAGACTGAGGCGGATTCCGGGGAGGTACAGGACGATTGGATTCAGTCATTCGATGACCCCATTTTAGTCGAATTGGTTGCCGAAGCGCAGATTGCAAATCCAGACTTGGCCCAAACGGCAGCGACTCTTTCCTCCGCCATTGCACAAGCACAACAAGCAAATTCGGCCCTTTATCCTGATCTGAACTTGGGCGCACAGGCTAGCCAAACCCAGCGTTATGAGCTGACTCAGGAACAAGAAATTCTTGGCATAAAGAAGAACCAGACCACTTTGGGGATCTCCTTGGATCTGAGTTGGGAACTGGATGTATGGAGCCGTATTTCGGATAGCTCAAAGGGGGCGGCCTTTGCCGCGGCTGCCACTGCCGCCGACTATGCCGCAGCTCGGCAGAGCCTCGCAGCTCAAGTAGCAAAAGGTTGGTTTCAGGCTATCACCGCAAAGCTACAGCTGGAGCTCGCTGAACAATTTGTCGCCACGTATGCCGAAACCTACCGGATTACCGAGGCCCGCTTCAATGCTGGCGACGTATCCGCACAAGATACCTATACCGCAAAAGCAGACTTGGCTGATGCCAGACAGAATGCGGAAGAAGCCCGCTTCTCTGTTCGGTTCGCAATTCGGAGCCTGGAAGTGCTACTCGGCCGTTACCCAGCCTCTGAATTGGCGGTAGCCAACTCCATCGACAGCGAGTTGCTGCCCGTGCCCGCTGGTCTGCCATCCACACTACTCGAAAGGCGTCCGGATTTAATCGCCGCTGACCGCCGCGTCACTTCTGCTTTTTTTCTGGCAAGTTCAGCTTCATCAGCTCGGTTACCTCAATTTTCGCTCACCGCTCAATACAGCACTTCGGCAGAAAATTTTGGTGATCTATTTGATGCTTCCAGCATGCTGACGAATCTCGGCATCAATTTGTTTCAACCTCTCTTCGACGCCGGCTTGCGCTTGGCACAATTCGAAGAAGCGGAAGCTACCCAAATGATCGCAGTAGCCGCTTACAAGAGCGCTGCCTTGACTGCATTTCAAGAGGTGGAAGACACCCTTTCCCTGGAGACCTCTTTAATTTCTCAGGTTAATGAACTGAAAATCGCCTCCGACAGTTACGAAAAAGCACGCGAGATTGGTGAGATCCGATACCGGGAAGGCGAAACGGATCTGACCAGCTTATTGGTTGTCCAACGCCAATCCTTGCTCGCTCAATCAGATTACATTGCGGCGCGTGGTCAACTCTACACCAACCGAGTCGACCTATTCCTTTCCATCGGTGGTAATTTCGCGACAGGCCCTATCAACGATTCTCCGGCACCACCTCCCCTGCCATCTCAGCAGAAAGATCCACCTTCCGAATCATGAACAATCGATCCTTCCTCTTCCCGGCCATCTTGGTATTACCCATTCTTTCTGCCTGCTCGGAGAAGCAACCCGCGCCCACTCCGCCACCACCCACTGTTCAGGTGATGACCCTAAAGCCAACCACTGTTCCGGTCTACAAGGAGATTGTGGCAACCCTACTGGGTAGAGTGAACACCGCGATCAAACCGAAAGTGCAAGGGTATTTACTGACTCAGGATTATGACGATGGTGCGATTGTTTCAGAGGGCGAACTCATCTTTACCATCGATCCGGATACCTATAAAATTGCCGTTCAAAAGTCGGAAGCGGATCTTGATGAAGCAAAGGCTCAACTGGTTAAGACCCAACTAACCGTCGAACGGGACAAAGAACTCATCAAAGCCGACGCGATCAGCCAAAAGCAGCTCGATAACTCCATTCAAGCAGAGCAAGCAGCAGCAGCCCAAGTCGCAGCAGCCGAAGCAGGTGTGGCGAACGCAAAACTAAACCTGAGCTACACAAAGGTCTACTCCCCCATTCACGGCGTAGCCGGAAAGGCACAGGCTAATGTGGGCGATCTTGTGGGTCCGGCGGATACCCTGACGATGATTTCAAACTTGGATCCCATCCAAGCCGTATTCTACATCCCCGAAAAAGCTTACCTCGAACGGGGAAAGGATCTTCGCAAGATCTTGGATATTCCATTTGATAAACGGGAACCAAGTATTGAACTGATCTTTGGCGATGGAACGGTTTATGACAAAAAGGGTCGGTTGCAGTTCATAGATCGTCAGATCGACGAAGGGACTGGCACCATTGCACTATATGCTCTCTTTCCAAATCCGGGTGATATTTTACGCCCTGGTCAATACGTGATGATCCGGGCTCGCACGACAACGATTGAAAAAGCTCTCCTCATTCCCCAACGCGCACTTTCCGAGACCCAGGGAATGTTCTCCGCTTTTGTGGTCAACAAAGACAACGTTGCTTCCTCGGTCCCCGTAGAACGCGGCCTGACACAAGGAAGTGATGTTGTCATTACCTCCGGTCTGAAGGCAGGTGATTCGGTCATCATTGAGGGAATACAAAAGGCGACAAGCGGGTCCAAAGTTACTCCTCAGCCCTGGACACCCAGCAAAACGAAAGGGAGCGACTCTGATGATTCAAGCTCGGACAATTCGGATAGTAGCAGCTCGGATGATTCTGATGCTGCCCCATCCGGCTCATCGACCGAAGCGACACCCAAAAAGGGAGACAGCGAGTAAGAAGCGAACTAGCAGTAGCTGATACTCTTTCCCGGCATGTATAAATTTTTCATAAACCGTCCCATCGTTGCGATGGTCCTTGCCATCCTGACTGTCATCGTCGGGCTCGTCTCTATGTCGACCCTGCCAGTGGCTCAGTATCCGGACATCGTTCCGCCACAGATCACTGTCAACGCGTCCTACATCGGCGCGGATTCCATTACGGTGGAAGAGTCGACCGCCCTCCCGATCGAGCAGCAGATGAGCGGTGTGGACAACATGCAGTACATGACATCGACCAGCTCAAACAACGGGTTGATGTCATTGACGGTGAATTTCGATATCGGAACCGATACCAATACCGACCAAATCCTGACCCAGATGCGGGTCAGCCAAGCCGAATCCCAAGTTCCTCAACAAGTGCGGGACATGGGCATTACCGTGCGTAAATCCCTTTCTTCCCCCTTGATCCTTTTTGCGATCACCTCACCGGACGACTCGCTGGATAGCCTCTTTCTTTCCAACTACGCAGTCATCAACCTCAACGACGCTTTTACCCGCCTTGATGGGGTTGCCAGCGTTACCGTCTTCGGCGCGGGTGATTACGCGATGCGGATCTGGATCGATCCAAACGTGCTGGCCAGCCGCAACATTACGGTCTCGGAAATAGCCGACGCAATCAACAGCCAGAACACCGTTAATCCAGCGGGTATGATTGGAGGAGAACCGGTTCCTGCGGGACAGGAATTCACTTATTCCGTCAGTGCACAGGGTCGACTCACCGATCCAGAGCAGTTCGGCGATATTATCATCCGGGCGAATGAGGATGGTTCTGTTGTCCGGGTCAGTGATGTCGCCCGCATCGAATTGGGTTCACAAAACTACACTTCCGAGGGTAAGTTCAACGGGAAGCCATCGGCGATTCTGGCACTTTATCAGACACCTGGTTCAAACGCCTTGGCCGCAGCTGAAGCCGCCCGTAACCTGATGGAAGAGAAGGCTCTAAGCTTCCCGGACGGAATGAAGTACTCCGTCGCTCTCGATACGACAGAAGCGGTAACCGAAGGGATTAAAGAAATTCAAAAAACCCTGGTCGAAGCGCTGATCCTCGTAGTGATCGTCGTCTTTATCTTCCTCCAAGGCTGGCGCGCAACTCTCATTCCACTCATCGCGGTTCCAGTTTCCTTGATCGGAACGTTCATCTTCTTCCCGATGCTTGGTTTTTCGATCAATACCCTGTCGCTCTTTGGCCTGGTGCTCGCGATTGGGCTGGTGGTCGATGACGCTATTGTTGTGGTGGAAGCGGTAGAGCGCTATATCGAGAAAGGCTTTGCTCCCAAGGAAGCCACAATGCTCGCGATGAAGGACGTCAGTAGTCCGATTTTCGCCACCAGTATGGTTCTCACGGCGGTCTTTGTCCCAACGGTCTTTATTCCGGGGATCACAGGAGAACTGTACCAGCAGTTTGCGGTAACGATTGCGATCTCGGTCCTGATCTCCACATTCAATGCATTAACTCTCAGTCCGGCTCTATCCGCTCTGCTCCTACGTCCCCGCAAGAAAGCACGCGGCCCCCTTGGATGGTTTTACGGCAAGTTCAACAAAGGCTTTGATGGCGCGACCAAGAAATACGTCTGGGTCTGCGGTGGCTTGATTCGCAAGAGCTCCCTCGCAGTTCTCGTCATTGTGATTGCCGGTGCATTAGGCGGATTCAGCGCAAGCCGCCTCGCTCCGGGCTTCATTCCTTCTGAAGACCAAGGCTACGCTTTTGCCGCCATCAACTTACCGCCATCCTCCTCCCTGCAGAGAACCATCGCCGTAGCCGATGGTGCTGGCCAGCTGGTAGCAGAAATACCGGGTGTGGAAAATGTGACGGCTGTTGCTGGTTTCAACCTTCTTTCCGGTGTTTCAAATACCTACAGCGGATTCTTCTTTGTTACCCTGAAACCCTGGTCGGAACGCTACTCGATGGACAACATCAAAGAGATGAATCTTCGGACCATCTTTGGGAATTTGAACAAGAAGCTTTTCAACCTCCCTGAGGCCGAAGGTTTCGCGTTCCCACCCCCAGCTATTCCGGGTATCGGGGCTTCCGGCGGCGTTACCTTCATGCTTCAGGATATGGCTGGACGCAGCCCGGAATTTTTGGAGGAACAGACAAATCGCTATATTGCCGAAATCAGCAAGGATCCTTCCATCACCCGTGCATCGACAACTTACTCGGCCAGCGTTCCGCAGATATTCGTCGATGTGGATCGTGATAAGGTTCTCAAACAAGGCGTCCCCCTCTCCTCCGTCTACCAAACGATGCAAGCCTTTATGGGCGGTGCTTTCATCAACTATTTCAACCGCTTCGGGCGCCAATGGCAGGTCTATCTCCAAGCAGAAGGAAAGTTCAGGACAGATGTGCAAAATCTCGACCTCTTTTACGTGCGAAATAAGCAGGGAGATGCCGTCCCGATGAACTCCTTTACCACAGTTGAGCGCAGGCTGGGACCTGATTTCATCCAGCATTACAACATCTCAAGAAGCGCACAGATCAACGTTACCGCCACCCCCGGATACTCGACAGGTGATGTAATGAAAGTGCTAGAGGATACCTTTGAACAGACATTTGACCGAACAATGGGATATTCCTATAGCGGAATGTCTTACGAAGAAAAGAAGGCTGCCACGGGCATCCCTGCCTCCGCCATCTTTGCACTCTCCCTCCTCTTCGTATTTCTCATCCTCGCAGCCCTCTACGAAAGCTGGGCCCTTCCTTTCAGCGTACTTCTGAGTCTTCCAATCGCTGTTGCCGGTGCCTTCCTCTTCCTTTGGGCTCGGGGAATGGAAAACAATATCTACGCACAGATCGGGATGGTTATGCTCATTGGTCTGGCCGCGAAGAATGCGATTTTGATCGTTGAGTTTGCCCGCCAACAACGCGAAGAAAACGGTAAATCGATTCGCGACGCAGCCCTCGAAGCTGCCCATCTCAGGCTCCGGCCTATTCTAATGACCTCTTTGGCCTTCATTCTGGGTTGTGTCCCCCTCGCTACCGCGCTCGGTGCCGGCATGGTCTCGCGCCGTATCCTGGGAACAACCGTGATCGGCGGAATGGTTGCCGCCTCTTTTGTAGCAATCTTTGTCGTTCCTGCGACCTTCTACATCGTGGAACGTCTCACTGATAAGAAGGATAAAAAGAATCCGCCAGCGGAAACTACAACCCCTTCGTAAGGGTTTGATCACTGCTACGATTGGTATCCCTTTAATTAAATCGTAACTTTGAAATGAAGAAAACCGAAAGTTTATCGTCTGCGAAGAAAGCCGCACGCTTTGGCTTTTGGGCACCGATCCTTGCAATACTCATAGGTTTCGTAGTTCGATCTACAACGATAGAGAATAGAGCAGTTGGTGTTGTAATCGGTCTTCTCATTCTAATTTTAATCGTCGCGGGATTCCTCTGTTCCATTACCGGTATCATATCGCGGCTGAAACGTGGAACGAAAGGGGTTCTTGTATATAGTTCGATTGGTTTCCTTTTAAATGGGTTTTTCTTGGGGTCTACCGTTTGGATCCTATTCAATCATTCTGATTACAATATTCAGGGTAGCGGAAAGATCATCACCTCTTCTTTGCTTCCAGGTGAGACAGCCAGCGGGAAGGAAGATTCCATGCGAATGGCTTTCATGGATTCGGATCCTTCCCAGATTACTCCCGTCGACGAGAAAACACGACAGGGTGCAGAGGAATTTATTATCCGCTTGAAGGATGCCATCGAGCAGAAAGACAGAGAAGCCCTCGCCGATCTATTTTCCTACCAAACCATGGCCGACCTTCTTGAATCATCAGAATTCGTCACCTTTCCGTCGAAAAAAGTTAAGAGAGATTTCGAACGCGGGATGCGTATCGGTTTAGCCAACACAGCGGCAACTTCTTTTTTCTCCGGGACAAATGATGACATCGAACTCGTACAAGTTCAGCCACTGACACCCGACCGCATTATTGTCTACGTTCGATCATGGATCCCGGATTTGGAGATATATTCCAAATTGCGGTATTGGCTCATTCTGAATCCAGCTAGCCAAGCTTGGGAAATTTATGATTTTGAGGATCTGGACAACAACCTACGTGCTTCCGTTCTAATGGGTGCCTTCCTCAGCAATGGGGATCCTACAGAGAATTCATGGTTCATTCCGTTTAATGAGATCGTTCAAAAAATCCAATCTTGGCAGAACCAGGATCTATTGACCTTACAAGCCGAGATGAAGCCGGATGTGGATTTGATTCTAAACGATGACAGCGCCCCTATGCCGGTTACGGTGTTTGCCCTTATCAACCGAGCCAATCACTTGATTGTGCTCGAGGAATACGAGGAAGCTCTGGCTGTTCTTGATACCATTGATAATATGGATCCAACAACTCCCATCATCCATTATCTGCGAGGGCTTGCTTACTCAGGTCAGGGTGATTGGAATTCTGCAGCGCTGAGCTATACGATGTATGGTGATCTTCTGGGTTGGGACTCCGATGTCTATGAATTACTGGCTGATGTCCGGCTTTCTCAAGGTGACCAGCCTGCCGCTGCGGAACTCTCCCGCAAGGGTTTGGAAGAAAATCCGCGGGCACTTGGTTGCCTTATGACGTTCGCTATATCTGCTTCAGAGGAGAACTGGAAAGATGTCACAATGTACATTCAAGCGACAGCAGATCCTGAATTCACTTATGAAGTATGCATTGATTACGCGCTGGACACCGAGAACCTAGGGGTAGCTGAGCACCTTTTTGCCTCATTGGAGGCAAGCTTACCGGATAGCGATTTACTCCCCTATTACAGAGCCGTGCTTCCTTGACGCACGATTGCTAAAACATGAGGCATTTCATAGCTGCAAACTATTTTCTTTTTGGAATTGTTGTCTCATTTGCACTAGCCGCTCTCGCGCCGGAGATCGGATCCAAGAATGGAGCCCTGCCAATCGGACTTCTTCAGACTGTCGGCATTGCAGCAATTTTCTTCTTTCAGGGGGCCTCTCTTCCGTTTGAGGAATTAAAGAGAAGTGTGTCCGAGTGGAAACTTCACCTCTGTGTTCAGACCACAACCTTTCTCTTTTTTCCTCTTCTAATTCTCACTGGTCTGACACTGACCGCTAGCTTTTTCATACAACCTGACTTACGCCTTGGATTTCTCTACCTGTCTTTCCTACCGACCACCATTGCCTCAGCGATTGCCCTGACGGCTACTTCTGGTGGAAACGTAAGTGGAGCGTTGTTTAACACAACGATCTCCAATGTTTGCGGGGTCTTTTTGGTGCCGATTCTTTGCCTGGTATTGATGGAGATCGACGGCACCCAAACTCAGATAGAAATCGGGCCCGTCCTCATCGGCATCCTGATAAAGATCATTCTCCCTTTATTTATTGGCCAAGCCTGTCGACGTTTCCTTCGAAATTGGACCGGACGACACAAAATCGGTATCCGCCGATTCAACAACGGCGTTATCCTCTTTCTGCTGTACGCAGCTTTTTGCGACAGCTTCATCCGCAATATCTGGTCGAGCGTTGAACCATCTACCCTCACAGGAACCATCCTTGGCGTCCTCTTCATACTCGGGGGCGCTACCTACTATGTCTGGACTTTGTCAGGGCTTATCGGCTTGGACCGAAAATCACGGGTTGCTGCTTTGATGTGCGGTAGTCAGAAAACGCTCGCTGTAGGCCTACCTCTGTCAGTGATGATTTTCGGTTCGCCCAATTCTTCCGTAGAACTGAGCCTTCTCATCGTCCCCCTTCTACTATACCACCCTGCACAATTAATTCTCGGCGGCTGGTTAAGCCCCCGGCTTGAACGCTACGTTGCCAACGGAAAAGACGCAGTGGGTGATTTGTCTAAAAACGATTAAACTACCTCTTTCGAATTAAAGCCAAAAAAAGGTTCGAGGTCGTGCGGCCGATTGCTCGACCGCACTCCTACAGACCCGTGCGAGCGCGATTAACGCACACGGTTCCTCAGATCATGGATTCGCTGGGAGGTTTATAGCTGTGGACGAT
>Ga0222662_1000823_pt1 | contig 19848 bp, 14 predicted proteins | sample AntAcemetagen600_FD_179821 | JGI IMG/M metagenome (GOLD analysis project Ga0222662, IMG submission 179821) | Saline water microbial communities from Ace Lake, Antarctica - #600 | ecosystem: Environmental > Aquatic > Non-marine Saline and Alkaline > Saline | place: Antarctica: Ace Lake...
TGCGCTCTGCGGTACCCAGCGTGCGACGGCTCGGCACCAGGAGCGCACCGACCGCGATCTGCTCCAGGACGGCGAACAGCCCTCCCACGTGGTCGGCGTCTCCGTGGGTCATGACCACGAGCGCGAGCCGATCGATCCCTCGCTCACGAAGGGCTGGAAGCACCCGGTGCACCCCCACATCGAAGCGCGAGCCAGGCGCCCCGCCGCCGTCCACCAGCCAAGGGTCCCCCGAAGGAAACTCCACCAGGATCGAGTCGCCCTGTCCGACATCGAGGACCGTCATGCACAGGCCTTGCGGGCTCGGCCCTGAGCTCAGCGCACCGCTGCAGACCACCACCCCGAGCACCACCGCCGGCCCTAGCCGCCCCAGCCACGAGTTCATCGCCGCCTCCCCATTGCCATCGCTCCCGCGGCCACGCCGTACACCAACACCACCGCCGCGATCGATGGTTGCCATCCCCACAGCGGGGCTCGCTCCGGGCTCGCGAACCACCGCACGGCCGCCACGCCAGCGCTCCCCGTCGCGTTGGCCAGGCCGATCCACGGCGCGGCGAGCTGCGGATGCACCGCGCCAAGCGCGCTTCCCAGGAGCAAAGGAGGCACCGTCGCGCCGCCCAGCAAGGGAACCGCCACTGCGTTCGTCCACACACCAGACAGCGGCACCTGCCCCCACACCCGTCCCACGAGCGGCGCGGTCGCGAGGCTGCCGAGAGCGCCGGTCCACAAGGAGAGGCGGACCGCCCGATGCAGCCTGCTCAGTGCATGGCTCGCAGGGTCATCCGCGGGCGTCCATGCGATCAGGAACGCGACCGACGCCACCGAGAGCTGAAAGCCGAGACTGGCGACCGCCGCCGGGTCAACGATGAGCACCGCAACCACAGCGGCGCTCAGCGTATTCCACGGCGACACGCGCCGACGCGCCAGGGCAGCCACGGTCACCGCCGCGAGCATCCCCAACGCACGCTGCCCGCTGACGGGTGCACCGGCCAGCACCACGTACGCCGCGGCGCAACACCACGCCAACAGGGCGGACGCCCCGAGCACGGCGCCGCCCCTGCTCAGCCCCACCGGCGCGAGCAGGAGCGCTCGGCGAAGCAATGCCCGCACCCCGAGCCAAGCGGTGCCGATGTGCAGGCCCGAGATCGCCAGGAGGTGACTGGTCCCCGTGCGGGCGAAGGTCGCCCGCAGCGCCGGGTCCAGCTCCGCCCGGTCGCCCAGGACCAACGCGACGAACAGCGCCCGGAGTTCGGGGTGGGCGTACACCCCGAGGACCCGCCGCACCCGGCGCCGCAGCACCTTCACGACATGACGCCAGCGAGTCACCGGGCTCGCCCTCCGAACATCCCACGGGCCCCGGCTCGCCCTGAGCACCCACCCGCTGCGCTCCTCGGCGAGGGTCCCCTTCACCAAGAGGTGGCTCCCCTGCCCGAGTCCTGCAACCCGCGCGGCATCCAGGCGGAGCGCCACGGTCAGCGGGCCCGTCCAGATCGCATCCCGCGCACCGCCGTGGGTCTGCGGCCAAGCAGCGACCACCTGCCCGGAGCGCGGTTGGCGGGTGCCGATCTGCGCGGGCCCCAAGACGACGGAGAACACGAGCGGCCCATCGAACGCCGGGGCTGTGCGCGAAGTACCCGGCATCGCGAGCGCCGCCCCGAGCAAGGTCCAGCCCACCAGCAGCGCAAAGGTCGAGACCCTGCGCTGGGCTACCACCGAGCAGGCCAGGGCGACCGTCCCCGCGAACGCGACCAGCGCCGGGGTCGGCGTCGTCCAACCCACGCCCACGGCGCACCCGCCTGCGAGGCCCAACGCAGGGGCGAACAACGGCACGGGGCCCGGGCGTCTCGGCCTCTCGGTTCTGTTCATGGCAGGGTGAAGAGCAAGCGCCGGGCCAACCCCGCTGGCTTCTCAGAACAGCAATACAGTCAGGCACTTAGCATGCTCGTAACCCTCCGCGCGGCGTCCCGTGTCCGGCAATGTGTCCGGTCAGCCGGACACGTCGGACACATGCCCGGACACGGATTGGCGTCTATGGTCCCGCCCACGGAGTGAGACCATGGCCCTGTTCGATGTGCACGCGCACCTGACCCACCCCAAGCTCGCGGACCAGCTCGACACCGTGTTGGCGAACGCCCGCGCCGTGGGAGTGGGCACGATCATCAGCAATGGCCTCAACCCCGAGGACAACGAGGCCACCCGGGCGCTGGCCGCCGCGCACCCTGATCTCATCCTCGCTGCGTTCGGCCTGTACCCGGTGGACGCCGTCATGCCCGAGCTCCTCGCCTCAGGCGCCGACTATCCGCGCACGCCGTCTGAGTACAGCCCCGACGAGGCCATTCATTGGGTGCGGGAAAACGCGCAGGACGCAATCGCGGTCGGTGAGATCGGCCTGGATGGCTACTGGGTGCCCGAGCCGCTGTGGGAGATCCAGGAGCTGCGGTTCCGAGCGTTGGTCCAGATCGCTCTGGACGCGGACAAGCCGATCATCATCCACACCCGCAAGCGCGAACGACGGGCGTTCGAGGTCCTCCAAGAGATGGGGGCCACCCGCGTGGACTGGCACTGCTTCGGGGGCCGGGTGAAGCTCGCCCGACGCATCGCATCCGAGCTCGGTCATCACCTCTCGATCCCCGCGAACGCCCGGCGCTCCCAGTCGTTCACGCGGATGCTGGAGACCGTCCCGCGCGACCAGCTCCTTCTGGAGACCGACTGCCCTTACCTGGCTCCGCAGCCTGGCGAGACGAACGAACCAGCCCACGTCTCGGGAACCGCCGCCTACGCCGCCGAGGTGTGGGGAGTCAGCGCCGAAGAAGCCCTGGCGCAGTTCGAGAGCAACTTCGAGGCCCTGTTCGGAGTCAGCCCGTAGTCCCGCGGCGGCCTACTCGCCCATGTGCGCGATCACCGCGCCGGTGAACTCGGCCGTGTTGAGCTTTCCGCCCAGGTCCCCGGTACGGGTTCGCTTGTTGTGCAGCGCAGCCAGCACCGCCGCATGGACCCGTCGCGCGACCGCGTCCTGACCCACGTACGTGAGCATCTGGGCAGCCGCCATGAGCAAGGCCGTGGGGTTGGCGACCCCTTGCCCCGCGATGTCCGGCGCGGTCCCGTGCACCGCCTCGAACATCGCCTTGTCGGTGCCGATGTTCGCTCCGGGCGCCAGACCCAGCCCACCGACGAGCCCCGCGGCGAGGTCGGAGATGATGTCGCCGAATAGGTTTGTGGTCACGACCACGTCGAACATCTCGGGGTACATCACCATCTTCATGCACGCCGCATCGATGATGAGGTCGGCGCACTCGATGTCGGGGTACTCGGCGCCCACCTCTTGCGCGATCTGGAGAAACAGACCCGAGCTGAGCTTGAGGATGTTCGCCTTGTGCAGGATGGTGACCTTGTCCCGGCCGTGCTTGCGCGCGTGCTCGAAAGCGAAGCGCGCGATGCGCTCGGAGCCCGCGCGAGTCACCCGCGCGATCGCCTCAGCGCCTTCCTCGGTCACCCGCTCGATGCCCGCGTAGAGGCCCTCGGTGTTCTCGCGAACGATGACCATGTCCGCTTCCGGCGCGACACAGCGCAGGCCCGGCAGCGCGCGGACAGGCCGCACATTCGCGTACAGGTCCATGGCGCGGCGCAAGGTCACGTTCGGCGACCGGTGGCCGCCGCCCACCGGCGTCATCATCGGTCCCTTGAGCACGACGCCGAGCTCATTGGCCCGCGCGATGGTCTCGTCCGGCATCGGGGTGCCGACTTTGTCGGTGGCCGCCTGCCCCGCGAGGAGCTCCTCGTATTCGATCTGGGCGCCAGCGGCGTCGAGGACGGTGAGGGTTGCCTGGGTGATTTCGGGGCCGATGCCGTCCCCGCGAATCAAGCCGATCGTGACGTTTTGCTCGCTCATGGCGGCGGAGCCTACCAGTCAGGGATGCCGCGAGCGAAGGTGGGCGAGCAGCGCCTCGTAGTCTCCGTCCGGCGGCGGCGCCGGCGGCATGAACCGGCGCGCCGGCCCGAGATCCGAGAAGCGCTGCACCGACTTCCAGATGACCTCAGCCTCGGCCTGGGCCCCGTTCTGGTCCTGGATCGCCATGCCCAGATCCTGCATCGCCGTGGCTGGAAGATGCCCGCGCCGCACCACATCCTGGAAGAGGTTCGCGAGATCGTCTGCTGTGTGCCCCTCGGCTTCGAGGAAGCTGCGGGTCACCAGGACCACCCCTTCGGCCGAGAGGTGGCCACCGGAGAACAGCACCAGCGCCGCCTGGAAGTAGTTGAAGATCGGCACCACCCGGGGGCCGAACGGCCCGAAGAAGCTGGGCGGCGTCCGGCGGTCGAGCATGATGAAGATGCGCTCCACCGCGTCGTCAGGTTCCAGCTCCTCGGCTGCCGCCACCGACTTGCCGATGGCGTCGTCGTACGCGCCCACCGCCTTGAGCACCGTCACCAGCCGGTCGGTGTTCACGCGGCCAGCGAGCACGTCCGCATACAGCGAGTAGATGAACGCATCGACCTCGGCGTCGTCGCCGAACAGCGTCTCGGGCACCCCACGAACATCCTCGGTCTTCAGCCTCGACCGGAGCAGGAGCGGCAGCTTGTATCCGACTTGCTCCCGCACCGCGCGGAAGCGCCCGCGCCGCAGATTTTCCCACTGCGGCTTGAGGTCAAACTCATGAAACCTCACGCCATCCAGCGCGAGCTTCTTCTCCAGCGTGCCGCGCATCTGACGTGGCGAGCCCGAAACGATGCAGACCCGACTCGGGTCCAGGCCCTCGCGCTCACGCCCCAGCTCCCGCAGAAGCGCCGCCGAGCCCGGGACGTTCCGCTTCTCCTCGGGCCGTTCAAACGCGATCCCCACGAGGCGACGCACCGACTCGAAGTCCGTCTTCAGATAGGTCTTGTCGAGGTCCCAGCGGTAGACATGACGCCAGCTCACAGTCCCTGCACTCCATCCTCTTCTGCCGACGGCACGTGGCTGACAGCTCGCTCGATCACCCGGGTCATGTCCGACCGGGCTGCCTTCACCGCGACCTTGCAGGCGTTCGCGATGGCCTTGGACTTGCTGCGCCCGTGGGCCTTGATGATCGGCTGCGTGAACCCGAGGATCGGGGCGCCGCCGTACTGCTCCCAGTCCAGGGCCTGCTGGATCTGCTGAAGCCCCCCGCTGAGCATCGTGAGCCCGAAGCGCCACAGAAACTTGCTGGCGTATGCGTCCTTGGCGAGCTCGCTGATGACCTCGCCGATGCCCTCGAGCATCTTGAGCACGACGTTCCCCATGAACCCATTGGTCACCACGACGTCCACGCTGCCGCGAGGGATGTCCAGGCCCTCGACGTTGCCCGCGAAGTTCACGTCGTGCAGGCCGGCGAGGATCGCATGCGCCTGCACGACCTCCGGAGGCCCCTTGTGGGGTTCGGTGCCGTTGCTCAACAGCGCCACTGACGGGCGGGGGTTGTTGGAAATCGCCCGCGCGTACGCGGCACCCATGATCGCAAACGTGACGAGATCACGGCCCGTCGCGTTCAGAGTCGCGCCCACGTCGAGCAGCAGCGCGAACGGATCCTCGTTGGGTCCGTGGGTCTGCTCGGTCGGGGTCACCGCCGCCAGCGCGGCCCGCCGCACACCAGGGATCCGGCCAAGCTTTCGCGCCGCAGCGAGGATGGCCGCCCCGGTGTTCCCCGCGGTCACCACGGCATCGGCCCGACCTTCCGAGACGAGCTGACACGCGATCAGCACCGACGCCGACGGCTTGCTGTTCAGCGCGTCGCGCGGCGACTCGTCCATCGCGACCCATTGGTCGGTGTGACGCACGGAGAGCCGAGCCGGCTCGTACTCCCGCGCATCGAGCAGCGCCCCGATGACGTGCGAGTCCCCGATCAGGATGAGGTGGAAGTCCGGGCGCTCGATGGACAGGCGCGCTGCGGCGTCCACCGCTTCAGCAGGCCCGTGGTCCGAGCCCATGCAGTCCAGCGCGATGGTGGTCGGACGCCCGGGGGTGACGGTGGTGGTCTCCACGTCAGGCCACGCGCCCCGTCAGCAACAAGGCCAGGAACCAGACCACTCCAAAGGCCACGGCGACTCCCGAGATCACGTGGTAGATGCGGATTCGGTCGTCCAGAGCTCGGATCTCGTCGTTGAGCACGACCCAGCTGCGCCCCTCCATCAGCTGCGTGCGGCGACGCATCTCCAGGAAGCCGAACACCGCCGGAAGGACCGCGACCAGACACCATGGGCCAAACGGCAGACCCAGGAACGGCACCAAGACCAGCGAAGAGACCGCGAGCAAGCTGTAGGGCGGCAGCCACGCACGCACGATGGCGATGATCTGGCGGTCCTCCCGCTCCCGCCGGTCGCGCTCCTTCTCGGCCGCGCGCTCCTCCTCGGCTACTTCGTCTCGAGCCAGAGCGAGCATGTCGCGCTGAGCTTCCAGCGTGCGGATCGCCGTATCGAGAGTGTCGGGGTCGGACCCGAGCCGGTCTCGGTCCTCGACATGCTGAGCGGCGACGGACTTGATGGACTTCCATTCCGCCGTGACTCGCACGCCTGCGGATGCCTCGTCCAGCTCACGGGTGAGCTGCTCGAGGAGGTCATCGAGTCGGTCGGTGGAGGGGGCGGTCACGGGTCGGGCGAGTATAGCCCCCACAGCAGCCAGGCCCACAGCCCGGCCGCCGCGGCGGGGCCGAGCAGCACGCGTGGAAGATCGGTCCAGAGCACGAAGAACACGCCGAGCGGGAGCACCGTCAGATTCCACAGAACGACGGCAGCGAGGAGCCCTGGGCGGAGCGTGGGACGGCGCAGGGCGAGGATTAGCATCACCGCGACGGTCAACGGCATCGCGCAGGCTCCGTACCAGAGCCCCCAGTACCGCGGCGGGTCGAGCGCGAGCGAGCGCAGGGCATCCGACGGGAAGACCGCAAACACCAGGCCGAGCAGGAGGTGGTAGGCCGCAGCGATGCGCAAGAGGCGGTCAGGGGGAATGGGCGGACTCCGATTGAGGACGGATGGCGAGCATGCGCTGATCGCGGGGATGGCCCCAAGGGCCGATGTATTCCAGCGTCCCGCCGGCCTCCTTGGCAAGCGCAGCCAACGTGTCTACCCGATAGGTGGGGTGCTGGAGCTCGTCGTCACGCCACCCGTGCCTCGGTCCGAGCCGGTCCTGCTCGGACTCAAAGAAGGTGGCGAAGAAGACTCCATCGGCGGTGAGGCGCGGCAAGACGCTGGCAAGACATTGCGCGATCAGGCCAGGACGGAGATGCGTGAACACCGACTGTGCCAAGGCAAAATCGAAGCGGATGGAGGGCGGCACCCAGCCGAGGTCAAACTCGCCCGTGACGTGAAGGTGCGGGGTTCGGCCGGCGATGCCGTGGCCAGGCAGCTCGATGTCTCGGCCTGCTCGCAACAGCGACGCCTCCTTCTCGATTCCGTAGTAGTGGCCCGGCTCGAGGTAGGCGATCGCGTGCACACCCCCGCGGAGCGAGCCACAGCCGACGTCCAGCAGTCGGTGCTCGGGGCGCATCCCTCGCGAGACCAGGAAGTCGAACTGGAGAGGGCCGAGCACATCCCACCGACCGCCGACCCCGGCGCGGTGCCACTGTTCGCCGGACGGACGCGCCACGCCGAGGCGGGCCTTTGTCCAGCGCAGGAGATCACCGAGGCGGGCGCGTGGGCTCATGGTCACTATCATGGGGCGCGCGCGCCCCTCGCGCATCGATGGAGTCCCAATGTCCGCCCGCTTGCTGGTGCTGTTCCTGCTTCTTCCGTGGTCGCTGTTCGCCGACGAGCCAACGGAGTCGCCCACCCCGACCGACGTGCCCGACCAGACCGAGAGTCGCGCGCCCCTTCCCCCAAGCGCGCCCTTCCCTCTCGATCTGCAGGACCTGTCTGAGCTCACCGTTCCGCAGGTCGCCCGAATCTCCGCGTCGGGGCGGGTCGGAGCGGGACTCGTGGTGAACGGGGGCAGCCATGTCGTAACGCTCCTCACTACAGTCCGGATCGGCTACCCCGCCGCCGTGCAGGTAGGGGGCGGCCACAGCAGCCTCGCCCGGGTCGTTGCCTGGGACCGGCTGCACGGGATCGCCCTTCTCGCCCTCGAAGACCCCGTCCAGGGCTCGCCTATCCCGGTGTTTGGTGCGCAGCCCCGGGTCGGCCAGGCAGTCACCGCCTTTGGTCACGGCGGGTCCGTGGGGCTCTCGATCTACGACGAGGACCTACGCGGCCTCACGATGTTCACTCCGCTGCCGCTGATGGTGCTGGCGCAGCGCCTGCCGTCTCAGGAGGAGCATGACGCGCGTGTGTTCCCTGACTTCCTCGTCGACCGTCCGCCGGGGGAGGGAGACCGGGGAGCTCCGGTCGTCAACGGGGCTGGCGAAGTCGTCGGCTTGCTCCGCGAGGAGATCGAGGATGGCGCGGGGCGCACCCTGGTGCTCCCGTCCTCCGCGATCACCGATCTGCTAGAGGCGCCGCAGGACCGTAAGTACCAGCGCCCCTCCCACCTGCAGTCATGGATGGGGACCGGGGTCGCGGCGCACAACCGCCCATCGATGGTCGGCGGCCTGATCCGGTTGGGGTTTCGAGTGGCGGTGCTCGACGCACTGCGGATCGAGCCCTGGGCCGAGGCCACGCTGGGCACTCGGGCGCCGTTCGTCGAGCAGGACGAGGACGGAGCCACACTCTCCGAACGGGATCGAGACCTGTGGTGGTCGATCGAGGCGGGGATCGACGCGGGCTACAGGATCCCCATTCCTGTCGAGGGAAGCCGCGACTACATCGTCCCCAACGTGGGACTGCGCCTGGGCTGGAACCGCTTTCAGCACGGCGAGGACACCCTCACCGCACGCTGTGAAGGCAATGGTTGCTTGTGGGAGACCGTGACCGAGACGGACCAGATTCGCGAGTTCCGGGCCGGGATCGACCTCGGGCTCGATGTGCGGCATGGGGGGGTGCGGTTCGGCTATCGGTTCTTCCTCGATCCCACCGACGTCGCCGCGCACTCCATGCACCGACTCATCATCACGTTCGACGGCTTCCCCCTCGACATCGCGGTGGGCGACAGCCGCTGACTTTCTTGAAACTCGGCATTGCGGCGGCGCGTTTGGGACCTACTGTGATGGTCCGTGAACCCGCCCTCCGGCTCCTCGCGGGCAAAACTTTGCACTCCGCCTCCCGTTTCTTTGAGCTAGGCTCCTCATAACTCCGAGCCCCCCCCCGAAAGGACCACCAAATGACCTTCTTGCGCTTTTCCACCCTCGTTATCACTGGCTCTGCCCTGATCGCACTCAGCGGCTGTCAGGAGTACTTCGGCTCCAACGATGGATTTGACGAAGGTGATTCGTCTCCCTGGGGTGTTGGCGGCCAGGTCGCCGGCTCGGCAGACTTTGAGGTCGTCGGTGCCACCCCCGCGACCGCGCAGCCCGGCGAGCAGGTAGACATCGTCATGATCTCCGACGCCGACGCGCCGGTGGGCTCCTTCTCGGTGGACGACTTCTGGTTCTGCACCTTCGACGGAGAGTCGGCGATGCTCGAGACCGGCGGCGACTCCTTCGAGGCGGACGTGGACTCTGACCTCTACGTCGGCAACGAGGATCTGGACCTCACGACCGAAGAGCTCGACGCTGGCGTCATCTCGACGGTGAGCTTCACCGTCCCCGGCGACACGGTGACCGGCGAGAGCCTGCTGTTCGACCCCTCGGGCGCGATTCAGTACTTCCAGCTCGGTATCCAGTAGCTCCTCGCCTTCGGGCGGTTCGACGAAGGCCAGCGGGGTTTCCCTGCTGGCCTTTGTCGTTCCGGAGGCTCTCCCCTTCCCAAGGAACGACGCCCCCGCCGCAAAGGGCGAAGGCGTCATTCGATTTCTAGAGCACCGAACAGATAGTCCGACCAAGGATCGCGACGACGAGGCGTCGTCTCGCCACGAGCGACGAGGAAGTGTGTCGCGACACACGACGAGGAGTCGAGGCAGCGAGAGGGTGGCTCGGCCAGCGGGCCGACCGAGCGACTATCTGTTCGGTGCTCTCGAGCACCGCTCGCCCCATGTGGGCGGGGAGAGCCGGTCTCGGGACTACTCGGGCTTGAGCGCGTCCTGAAGGGCCATCGCGAGCGACGAGAGGCCCTCGCTCTCCGCCTTCTTCTGGGTCTTGACGTAGGCCTTGTAGTCCGCCATTCCGCCTTCGCTGGACTGGCTGCGGGTCAGGGTGACCTTGCGGCGGCGCTTGTCCACCTCGTGCACGAAGACCTTGATCTTCGAGCCCACCCGGAACGTGCGGTTCATGTTCGTGCCGCGGGGCGTGTCGGTCATGCTCGAAGGCATGAGCCCGGTCACTCCATCGGAGATGGTGCAGAACACGCCGAAGTCGGCGACCTTCTCCACCGTCACTTCGATCTCGGAGCCCGGCGTGAGATCGGTTCCGCTCCCACCCCACGGGTCCTCGCCCGTGCCCTGCTTGATGGACAGCGCGAGACGCTTCTTCTTCTTGTCGATCTCGAGCAGCTTGACCGTGACTTCCTGGCCCTCGGTCAGAACATCGGACGGACGGTTGATCCGCTTCCAGTCGATCTCGGAGACGTGCACCAGTCCGTCCAGGCCCTTGGCAAGCTCGACGAAGGCGCCGAAGTCGGTCAACCGCGAGACCGTGCCGGTGTAGATGCTTCCTTCCTCGAAGGACGAGCCGACCTTTTCCCAGGGATCCCCCTGAGCCTGCTTGATGGACAGCGCAATGCGGTCCCGGCCCGAATCGATCTTGAGGATCTTGACCTGGACCTGCTGGCCCTCGGACAGAACATCGGACGGGTTCTCCACCCTCTCCCAGGCGATCTCGCTGACGTGCACGAGCCCGTCGATACCGCCCAGGTCCACGAAGGCGCCGAACTCCATCACCTTGCGCACCGTGCCGGCGAGGATCGCACCGGGCTCGAGGAGCTGACGCGTCTGACTCGCCATCTCCTTCGCCTCACGCTCCATCCAAGCGCGGCGACTCACCACAATGCGGCGCCCCGTGGGGTCGAAGCGCGTGACGAGGAAGGTGTAGCTCTGGCCCACGTGGTGGGAGAGGTCCTCGCTGAAGTTGCGATCCACCTGCGATGCAGGGCAGAACGCGCGACGCGCGCCCAGCTTCACCTCGAGGCCGCCCTTGTTGTACCCAATGACGCTGCCCTTCACGGGAAGGTTGTGCGCCGCAGCCTGCTCCAGCTGCTCGCTGAGCTGGTGCGCTCGCACCGCGCCCACCGAGAGGTGGATACCGTCCAGGTCGATGGCGACGATCTGCGCTTCGAGCTCCTCGCCCACCGCCACCCTCAGTCCATCGGGACCGGAGAGCTCGCGCGACGGAATGAAGCCCTCGGACTTACCGCCGACGTCGACGAGAACGTTGTCCCCGACGATGCCCACGATGGTGCCGCGCACGCGGTCACCGGGCTTGAAGTCGTGCATGCCGGCGCCGCCGGCCATGAGCTCCTCCATATCCGCAGACATCTGGGCACGAACCCGAGCCTCGGCCTGATCTGGCGTAAGCCGCTCGATCTTCGCCCCATCAGCCGACGAGTCCAGCTCTGCCACCAGCTCGCTGGGGGCCACTTCGGCCTCGGTCATCGTGAACGCGGGCTCATCGTTGGCCGGCTCCGCAGCTGCGGGAGCGTCTGGGGCCACGACCTCGGCGGCCGGCGGATCCGCCGGAGACGCCTGCACAGCTCCATCCCCCTCTTCGCTGACCACGTCCGCCGGAGCAGCGACGGCCGAAGCCTCCGCTGTCGCGGGCGCGGCCACGCGTCGACGCCGTCGGCGTACAACCGGCGACGTCGGGGTTTCAGGGGTCTGATCTTGCGTAGAGTCCGTTGCCATTTGGCTTATCCCAGGTCTGAGGACGGGCGAGGATATGTGACCCCCGGGAGGGCGTCAACGCACCGGAAAGGGCGGTCCCGTCGGGTTGGATTCCCGCTCGAAGCCCCGCAGGTTATAGCCGAGGCGCTCGACCCGGGCCGAAAGGTCGGCAAGTCCCGCCCACAGAGGGTCCTTGGCCCCCAACGATGACCGCAGCTCGCCAAACTCTGCCCGGTATTTGGCGTCCGTATCCGTGAGAACAATCGTCGACGATTTACGCGTCAGGCCGAGAGAAGTGAACACAGGGTCCAGGGTCGCGTGCCCACCGGACACCAGGGTGCCGTGCTCCACGAACCGCAGATTGGGCAGTGAGGCCGCCTGGTCGGCCAGGGTTTCGTGGGCGATCACCCAGTGCTCCACCAGATCGACCAGCCCGAAGGAGCGGAACCGACGCGCCATCGCACGGGTCGCCAGACTCACCGCCAGCGGATGGCGTCGCACGACGATCAGCACCGATTCCGGGAACAGCTGAGCCAGCAACCGTCCTCGGAGCAGATTGGGCGGCGACTTCGCGACTCGCACCTCTGCATCGGCACGCCAAAGCGGCCCCCACGCGGCGAGGAGGCTAGCCCTGAGCCACTGGGCTCGTTCGTCGGACACGGTCTCGCACCGCGCCGATGGATGTCTCGCGAAACGCCCAGGCCCGCCCATCAGTCGTGCAGGAAGGAGAACGTCCTGGAGGTGCTGACCCTCGTCTTCCCAGACGCCGGTGTGCGCGAACGAGGTGACCGCGCTGTGCTCGGCGAGGCAACGCGTGACGAGGCTTGTGCCCGACCGATGCAGCCCTCCTATGAAGGCGTATCGCGGCGTCACGGCTGCACCAGCGACGTCACCCGACCCACCGCGTTCACGGTGGAAAACCAGACGGTGCCGTCGGGGCCCACCGCCAACCCCGTAAAGGCGCCAGCGAATGCGTACGGTCCCTCATCGGGCCGCCGGGTCTGCACCGTGGTCAGGATCTCGTGCTCGGTCACCTCCCCGTCCACCACCCTCACGCGATGCAGGGCGCCGGTGTGCCACGTCGCGAACAGCAAGTCGCCGGCGTAGGCGCCGTAGCGCGCGGAGAGGACGGCGAGTCCGGTGGGTCCAAGACGCTGAGGGCCGCTGCTCCAGATCGGCGGAACGGGATCGGCCTGGCCCGGCGGCCAGCCGTGGTTCCCGCCCGCCTCGACCCGCACCAGAGAATCGCAGCAGTGGGGGCCGTTCTCGGTCGCCCACAACTGTGCGCTGCCATCGAAGGCCAGTCCGTACACGTTGCGGAAGCCGCGCGCGTAGACCCGACTCCGAGCCTGGGGACCATCCAACCCAGTGAGCGCGAGGATGGTGCCCGCATCGGACTCCGTGGCCGCGACGTCGCCGCGAGCCCCATACCGCAGTCCGTCCCCCACGCTCGCGAAGAGAGTTCCGTCCGGACCGAAGCCCAGCGCGCCGCCTGCGTGAATCGGGCCGGCGGGAATCCCCGAGAGCACAGTCTCCACCGCGCCATCAGCGAGCGCGACCCGCACCACCCGGCTACTCCGCGCGTGGGGCTCGTCCGACTGCTCATCCCAGCGGTGCACCGCGATGCCGTAGACCGCCTCTCCGGACGGGTCCGCGGCCAGCCCCCACAGACCCAACTCGTAGTTGTCGCGAGTGCCATTGACGGCCGGTAGAGAGACCGTCGCCAGGACCCGTCGGTGCCCCGTCTTCGGGTCCAGGATCCACACCCGTCCGCTCGCGAACTCGCCGTACACCACCGCTCCACTGGGCAGGACCGTCAGGCCCGAGAGCATCGCGGCGTCGTCGACGAGCAGCTCGATCCGCGCCGCCTCGCGCACCGGCAGTTCGGGCGGGTGGCTGTAGGGTCCCGCGGCGGTGGGGCCCTGGAGCCAACCCACCGCGAGCGGAAGCAGCGCCGCTCCCGCGAGCCGCGTCCGGACCCTTCGTGCGAGGCCGGCCGCCTGCGCGGCAGCGGCGAGCGTCCCTCCCACGATCACGCAGACCGCCGCACCAGCGCTGGGGATCTCCGGCTGCCCCACCGCCAGCGCGCACGCGCCCACCGCGGCCGCCAGGGCCGTCGCGGAGAGGTAGGAACGAGCCAGAAGATGGCGAACCGCGACCCCGCTCGCGAGGCTCCACCCACCGGCGGGACTCGCCAGCGCGAACGCCCACTCCCGCTCCATCGGGTCCCCCGCGCTGATCCCGCTGTTCGTCGCGAACGTCGACAGGGCGGCCACTCCGAGCGCAACTCCGACGCCCCAACGCCTCGGGGCCGCGCCGCCCACCACCCACCCCGCGCAGGCCGCGAGACCCGCCACGACAGCCAGCTCGCGCTCCGGTGAGAAGAGGGCGCACAGAACAGCGAAGGCGAAGAGCAGCAGGCCGCCCCGACTCCGAGGCCCCGCCGCCCTCGCCTCCGCCATGATCCATGGCAGTAGCAGGAGCGCCGGGGCGCAGGTCCACCCCGCCACCCAGGAGAGCAGCGCGGTCACGTCAGTCGAAGGGACCGAAGCAAGGAGGATCCCCGCTCTAGGGGCAGGTCAGGACCACTGAGGTCGTACGCTCCGAACCACCGGCGTCCTCAGCGACCACCGTCAACGTGTGGCTCCCAGCGCTGAGCGCCAGCGGCGTAGTCCACGTGGTGGACTGAACGCTGATGGTCGAGTTGCCTGTGGACGTGCCGAAGAACTCCGACACGATCTCCGACGAGCCGTCGTAGACCGCGAGTCCGACCGTGTCCGGCCCATTGTCGGTGATGGAGCCACTGAGCGCCGTGCAGGACGACGCGGTGATGGCGACGACCGGCTCGTTATTGATCGCGTGTGCGATGTAGCTGGCGCCAGAGGAGTAGTTGCGGGGGCCCCACAGCGGGTCGGTCCCTTCGCCGGACCCATCGTTGGGCAGCGCCACTGAGGTGCCGTAGTACATGTGGTACTGACCCGCAGTCGCGTCGTATCGCACGCCGCGACCGGTGGTGGACTCACCGTCGTAACGGGTCGTCGAGGAGCTCGGCATCAACACCGGGTTCATCGTGCTCTTCATCCAACTCGTGGAGTCGGCGATGTCGCCCTGCACCGAGCCGATCGAGAGGCCGGCACCGGTGTAGTAGACCTCCAGCTCGTAGCCGAAGAACCCGCCCGGGTCGGAGTGGTCCATGACGTAGGTCTGCTGGACGTTGTCGTCATCCCAGGCGCCGGTGTCGCCCTCGAGCCAGATGTCGGGGTCTCCATCGCCGGACGTGTCGGTCTTCGTCCAGTCACCAGCGAGGCCGCAGTCCGACGTCACCGTGTCGCACGATGCGTGGGTAATAGCGAACTGGTTGGGGCTCCCGAAGCGGCCCGTGTACCACATGTGCAGGAGCCCGCTGGCCCCGTCAAACCAGATGGAGGGGTTGAGGACCCGCTCGCTGTCCACTGCGGTGGGGCTCAGCGACACGTCGATGACCGGGTCGGTGATCGGGGCGCCAGACATCGTCACCCGCTTGAACGTGCCATCCACCGTGTCACCTTCGGCGGTCTGCGCGGTGGCCACGCCGATGCGGCGGTTCGTTCCTGAGTCCTCGAGGGCGTGGTAGGCCATGATGTACGGACGGGCCTTGCCAGGCACGTAGGCCACCGACGGGTGACTGATGCGTCGGCCATCCCAGACGCCCAGGGTCGGGTCTTCGCCGAAGATGGGACCCTGGATGTCTCCCCAATTGACGCCGTTGCTCGACGACGCATAACCAAACTGGTGGTCGTCCGGGTCGTGGTTGCCGCGGAAGTACAGGTAGCTCGTTCCCGTCTGGGGGTCCTGGAAGTAGGAAGGCAGGTTGAGCCGGGCGTAGGCCCAGGACGGGCCGTAGCCGGGCCGCACCGCGGGCGCGCACTGCTTCTGGTAGCCAGAGGTGTACGTCTCATCGGCGAAGGTGTGGGGGTCGGTGTCGTCACAGTCCGAGCCGAAGAAACCGCAGCCAGAGGTATCGAACCCGTCGCCGTCCGCATCGGGACCGACGCCGTCATCGACCAGTCCGTTGCAGTCGTTGTCCTCGCCGTCGCAGGCTTCCACGGTGGTGGTGCGGAAGGTCGGGTCGGTGTCGTCGCAGTCGCCGTCGCACGATGACTCACCGTCGAAGTCGCGGTCGAGACCCTCCACGGACCCGTCGTTGTCATCGCAGTCCGAACCGCCGCACGACACGCTCGCGTCGCCATCGGCGTCCGCGTCTGCCCCGACGAAGCCTGGGTCCGCACCATCTACCAAGGTGTCGCAGTCATTGTCGTCGCCGTCGCAGACCTCCGCCGCCCCAGGAAACACATCGTCGTCTGAGTCATCGCAGTCATCGTCGGCCGTCCCCGTGGTGCCATCGGCGCCGCAGGTCGAGAACGTGTCGCCGTCGGCGTCGAAGCCTTCGTCGATGTTCGTGTCGCAGTTGTTGTCGATGAGGTCACAGACCTCGACGACGCCAGGGTTCACGCCCGCACCGGTCGCGGCCGAGTCATCGCAGTCGTCACCGCCGATGGGTCCGGCGCCGATGTTCACGTAACCCGTGCATGCGAGGAAGTTGTCGGCGTCGGCGTCTGACTCGTCCGCGGCGATGCCGCCCAGGCAGTCGGTGTCCACGCCATCGCAGATCTCGGTCGCGCCGGGGTTCACCGAGGCCTCGGTGTCGTCGCAGTCATCGCCGCCGCTGACTCCCGGGGGGGTGGCGCCGCCGATCAGCGTGCACTCGATCCAGGTGTCGGAGTCGTCGTCCAGCTCGTCCGCAGGCAAGGCGCCGTCGCAGTCGTTGTCCACTGCGTCGCAGAGCTCCGACGCGCCGGGGAACGAGCTGCCGTCGGCGTCGTCGCAGTCATCGTCCGCGTTGCCGGCGATCCCGTCAGGACCGCAGGACGTGACGCCATCCGCGTCGCCGTCGAGGCCATCGTCCGCCGAGCTGTCGCAGTCGTTGTCCACGCCGTCGCACACCTCGGTGTTGCCGGGGAAGTTGTTGATGTCCGAATCGTCGCAGTCGTCATCGGCGCTGCCGATGATGCCGTCGCCGCCGCAGGTCGTGACGCCGTCGGTGTCGATGTCAAACCCGTTGTCCACCGCGAGGTCGCAGTCGTTGTCTCCGGCGTCGCACACCTCGGGGTTCCCAGGGAAGTTGGCGACGTCTCCATCGTCGCAGTCGTCATCCGCAGTGCCGGGCAAGCCGTCAGGACCGCAGACCGTCACTCCGTCGGTGTCGATGTCAAACCCGTTGTCGACAGCAAGATCGCAGTCGTTGTCGGCCGCGTCGCAGACCTCAGGGTTGCCGGGGAAGTTGTTGATGTCCGTGTCGTCGCAGTCGTCGTCCGCGTTCCCGGCGGAGCCGTCGGGGCCGCACGAGGTCACGCCGTCACCGTCCACGTCGAAGCCGTTGTCCGCCGCGAAGTCGCAGTCGTTGTCGGCGCCGTCACACACCTCGGCGTTGCCGGGGAAGTTGCTGGAGTCGGTGTCGTCGCAGTCGTCGTCGGCGGTGCCGGGAATGCTGTCGGCTCCGCAGGTGGAGACGGTGTCGCCATCGATGTCGAAGCCTTCGTCCGCGCCAAACTCGCAGTTGTTGTCACCACCGTCGCAGACCTCGGTGTTGCCGGGGAAGTTGTTGGCGTCTGCGTCATCGCAGTCGTCGTCCAGGGTCCCTGACTGACCGTCAGGACCACACTCGGTGACGCCGTCGGTGTCTACGTCGAAACCGTTGTCCAACAGCCCATCGCAGTCGTTGTCGTCGCCGTCGCAGACCTCGACGTTGCCCGGGAAGTTGGCCGCGTTGGCGTCGTCACAGTCGTCGTCGGCGGTCTCGGCCTGGCCGTCGGGTCCGCAGGGCGTCACGCCGTCGTTGTCCGCGTCAAGACCGTTGTCGATCGCCTCGTCGCAGTCGTTGTCCGCGCCATCGCATACCTCGGTGTTGCCGGGGTAGTTGCTGCTGTCGGAGTCATCGCAGTCATCATCGAGGGTGCCTGCCTGGCCGTCGTCGCCGCAGGACGTGACCTCGTCGCCGTCGCCGTCGAAACCCTCGTCGGTGTCGGAGTCACAGTCGTTGTCGTCGCCGTCGCACACCTCGGTGGCGTCGGGGTTGATTGCGCTGTTGTCGTCGTCGCAGTCCTCAGGGACGTCATCTGCGGGGATGTAGCCCTCGGTCGGAGGGGTCTCATCGCAGGTGAACTCGAGGTCACCGGCGCCGAAGCCGTCCTCGTCCACGTCGTCCCACCAGGCGATCGCGTCGAGCCCGTTGGTGGGGTCTCCGTCGCAGTCGTGGTCCACGCCGTCGCACAGCTCCGTGTTCCCGGGGAAGGACGTCGCGTCCTCGTCGTCGCAGTCGAACGGGTCGTCGCCGGTGCAGCCGGAGACGCCGTCGCCGTCGCGGTCCGTGCGGTCTGCACCACTGCAGCTCTGGTCGATGCCATCGCAGGCGAGGTCCAGCGCGCCGAGGAACACGGTGGCGTCGTCGTCGTTGCAGTCGCCGTCCCCCACCGTCTGCCCATCGTTGTCGTCGTCCGCTTTGAGCGGATCGGGACAGCCACTGAGCGCGAGGACCGCTACCAAGAGGGTAAGCGTCAGACGAAAGTCATTCATTCGGATCTTCAAAGGAAACACAGGCTTCTCCGCGCAGTTTCGAGATAGGGGCAATCTTACCGGATCTCCCAGATCGCCGCCTCGGGCCGCGACTTCCCTGGTCTATCGGAGGGAATGGGCCCAGGTTGAGCCGCTTGACTCAGATTGTGTCGAATCCACCGGATTGGGGACCAACCTCGCCCCGCTGGCTTGAACACCGCGGCCCTCTCCTGACGACACCGGTGCCCTCTGATAACTTGCGAGACCGTGATTCAACCCGGAGGTCGACACACGTGGCTGAAGTCAGGGTGCTCGTCGAAGTCATCGCAGGGCCGAAGGTGCTCGCCACCGTCGATTCCGCCGCGCCGATCGAAGCGACGGCCGCGGTGCTTTCCGGGGTGATCGAGCGGCCGCTTGTCGATGACGAGGGCAAGGCATTGCAGTGGAAGCTGTATGCCCCCGGCTCCAACGGGGCGATCGCCCCGCTCAAGTCCGGTGCGACGTTGGATCAGGCACGCGAGTGGGCGGAGACGGTGACCACCGCCGGCAAGGGCGGGGGCTTCGCTGGCCCCGGCGAGCACGACGGCACGCACTACATGTTCCGGGTGCGCTTCTTTGTGCCGAAGCCGCGCAAGCCGCGCCCCCCAGCCGCGAAACGGCCGCCGATCGACGACGAGGAGGCCCTGGACCTCACCGACATCGACGCGGCGGAGAACGCCCTGGAGACGGTGCGGCGGCGACCTGAGGAGCCCAAGAAGCGGCGGCGCAAGAAGAAGTCGGCCGCGGCCGGACCGCCTGGGGAAGACACCCAACGACGTCGGCGCAAGAAGACGACAGACGGCGCGACGACCGGCGCTGACCAGTCGGGTCCGATCAAGCGTCGGCGACGGAAGAAGCCAGCGGATGACGCGGCGAAGCCGCCCGATCCCAAGCCCGCTGCGGAGCCCGAGGTCCCGGGCGCGACCCGGATCGTCCCCACGGTCCCCGACCTGGAGGTGGTGAAGGCCGCCCCAGCCAACACCGCCCCCGAACCGGTGCCTGCGCCGAAGCCGGCACCGCCGGCGCCTCCTGCCCCGAAGCCAGCACCGCCTGCGCCGAAGCCAGCCCCCCCTGCACCTCCCGCGCCGAAGCCAGCACCACCGGCGCCGAAGCCGGCACCACCGACGCCGAAGCCAGCGCCGCCCGCGCCGAAGCCAGCGCCGCCCGCGCCGAAGCCAGCGCCTCCTGCGCCGAAGCCGGCGCCTCCTGCGCCGAAGCCAGCACCACCGGCGCCGAAGCCAGCACCACCGGCGCCGAAGCCAGCACCACCGGCGCCGAAGCCAATGCCCGCGAGTGCGAACGCGGCGGGCGCGACTCGGATCGTGTCGACGCTGCCGAAGCCAGTTCCGGCCGTGTCTCCTGGGCCTCCGCCGAAGCCCGCCACTGCTCCTGCCCCGAAGCCCGCCCCCGCCCCCGCTCCGAAGCCGGCG
>Ga0222662_1000825_pt1 | contig 19805 bp, 23 predicted proteins | sample AntAcemetagen600_FD_179821 | JGI IMG/M metagenome (GOLD analysis project Ga0222662, IMG submission 179821) | Saline water microbial communities from Ace Lake, Antarctica - #600 | ecosystem: Environmental > Aquatic > Non-marine Saline and Alkaline > Saline | place: Antarctica: Ace Lake...
TTACACCTCTTCCAGAAATCTTACGCTCGAGCCGCCTTAATTTCTTCAGCAACATTTGGCGGAACAACTTCGTACTTCGCAAATTCCATTGAAGCAGAACCTCGCCCTGCTGTCATAGATCGAAGTCGGTTTGTGTAACCAAACATCTCTGACAATGGAACGATACATTTAATAGCTTGAATACCTTGTCCTCGCTCTTCCATTCCTTCAATTTGTCCTCGTTTTGAAGAAATATCTCCAGTAATATCTCCAGTGTATTCATCTGGAACTACAATTTCAACTTTCATAACTGGCTCAAGTAGCACTGCTCGTGCGCGTGGGGCAGCTTCTTTAAATGCATGCATTGCAGCAAGTTTGAATGCGATTTCACTTGAATCGACATCATGGAATGAACCATCATATAAATCGACAGCAACGTCTACCATTCTGTATCCCGCAACAACTCCTCGTTGCATAGCTTCAATGATTCCCTTCTGTACTGCAGGAATAAATTCTTGTGGAATAACTCCTCCCTTAATACTGTTAGTGAATTCAAATCCTTCAGAACGAGTAACATTCTTAGGAACTTTTTCTTCTTCATCAATTTCTCCAAGTGGTGAAATTCGAATCTTAACGTGTCCGTACTGTCCTTTTCCTCCAGACTGCTTAACATATTTGTAGTCTGCCTCAGCTTCTCCTTGAATAGTTTCTCTGTATGCAACTTGTGGTGTTCCAACATTGGCTTCAACATTGAATTCTCGCTTCATTCTATCTACTAATACTTCAAGATGAAGTTCTCCCATTCCAGAAATAATAGTTTCAGCAGTTTCTGCATCTGAAATAACTTTAAAAGTAGGATCTTCTCCAGAAAGTTTTCGTAACGCAATTCCCATCTTCTCTTGATCGGCCTTAGTTTTTGGCTCGATTCGAAGTGAAACTACAGGTTCTGCAAAAACAATTCTGTGCAACTCAATTGGATTGTCGGGATCACAAAGTGTATCTGAAGTTTTTGTGTCGTTAAGTCCTACTGCTGCAGCAATCTCTCCTGCGTATACAGCTTCTACTTCTTCACGATCGTTAGCATGCATTCGTAGAATTCGTCCGATTCGCTCTTTTTTACCTGTTGTTGTATTAAGCACATATGAACCAGCCTCAACAACTCCAGAATATACTCGGAAGAATGTTAGTTGCCCAACATATGGATCTGTTTGTAATTTGAAAGCTAGCGCAGAGAATGGAGCTTCGTCTGATGACTCTCGTGCATCTTCTTCTCCAGTTTTAGGATCTACTCCAGTAATAGCTGGAACATCAATTGGGGATGGAAGATAATCAACAACTCCATCAAGTACCAATTGCACTCCAATATTTTTAAGTGCTGTTCCTGTAAATACTGGAATGATTTCATTTGCAATAACACCTTTTCGTAGAATTGCTTTTAGTGTATCGATATCTGGTTCGTTCCCATCTAAAAATGCGTTCATCGCTTCTTCATCATTTTCTACAATTCGTTCTACAAGTTCTGCATGATACTTATCGGCATCAGCTTGTAATTCAGCAGGAATTTCATGTTCAGTAACTTTGTTTCCCATGTCTCCTTCAAATTTATATGCCTTCATTCTTAGAAGATCGATAATTCCTTCTGTTTTTTCTTCTTCTCCCCAAGGAATTTGTGCTCGAACTGCTTTATTAGATAATTGATTAACAATAGATGCATAAGAGCGCTCAAATGATGCACCTGTTCGGTCGATTTTATTGATGAAGCAAATTCGTGGAACTTTATATTTATCTGCTTGTCGCCACACTGTTTCAGATTGTGGCTCTACTCCAGCAACACCATCGAACACCACAACTCCTCCATCAAGCACCTTCAAACTTCGTTCAACTTCTACAGTAAAGTCTACGTGACCTGGTGTGTCGATAATGTTAAATCGATGCTTCATAGATTCGTCGCCAAGGGCGTACGTTGGTGTCCAGAAAGCTGTAGTAGCAGCAGAGGTAATTGTAATTCCTCGCTCTTGTTCTTGCTCCATCCAGTCCATTGTTGCTGCTCCATCATGCACTTCACCAATTTTGTGTGAAACACCTGTGTAGAACAAAATACGTTCAGTTGTTGTGGTTTTTCCTGCATCAATGTGGGCAATAATTCCGATATTTCGGACTTTTGCGAGTGGATAATCTCGTTTCATAAAATATGTATAAATTTGTAAATAATAAATAAAAAAGAATAGTAATAGCGCTCTTTTTTAGTGAAGGTAAATATAGCAAATAAGGGGTGAAAGTAAAGCAAAAATGGAACTTGTGTAACATAAAATACTATGATTATATGACCTAAATGAGCAAAGTAGCACAATTAGTTAGCGACAGTGATTTTATAACTTTCACAGATTTCGAAGGAAAAGTATTACATTACTACCCTGGAGTATACCCAAATTCAGGAGGAAAAACCTATACTGAACAATGTGATTTATTACGAGAGAATGAATTCGTACTTAATCACGATGAGGCGTTGGCGTGTTTTACAGAAAACCCTGTACCAAATGTATACTTCAGGACCGCGACAAAGCAAAGTTATTTCCAAAAAAAAGTTGGAATATATGATGGAATTTTATACATGACAGTGCACAACACAGACAGAATTACTTTTGTTAGCATTGCCGTAGGTTTGAGAATATAATTCTCTTTTTCTTTACACACCTAGAACCCTTCGCCGAGCTTCACGGACCACAGCAGGATCAAATGGAATTGCCATTAAAATAACTTGTTCGTGTTTTGGGCGTTGCGACATTTCTTTACAAATCATTAGCAAACCTTCAATAGCACGTTCATCAACATTTCTTTGCTCTTCTACAATTAGTGGATTATTCCAATTCATATTTATGCTGAAAGTATAACAAATAAAAAACCTCTCATAAATATAAGAGGTTTTTTATACTTAAACTTAGTGTTACCAAGCGAAGTGTGCAAATGCCTTGTTGGCTTCTGCCATCTTGTGAGTATTTTCTTTTCTCTTTACAGCATCACCTTCTCCATCTGCAGAAAGCATTAATTCTTCTGCAAGACGCTCTTTCATTGGTGCACCTTTTCGGCCTTCTGCTGCTTTTTTCATCCAGGTCATTGCCAAGAACGCACGTCGTTCTGGTCGAACTTCTCGTGGAACTTGGTAGTTTGCTCCTCCAACTCGTCGTGATCGAACTTCCATAACTGGTGCTGCATTTTTAAGTGCAAGATCAAAAATTTCTAGCGGATTATCTGTTTTCTTCTTTTCAGAGATAATATCAAAAGCTCCATACACAATTTTTCGAGCTGTTTCTTTTTTACCATCATTCATGATGTGGTTGATGAATTTTTCAACTTTTTCAGAGTTGTATTTAACATCCCCTGTTACCATATTTCTGTTTTTTACTGGTCTTCGCATAATAGTAGTTAGTAAATTGTATTAAATTATTCAGTAGGCTTTTTAGTTCCGTATCGACTTCGAGAGTTCTTTCGGTTTTGTACTCCTTCTGCATCAAGTACACCTCGAACAACTGTATATCGAACGTTAATATCCTTTACACGACCTCCTCGTAGCATTACAACTGAGTGCTCTTGTAGGTTATGTCCCATTCCTGGAATATATGCTGTAACTTCTTGGCCGTTAGTTAAACGCACACGTGCAATTTTACGAATCGCTGAGTTAGGCTTACGTGGAGTAACAGTTGTAACTTTAGTACACACCCCTCGCTTAAATGGAGAATTATATTTTGTTGGTCGGTTTTTTAGTGTATTGAAACCACGTTGTAGCACAATAGACTTAGACTTAGTCTTAGTTTGAGTTCGTTTTTTTCGTACGAGCTGATTGATTGTTGGCATATATATTATATAAAAACTCCAAACAAAATGTGAAGTGGGAGTACTCTACTATAGACTTTAGGAAGATGCAACACTTATTTAGTAATAAATAATAAACGCATCGATTCACTCACTGCAGCCATCTGTTTTTGAACAATACTCGCCAGCACATCAAGTGAAAAAGATGAGGGTAGTATTTTAATTCGTTGGTGGGCAATTGGTTTCCCTGCTTGTTTTACTACCATTCCCTTGCTTGCTGGATATGCTAACTCATTGCGATGCACAGCACGTGTTGAATCAATTAGAGATGAAATGCCAAATACTGCAGCAAGTGAAGTGTATTCGATTAATTCATCAGTTTTGTCGATAAATTGCGACCCCGCGTACGTAACAATATTTCCAACTGATTTATATGAAGTTGCAAAAGCAATACTAAACAACAACAGACCAGTTACAAATAACATAGGAGCAACGCGCAATAATTCATTGTATGAATTATGTGATTGTTTTTCTTTTTTCGAGAGCGACTCTATTGCTTGCTGTAACGCACTTTTAGCCTCACTTTGTTCTGCAGAAGGTTCCACCTTATTTACATCACCTTTTTTGCTATTTTTTTTAGATGAAGCATCAGTATCGAAAGGATCAATAATTGAGCTCTTTGGGATTACATCTGGTCGCTGTTCTTTTTTTTGTGAATCTTCTGACACGTTAGGTGTGTGGTAAGTAACTTACTCGTTATTGTACTACGTTTATAAAGTTCCTGTAAGAAAACGTGTTGTAAAAGAAATTATCGGTCCTAAGATACTTGAAAAGAAGAATACAAATAACAGTAATGCAAAAAAACCAAAACGTTCAAGTGTTGCTCGGAGCTGTGCAGCTTTTTCCGGAAAAAGCGCAAATACTATTTTTGAACCATCGAGGGGAGGAATTGGAACTAAATTAAATATTGCCAAAGCGACGTTAATTTGAATAATTAAAAATGCAATTTCTATTGCGGCAACTGTTCCTCCAAAGAACTGTACGAATAGTCCGAAAATAATCGCAAGTAGAATATTAGAAATAGGACCAGCGATTGCTACCAGCAATTCTCCCCATCTTCTGTTCTTTAAATTATAAGGATTATACGGAACAGGTTTAGCCCATCCAAAAATTAAACTTCCTGGAAGTAATGCCATAATTGTGGGCAAAATAATTGAACCCAACATGTCGAGATGTTTAATTGGGTTCAAAGTTAGTCGCCCTGCTCTTAGTGCAGTAGTGTCGCCCAACCACAAAGCAGCGTATCCATGAGCAACTTCATGGATTACTACTGAGAGAATTAATATTGTAATAACTATAATGATTGATTCGCCGAACATAACTTAGACTTGCATTATAGAGGTGATTTGCTAGGATAGCAAAACTTAATTGAAAATTATGGCAAAAGAATGCGCAATCACAGGAAAAAGTTCACAGATGGGTGGAGGATACTCTAACCGGACTCGTGCTACCCAATTCAACCCAACAGGGAAACGACGTCGGTATGCAAACCTACAGAAAAAATCTGTATTTGTTCCTGAGGTAGATAAGAAATTTATCTTAACTGTTTCTGCAAAAGGTATCAAAACTATCAACAAGAAAGGTGCGTACCGAGCACTTAAAGATGCTGGAATACTGAAAGGTTTGTTGAAATAAAATATATAAGCCGATTTACTAAAAAACTCTAGAAATTTCTAGAGTTTTTTTGTTATACTTTTCGCATATGGAAAAATTTACAACATCAAGAGAAAATCCAATTGAATTAAGTTCTCAGGAAAAATTAGAAGTAACGAGAGATAGATCAGAATTAATAAGCGGTTTAATTGAAGAATATTCTGACATGGGCATTGATGCAGCAATTCGACACTATATTCAAACAAATTCAATACAATACAAGGTAGAAAAAGTATCTGGGGAGCTAGAGAAAAGAAAAGCACAAACAAACTTACTTATTATTTTGCAAAAGTATCGGACACATCTTGAAGCAATTTATGATTTACAAGAGATGGCACTTGGTGGACGTGGTTTAAATACATTAATGACACAAATTGATTTTGCAACAACAAAGATAAGTGAAGCTCCTGATATTACATACGGTAAAAATAACCTTCCTGACATGTACGATGGTCACAATAATGTCCCACTTGGCACATCAAATTACGAAGAAACCGTTGAATCTTTACACACAATTGCTACCACAATTAATGGATTAGTTGTGGCACGAGATATTTTAAATCCAAGAAAGGTTTAATAAAAATATTATTCATGACTGAATCATCCCTAAAAGAACTACTGGCCTTTCTTCCACCAACAAATAAAAGCTGCTCAGTGCAAGACGAAGATAACTATCAACTTACCATGGTGGTGTGGTATTTAATTAGCAAACACAAAGCACCACTCGATATTTCTTTGGCTCTTAAGTATTGTTTAGTTAGTGAATTTCTTACCTTACACAAACAAAAAGATGAGAAAATTAAAGCCACTTTTCCAGAATTCAAAGACTTACATCACTTAATTTCAGATTATAAAAAACAAACATACAAGGAAGGGTATTTCGTTTTAGCTGTCAGCTTTCTATTACCTGTTTTGAATCAGATACAAAACAAAGAAAGAGTAGGAGTAAGAATACTTGAGGAGAATGCAAAACTGTTTGAAAAAGTGGATATTGTTCGAGAGTATGTGAAGTTTATTAAAAATCTAGAAATTTAATTTTCAACCCACACCTTCTCTCCATCACTCACGACCTGAATAGTCCCCAGCTTGTCAGTTCGATACACTTCTGCACCAACTTTTTCTAGTGTATCCAAAACAGACTGATGTGGATGACCGTATTTATTTTCTTTGCCTGCAGAAATAATTGCAATATCTGGTGATACTAATCCTGCAAATAAAGCACCTGTTGAACTCTCGGAGCCATGATGAGCAACTTTCAAAACGTCACAATCGAGGTCTTCTTGTTGAAACGTATTTGCTAAATTATTTTCAATTGCAACTCCAATATCACCAGTAAAAATAATGCAGACTTTTTTATACTGTAATTTAAAAACGATAGAATGATTATTTATTTCATCGTCTTCAAAATTGGCAGCGGGATGAAGAATTTGGATATAAAAATCATTCATAGTATCTAAGAATATTTTGTCGTTTGTTTTCAGAAAAGACACTCCTGTGTTTGTACTATATGTATCTCTGAAAGCATTTGTAATGGTATCAAATTTAATGTTTTGCGAGCTTGACGCAAGAAAAATGTTTTTACTATCGAATAAAGTTAGTGCTGCAATTAAACCTGTAATGTGATCTGCATCATTATGTGTAGCGATAATCGTTTGAATGGTTGTATCAAATAAGGGCAATACATCATGAATTTTTTGTATAACAATCGCATTTGGACCACCATCAACAAGTATTCTATTTTTATGCGGTGTCTCAATTAGAATCGCGTCACCTTGTCCAACATCTAAAAAATATATTCGTAAATCGTTCTCAATTTGAAAATATGAAAGCTCAGAAAAAAGTACAGCAACAATCCCAAAAAGAAATAAAGTAATTACATAATATACGTACGATTTTAATTTCATTACGTTAAATATAGCTATTTGTTATACTGTCTGTATTAAGAAATAATAAATTTAATTTCAAAAAATCTATGGCATACAACGCAAAAACATTTTCGATCCCAGAATTAAAAGGGATTTCACAAACAACCACAGACGAACATCTCAAGCTGTATCAAGGATACGTTTCAAATACTAATAAAATTTTAGAGGCACTTAAGAATAAAGATGATTTTGATGCATATGCTTTAAGTGAAATGCAACGTCGTTTTGCATTTGAATTTGATGGAATGAAAAATCATGAAATATATTTTTCATCATTTGAAGGCGGTGCAGCAACTATCTCTGAAGATTCAGAACTATTCAAAGCAATCGAAGCTGAATGGGGATCGTTTGATTCATGGCTTGAATCATTTAAGTCGCTAGCGAAAACTCGTGGTGTAGGTTGGGCAATACTCTATTTTGATACACAAGAACAAAAACTACTTACCACTTGGGTTGATGAACAACATTTGGGACACTTAACTGGATGCTCTCCAGTTCTAGCACTTGATATGTGGGAACACTCTTTTGTTGCAGATTATCAACCAAGCGGAAAAGGAGAATATATTGAAGATTATTTTGCGAACGTAAACTGGAGCACTATTGAAAACAATTTCAAATCTATAGCTGGATAACAGCATACGGAATGGTAGATAATTTTGTAGCAACCAAAAACACATAGCTCAGCAGTACGTGAGATACATATACAAAAGGTAGATACAAAATTGAAAATGGAACGATTCCCACAATAAACGAAGTTAGCATTGCAATTGGTATCGCAGGTAATACTAATAAATTTGAAAGTAAAGAAATAAGTGAAAAGGTGCCAGTCATTTGAACCAAAAGCGGCGCTACAGCAATTTGTGTTGCAATTGTTGCTGAAAGAATTGTTCGAATCTCAAACATGTTTGGTATTCCAATTTTTCTCAACAAAGCATCTATGTGTGGTGAGATGTGCAACAAACCAAGCGTTGCAACAAAACTTAACTGAAATCCCGGATCGTACAAAATAATCATTGGGTTTTGAATCATCATAATAAGTGCAGCGAGCCACAGCGCACGGTGCACTTTATATTGTTTTCGCAAAAACCAAGCAAAGACAACTACTGCAGCCATTGCGCTTGCTCGAACGGTTGTTGCACTCGCACCAGTAATAAGTGCGAAACAAATAATGCTAAAAAGCGAACTTGTAAATGCCAAATACCTCGGTAATATTTTTAATACTTTTTGAATCGCATCTGCAATTAATGTCACGTTGTACCCAGACAAAACAACAATATGAATCAGTCCAACTCGCTGAAACGCAAGCAACAATTCCTTTCCCAAAGATTGTTTAGTGCCAAGCAAAATACCACCCGCAAGCGCAGCTTGATGTGGTGCTAGTTTTTTATTTAAGGCGTCGATAAACCACTGCTTTGCTTCCAATAAAAAAGCTACTAAAGAACTTTCGGTGGTATTTTCTACAGAAATTATTTTTGGAAAGGCAACCACATATTGAATACGTTGCTTCTCTAAAAAATGAAGATAATCGAATGTCTTCCCTGTTGTTTCATTAGTGAAATTTTCAGGCAATGTAAGTAACCCTGTAAATTGCACCATATCGTTAATTTTTAACTGAGGATAATGACCGTTAGTCATTCTTACAAAAGTATTTTGCTCAGCAAGTTGCACAACGTAATGAGTGACTTTTTCTCGAACATCTGGCTCGACCAGTATCTTTCCAGAATAATCGCCATGAGCAGCAAGCAAAGAGACGTCAATTTGAGGTAATGATGACTGAAAAGCAAAAGCACGCACTATTCCAAACAATAAAAAAATACTTACAAGTAACGCAGTATTTTTTACAACACTTTTTGCTTGGAATAAAAAAGTTATTACTACACATAAAACAAAAAATAAAAGTATTGTTGAGGTGAATTTTTCAAAACGGTAAAACAAAATACTACCAACAATGAAACTAAGCGTAGATACATATAAACTCACAAAAAAACTGTAAGCTATTTATTCATTTTAGAAAAACTAAAGCTTTAAAAAAGCTACAGTATTTTTTTATCACCTCTAACTATTTTAATAGATACAATTATCTCTAAATGATTTTAGATTCTTTACCAACGATATTAATTTGCTTACCAAGTGTTATACTTTTGTGCATTCCACTACTTCACCTCGTAAGTCTATTATGTAGAAGTTGACTTTATGTTTTTTTATTGTAATTTGAAAAAGAAAGAAAAACGTTCTAATACATTATGAGTAAAACAAAAAGACAGCTTATCGTAATTGATTCCCACGGAGACTATTACAACTACGACCTAAGGACAGAGATTACAGAAACACTTGGACTTACTGCACGTGAAATGTTCTTTTTGCAAGGAGGAGGTCTTGAGCAACTATTTGACGATAAAAAAGACCGCTTACTTGCAGATACTGTTGTAGTAATCTGCTCGAGTTTTCGTGCCCAATTTGAAGTGGCAAACACGCTTGGAAGAAGAATTCTGAAGCGCTGCCCTCATGCAAGCATGTGCGGGCTATCGGGACTTGGCAATCAGTTTGATCAAGAAGTTTTTGAAGACTTTATTGAAAGAGATTTCTCACTCTCACACAATCCAGAAAAGTTTCTCGAATTTCTTCGCCGTGCATTTGCACTCGAACCTGCCACAACATAATGTGGCATTTTTCTTTATACTCCCCAGCTCCGAATAATTTCCACTTCATCTTCTTGCGAGATTGCTTTTCGATACTTCACACCGCTCTTTCCTTTTACCCGTGCCTCACATTCACTCCATGTTTGATGCTTTTCTAAAACACCATCAACTAGCGAAAGATACGAAAATGCTTTTGCACCTGAACGTGACTTTTTTTGAACATCACTTTGTACAGTTTCAATAGAAAAAATATTTTGTATTGGGTATGTTTCTAATGACTCATTGAATAAACGAGGTGTTTCTTTACTTCCAAATGCAGATGCAATAGTGTCTGCTCGCTCGTTACCAGGCACACCAACATGACCGTTAACATGCTTCCACTCGATAGCTAAATTACTTTTTACTTCGTCGATTCGTTCCCAAATATCTTTATTTGAAACTGGAATTTTCCCTTTAGTTTGCCAATCATTTTTTTTCCAGCCTTGCATCCAAGAAGTTATTCCTTGAATTGCATAACGTGAATCTGTGTACACAGTAATTATGCCTTTGTGGTTTTGAATATATGCTAAAGCTTCAGCAATTGCTGTTAGTTCCATTCTGTTATTAGTAGTTGGCGACTCACTTCCGCCAAGTTCAGTAACGTGATTTTCAGAAACAATAACTGCGCCCCATCCCCCAGGGCCTGGATTTCCCTTAGATGCACCATCAGTAAATATAATTATTTCGTTTGCTCGTAATGTTTTTTTCATAAAAATAGTTATTTGTTGTTGATTATACTTGTTCTCAATAATTCCTGAAAGTTTGATAGAATAGTAGTTATAAATTGTATCTTACATGAAAGTTACCACACCTCATTTCAAAAAAACAAAAGTGCACCATGAGCATTTTTTATCATGGTCGATTGTACTTATTTTTTCTGTTCTTCTTGTTGGTAACTGGATCTTCAATATCTTCGACATCACCTTCTTTATTTATTCAACAATACTGTATGTAATTCTTGGACTAGGAACATACATCGCTACTCGTGCATCACTTATTATTGGAACCGATAATTTTGCTGGAAAATCTTTAAGTTCGTTTGGGATAATGTTTGCCTCTTTTACTTTTAGTTCTTTGCTTAATGATTACGCAATTTTCTTTTTTGAAGAAAGTGCAATAATTTTATTAATGAGCTATGCATTTTGGATTTTTGGTGCACTTTTTGCCATTCTTGGTCTTGATCATATTTTGCACACCCTAAAGCATACATACGAATCGAAGCACTCATATGCAAGCATTTTGCTATTTTTAAGTGTGTTTATTTGTTCATTGTTTTTTGTTGGTGTGCCTGATTTCACTCAAGCATCACTAAGTATTGTTATCGCTGACGTTTGTATGCTTATTACGTACACAGCAATAATTACAACAGCAATAATTACACTCGCGGTAGCAAAACGAGATATGTCGTTACGATATATTTACCCCATTGCAACAGGATTACTATCGCTAACGCTTTCATACATCATCGCAATTTACAGTGGCGCAATGGCAAATATTTTCCTACTCGCAGGAATCTTGCTTTTGCTTTTGGGAGTGTATGCAATTCAAACCCACTTCGAAACCAAACGTTCTGATAGAATGTATTAACAGCAACAATTTCTTTATGTCATTTACTTCAGTATTAAAAAAACTATTTATCACCAACGAAACTCAAACTATTATTGAGGCTGATAAACTTTTTTCATACCTAGCAAGTATTAGTCACAATCCTGACGCTATTGAAAATTTTCTCTATCGTTACAACAGACTAAGGAAAAAGCATCGAACTGGAGAAGATAAGATCTTTATTAAACTATATTTAGAATGGGAAGAATTTATAGTAAGCGATCAGCCAGCAAATAATCGGAAGTTTACACGAGAAAGTTTACACGACTCTATTCAACTTGAAATTAATATTGAAAAACTAAGTGACGACTTTCAGGTTCTGTTTCTTTCATCTCGTGCACAAATAATTTCTTTTTATGTTTTGTTTGTTCAAGAATTAACAGATTATATTCAAAAAGAAATAAGCGCTGAAGCACTTTCAAAGGCAGTAAAAAATATGCATAGTGATCCCTTATTGGCAAAAATACGTTCTACAGGCGATGGAATAAATGTCGACTTAATTAACAACACTGTAACAACAAATGAAATCGACTACCCACTCGACACAATCACAAAATCATTCACACATTTTGTTGCTGGTCTTTACACTGTAATTGAGAAAAACCAAGGCGAAAAAGAGGCCGAAAAATTATTAAAAAATCTTTTCCTACTTTTCAAAAATACCTACAATGCAAAAGTAGTTTCAATAATTTTAAAAATAGTTCCAGAGAAGGTTCTTGATTTTGACGATTGGCTATCGCTTATGTCTAAGCAAGAGCTTGAACGACAAGTTCGACAAAAAACCGACGACTTTGAAGCGCTCACAAATTCACTTGAAGTGAAAGTTTCTCAAAGAACACAAGAATTACAACGTGCATATGAAGAACTTAAGCAGCTCGATTCAAAAAAATCTGAGTTTGTTTCAGTGGCAGCTCATCAACTTCGAACACCACTTTCAGGTCTTAAGTGGAGCATTTCTATGATTGCAAATGGAGATGTTGGGCCCGTTACAAAAGAGCAGAAAGATTTTCTAGAACGAGGACTAGGAACTACAGATAAAATTATTGGTATCATTAACGACTTACTTGAAATCGACTTACTTATTAAAGATAAGGTTTCATATAATATTCAGCCAACCGATATTTTACCTATTATAAAAACAGCTATTCACGACCTGACGCCACAGGCCAGAAGAAACGAAATAACAATTATTCCACCACGTGCACCTAAAGGCACAAAAATTATTACTGAAATTGATGATTCTAAAATTAGCCTAGTAATTCAAAACCTACTTGATAATGCAATCAAATACAGTGAAAAAGGTGGGGATATAGAAGTTAGTATTTCAAAAATTAATACTATGGTACAAATCGCCATTAAGGATGGAGGAATTGGTATTAACAAAGAAGATCAAGAAACAATTTTTGAACGATTTTTCCGAGCAAGTAACGCCGTAAGAAAAGTAACTGAAGGCTCAGGAATCGGTCTTTTTGTGGCTAAGAGCATTATAGAATCTCATGGAGGAAGAATCTGGTTTGATAGTGTAGAAAACCAAGGAACAACTTTTTTTCTAACAATTCCATTATTACGAAACAATCAAAACCAAGGTCTTAAAAGTCCTTTCGGTGAATAATTTTGTTACAATACATTCATACATATATGAGTGACCAACCTTCACAAATAAAAACTCCCCCAGTAAGCCGACGTATTATGTGGGTAGAAGATGACGTATTTCTTTCAGAAATAATCAAAAAAAAATGTTCTGCAAATAAATGTGAATTGATGCAAGCAACAACTGCTGAAGAAACATTTTCACAACTAAAATCTCAACTACCCGATATTATTATTTTAGATATTTTGTTGCCTGGAAAAAATGGATTTGAAATTTTGAAGCAGCTTAAAGAAATGCAAAATACAAAAGATATCCCAGTTGTCATTCTCTCTAATTTTGGTCAAAAAGAAGAGGTGAAAAAAGGACTAGAGCTTGGAGCTGAAAAATATCTTGTTAAAGCAACATTAAGTCTTGATGATATTTTAATTGAAGTTAACCGTGTACTTCAAGACAAAGAATCTGGTGCCGCTACATCTGGCCCTGCTTCGTATAGTTCAGAAACTACTAATATTTATCCTGAGTAAATATTGGTGCTATAAAATTTCGTGAATTCGTATTCTTATATTTTTCTTATAACCCCACTGGTTTTGTTCTAGAATTCCAATAATTGTTCCTTTCATTCCATTTTCTAATTTCTTAGTGAAACCATCTTCGGTTTTAAAAAATGCCATAGCCTCCAAAGAAATTCCTGCCTCATTTTTACAGATACATTTAACATGGTTCTGTTGTTTTCCAAACATCACTACATCTTCAAACAGAACATTTTCAATTTGAAATAATGGCTCTTCATTTCCAACGCCAAATGGAGCAAGTGAACGACTTGTCTGAAAAACAGATTGGGCTTCACCAAGACTAATAGAAGCATCAACATGTATAACTTTTGTATCCTGCTTCATTGCTTTTGCTTTTGCAGCTTCATGAAGTGCATCGTGCAATAAATCTACTGAGTCTAGCTTAACAACGAATCCTCCTGCCTCATCATGCCCACCTGCAGTGATGAAAACATCTTTTGCGTCCTGCAATAAACCATGTACTCCAAGGGAGTTTCCTGTTCTACAAGAACCTTTAATTTCTTTACCATCCCCTTTTCCCCACACAAAAGTTGGACATTGATATTGTTCGGCCAAAGCATTGGCTACAAGCCCCAGGAGTGAAGGTTGCCATGTTGGATCACCCACAACCACAACATGCGACGTGTCTTGCTTTGATTCACCCAATTTCTTTTTAGCTTTTTTAACGATACTCGCAACATGTCCCTTTCGTTCATTATTAAGCGCTTCTAATTTTGCAACAGCATTACTTGCTGTAACGTCATCTAATGCGGTTAGAAGATCAAAAGCATCCATCGGCTTACCCATACGTGAAGCAGCATTAATTCGTGGAGAAATAGTGAAACCAATATCAGTTTCTGAAATAGTTTCTTGTTTTGTTCCAGCTTTTTTAAGCAAGTGCAGCAATCCTTTACGAGGAGATTTACGTAAAACAAGCATTCCGTAATGCGCAAGAATTCTATTTTCTCCAACGAGCGGAACCATGTCTGAAAGTGTTGCAATTCCAACCATATCTAATAACCACTTTTCTTTCCCTTTAGTAATTGCAAAATAATCTTGTTGTACAAGCGCTTGTACCAACTTAAAAACTACTCCAGAGCCACACAACACCTGTTCAGGATATGTGGCAGTAGAAATTTTATGATTAACAATAAGTGCATCAGGAAGTTTTTCATTTTCTTTATGATGATCTGTAATAATCACATCCAACCCAAGCTCTTTTGCATACGCAACCTCATCAACATCTGCGGTTCCGCAATCGATAGTAATAAGTAGCCTTGTTGGTCCGTCTGCGATTGTTTCAAGTGCAGACATATTTAGTCCAAACCCTTCTTTATTTCTATGAGGAATATAGACACTAATATGCTCATAATTAATCATTCTAAAAAAATCGTATAGAACAACGGAACCAGGAATTCCATCCGCATCATAATCAGCATAAATAGTAATGTGTTCTTCATTTTTAACTGCATGAAGGATTCTATCTACAGCAGGTTGCATGTCGGGCAATAAGAATGGGTCGTGTAAATCTTTTTCGTAATCAAAAGAAAAATACTTTTTCGCTAAAGCTTCGTCGGTAATACCTCTGTAATAAAGGAGTTTTTGAATTAATGGCTCATACGTTACGAGCAAAGTTTTTTGTTCATCGGTTAATTCTGGTCGAAGCTGATAGTCGGACATGAAAGCATTGTAGCACGGCAAAATAAAGCACTACTGAAATTAAAATACTTTCTGTTATCATATTACACATGAACGAGACATTGTTTGAAAAAATAAGTACACGAAAAATACCAGCAGTTTATTTGTATGAAGATGAGCTTTGTATTGTAATACTAGATAAGTTTCCAAATACCAAAGGTCAAAGTTTAATTATTCCAAAACAACCAACAGATTATATTTTTGATGTACATGATGAGCTTTATACTCACTGTTTCTTAATTGCTAAAAAAATTGCAAAAGCAATTGATGCTTCCGACCTTAAACCAACAAGAACCTGCCTTGTTGTTGAAGGATTTGAAGTGCCACATGCACACATTAAACTCTTCCCTGTGTACAAAAAATCACTAGACATTAGTTCTGGGACTGAAGCAGATGGTGAATACCTTGAAATAATTGCCAAAAAAATAAAAGCTTACCTATAACTAATTATGTTAACTTAGTCTCAATTACTGTGATTCTATCTTCATGGCCAGAGAGCCATATTCCTTGCTCTTGCATTTCACGCTTGGTAGCATCAAATCTCATCGCTGTTGTTTCTGCATGTAATGTCAGTATATCTTGAAAATTTTCAAGCGCGACACCGAGCATTCGCTCGAAATTTAATTCTAAATTACCAAATTTTGACCCTAAATTGACAAATTTTAATTCTAAATTACCAAATTTAGAATCCATAGCATCTAACCTTGAATCTAAATTGCCAAATTTAGATTCAATAGTACATAACTTTGACTCCATATTGCCTAAACGCATATTTATAGGCTGTAATTCATCGCGTAAAATATCTTTTGTAACTAATCGTTCATTATTTTTACTGCTCATTTCATGATTATAACACACACATATTTATAGAAAATAATAGAGTTTATTATTATTTTAGAGTGTTTTGAGATTCAAGTAATGCAGTAATTCCAACTAATTGTTTTTCGGCCAAATACGTAAGCATTGCCCCTCCTCCTGTTGAAATAAAACTCATTTTGTTTTGCACATCGTCTGGAACTGCGGCAAGCGTATCCCCTCCTCCAACAACTGAATATGCAGTGCTTTTTGAAATCGCATCTGCCACACGAAGTGTAGCGTCACAATATCCTCCTTCACAAAAACCAAGTGGACCATTCCACACAATCAATGAAGCTTTCTGAATTTCCTTAACAAGTAGCGCAATACTATCTGGCCCTGCATCAAAAATACTATCTTCTTTTTGAATATCACGTATTGCAGTAAACGTTTTCTTTTTATCTCGCTCAACAATTACATCGATTGGTAATGTAATATGGTTTACGACATCCTTAAGATTTTCTGGCAACATATCAGAATGTTTAGATATACCAATTTCAATATTTTGTGCTCTAAAAAAATCATTAGCTAAAACCCCTCCAACAAATAGCGTATCTGCACTCCCAATAAAAGAACTAATAAGTGGCATCTTGGTTTCTACTTTTGCCCCGCCTAATATAAATAAAAATGGATGCGTCGGCTCAAAAGCTTTCTGCAAATTACTTACTTCTTTTTCTAACTGAATACCCGCATATGAAGGCAGCAATGTTGGCAACATGGTAATTGAAGCATGCTCACGATGACAAACTGGAAACGCATCATTCACATAAATGTCTGCACAAGAAGCTAAACGTTTTGCAAAAGCACTGTCGTTTTCTTTTTCTCCATTCCATCTTCGCAAATTTTCAAATAATACAACACCACCTGTTGCAGCTTTAGAAACTATCGCTTCAACATCTTCTGCAAAAACATCTTTTACAAAAATAACTGGCATTTTATTTTGCAAAACACGTTTTACCGGCTCGAGTGTTTCAATTGGTTCTCTTCCAATGTGCCCACACAAAATAATTTTTGCACCTTCATTTCTTAAAAAAGTGATTGTTTGCAACGCATTTTGCAGTCGATACACATCAGTTATTTGGCCATTCTCAATTGGAACATTTAGTCCTGCGCGAACAAGCACCCGCTTCCCTTGGAGTTTTCCTTGCAACGATGTAATTGAAATTGGAACATTATTCATAGTTATGCAACATTATTTCTTGGCTACAGCAGTTATCATTTCTGAAAATTCATGTGGATTTAAACTACTTCTCCCTACTAAAACACCATCGACAGAACCTTCGTAAATAATATTCTTAACATTCTCTGCATCAGTTGAACCTCCATACAAAATACTTGTCGCTTCAGCAATTTTTTTTCCGTACAGCTTATACAATAACTTTTTGATATACATGCAAGTTTGAGCAATGTCATGTGTCGCTGGTGGTTTTTTACCTACTCCAATTGCCCACACAGGTTCGTATGCAATAACAAGTTTTTTTACATCTGTTTTTTTAACACGGTCTAATGATTCGAAAAGTTGTTTTTCGATAAACCGAAGATATGCGCCAGAATTATCACGCTTCGATTCACCTACACAAAGCACAACGTGAAATCCATTCGATAAACCAGCTTTAACTTTCTGTGCCACCTCTTGATTAGTTTCTCCATGAGCACGTCGTTCTGAGTGCCCAACAATTAGAAATTTTGCTCCACTATTTTTAGCCATAAGTATTCCGGTTTCTCCTGTGTGTGAACCCTCTTCTTCCCAAAAAATATTTTGCAATCCAACAAATACTTTCCGATTATTTTTTGTATATTTCACCACAGAATCAACAAAAAGATTTGGCGGACAAAACACTGTTGTGATTCCTGTATCAACACGTTTTTTTCGATTAAATACAGCAAAGTATTTCTTTACATCTTCTGCACTTCGAGGATTCATTTTCCAATTTGCAATAACTAATTTCATACAAGTATTATACCTCAGATGATTCTGCAGGTTCTTCAGCTGGAGCCTCTTCAACTTCTGGCTCCTCCACAGGCGCTTCTTCAATAATAGGTTCTGGTTCTTCCTCTATAACAACAGGATCTACTGATTCTTCGTTGGTGTCGGCATCTCCTTCATCATCGATAATCACGTCAGGGGTTGTAGTTGCTGTGTCGTCTTCTTCATCATCAATAACTTCAGGAGTTGTAGTTGGAACAGGAGCCGACACCGTATCGTCTTCTAGGTCGACAACGGGGTTGAATTCGTTATTTGTTGTTCCTCCACTATTTCTAATAAGGTCTTTAAATTCTTCTTTATTAATACATACATCATCAACACAAAGTTTTTGGTTTCTAAATTGTATCCAACCAAATGCTGAAGCCATAGTATTACTTGATAAGGTTTCAATTTTTTCTTTAAGTTCAGCAATTGTAGCTATAATACCGTCTTGTTTTTCAGCAATATCTTGTATTGAACGAATTACGAATGGAACAAATCCACCATATGCCACCGACTTATATCCAGTGTCACTGTCGGTGTTTACTAATTCAGGAAAAATTGCTTCTACCTCCTGTGCAATAAATCCATAGCGCTTTGCATTATCTTCGTCATTAATCCATTCAAACTGAACTGGACGAAGTTTTCGTAGACGTTCTAAGGTTGTTTCATTACCTGAGTTTGTTGTTGTAACTGTTGAACTAGAAGTTGAAGCAGTAGTACCAAAATTAAATTCAGAGAAATCATCAAGAGCAATAACATTCTCCTTAAGACGTGCGTCAGAAGTACACGACCATGTTGATGATGTAGGATTAATTTCGCAATATCCGTCAGAATCTTCAAATCGCACTGGCGCACCATCGGTTGAACGGTACACATGAAGTGGTCGCTGTGGATCGATAGTTCCAATTCCGACGTTACCAGATGAAAGAATGGTGAGCTTGGCAGTGTTTGAAGGCCCAATCATTAAAGAATTAGTGGTACTGTTCGTAATTCCCTTTCCAAGAATTCCAGCGCTATCTACCGTTGCTGTGTTACCACTTCCAAACACATACGAATCATCAACGTTTATATTTGTAGTGTTGTTGTATCCAAATAAACTACTTCGTAAGCCTGATGCTCCTGCGTAGTTTGAAAATCCTACAGCAGTTGAGTATGAACCTCGCGCGTCGTTATCAACTCCAAGTGCAGAGGCGTATGAAGAACTTACATAGTTTGAATATCCAAAGGCAGATGCGAATGTGCTTAGTGCATTGTTTCCATATCCTACAGCAGATGCACTCACGCCTGAGGCTGAGTTGTAACCACCAAATGCTGAAGCACTGCTTTGAGAGGCTGTGTTTCCAAATCCAAACGCCACCGAATCTTCTCCACTTGCATCGTTAGAGTTTCCAACTGCTGAGGCATTTGTTGCGCTTGCATTGTTGGTGAATC
>Ga0222662_1000829_pt1 | contig 19765 bp, 13 predicted proteins | sample AntAcemetagen600_FD_179821 | JGI IMG/M metagenome (GOLD analysis project Ga0222662, IMG submission 179821) | Saline water microbial communities from Ace Lake, Antarctica - #600 | ecosystem: Environmental > Aquatic > Non-marine Saline and Alkaline > Saline | place: Antarctica: Ace Lake...
CGGAAGCGGCGGCCGAGCAGGGCAAGTTTTGGGAGATGCACGACGCGTTGTTCTCGGTGGGTCCCAAGGGCCTGGCGAAGATCGTGGACTCGGACGACCCGCTGCCGGCGGACGGTCCGATGCCGTTTGAGGCCCAGGCGAAGGACCTCGGCCTCGACGTCGCCCGGTTCGCGGCGGACATGCGCAGCATCGATGTGCAGCAGCGGGTTCAGGACGACATGGATCTGGCCCGTACGCTCGGCGTCGGCGGGACTCCGGCGTTCTTCTTCAACGGCCGCGAAGCCACGGGGAGGCGCACGCCGGACCTGTTTGGCAAGCTGCTGAGCAAGGCCCAGGCCGAGGCTGACTGGCGCTTCTCCTGGGGCCTGGAGCCGCCGCCAAAGGGCACCGAGGTGCCGCCGGGGGTGGTGACTCCTCCTGCGCCGTCTCCATGAGTCGAGCGACCGCGGATCGGCAGGCCGCCGCCCGCGCACTCCTTCGATTCATCGAGCGTCCCGGGCGACTGGATCGCTGGCTGGCCGACGAGAGCGCGGGCCTCAATCCTGACCAGCGACGGCGTGCGCGTGCGCTGCTCTATGCCGCGCTGCGCAACGACGCGCTCATCGAGGCCCACCTCTCTCCTCATCTCGCACAGCCACTGCACCGGCAGCGCGGCGCTCCTCGGGCCGCGCTGACCCTTGGCGTCGCGGAGCTGCTGTTCATGGACGCGGTGCCCGACCGCGCGGCGGTGGACCAGGCGGTCGAGCTCTGTCGGGCGCTCGGCGGACGGGGACAGGCGGGGTTCGTGAACGCGGTGATGCGCAAGGTGGCGCGGGCGGCGTCGCCACCCACCCTGCCTGACCGGGAAGACGATCCGCTGGGGTGGGCGCAGCTCGCGTGCTCCCACCCCGCCTGGATCGTGCGCTTGATGGCTGAGCTGGTCGGAGACGACGGAGCCGCCGCTTGGAGCGCCGCCAATCAACGGGAGCCCCACACCGCCCTCGCAGTGCCCGATCCCGAGCACCGAGCCCAGCTCGCTGAGCAGCTCGGGGCGAGCCCCGGCGCGCTCTCTCCGTGGGCGCTCGTGCTCCCGAAGGGCGCGGGGCGGATCGGCGCCCTGCCCGGCTTCGAGCAAGGCTGGTTCTGGGTGCAAGACGAAGCGGCGCAGCTTGCCGCGGCTCTGCTCGGGGCCAAGCCCGGACAGAGGGTGCTGGACGCGTGCGCGGCGCCCGGTGGCAAGACCCTGGCCCTGGCTGCAGCTGTGGGAGAGGACGGCTCCGTGCTCGCCACCGACCGGGACCGCGGGCGCCTCAAGCTGGTGGAGCAAGGGGTCGCCCGGGTGGGGGCCACCACGGTGAGCACGGCCCACCGCGACTGGATCCGAGAGCCCTTCGGCGCCCGAGATGACGACGCGCCGTTCGACCACGTGCTGCTCGATGCCCCTTGCTCCGGCCTCGGCGTCATCCGCCGGCACCCCGACATTCGCGCGGCACGGCGTGCGAGCGACCTTCCGCGCTACGCCCAGCGACAGACCGAGCTCCTGCGCAGCCTGGCACCCGCCGTCAAACCAGGCGGACGCATCGTCTACGCGGTGTGCACGTTCACCTCCGCTGAGACCCAGGCCGTCGTCGCCTCCGCGCTGGAGTCCGAGGAGCTGGCTGGGTTCTCGGTGCAAACCGCCCAGGAGCTTTTGCCGAGCTTGCCCGATCGGGTCACCGCCGATGGTGCTCTGCGTACACTCCCCCACCTAGACGACTGCGATGGCTTTTACGCCGTCGCACTGCGCAGGAGCCCCTCATGATCATCCCCCTGCGCGCGGGCGCGGAAGCCCTCGTCCTCTCGTGGGACCTGGAAGAGTTCGTGGCCACCATGGCCAACCCCAACCTGGAGCTGGAGCGTCTGTGGGCGGGGCTCCTTACCGTCGTGCGCGACAGCTGGCCCGACTACCCGATCGAGGTGTGGGCCACGGTGGACGAAGTGGAGCACGTGCCCGAGGTGGACGCTTCCGACGACCCCACGCCGGACTCTCTGTTCAAGACCCGCTTCGCTGTCTTCTTCGGGGGAGACGACCGGTCGAGCAAGACTGCTGCCGCCATGGCGAGCTTCATGATCTCGGCCATCGGGCGCTCGGTTCCGATCGAGCCGGTCGCAGACTGGGGGAGCATCGCGCCGGACTGGAAGCCTCTGTGGGCCATCGACGACGGCGTCGTCTATCGGTTGTTCGCGCCGGAGGCCACGCTCGACCGGTCGTTGTACATGCTCGGTAACTACGCGGGCCGCCCCACCTGGTTTGCCGCGTCCGAAGAGGCCTGGCCGCTCCAGCGGGCTCGGCGCGAGATCGGCATCAAGGTCGCCGACGCCGATGTCTCCTGGGCCTTTGACCTGTAGCAGGTCTGCTACAGCTCAGCGCAGCGCGGTCTTCACGTCGTCAGCGACGCGCTTGGCGCCCAGGTCCTTCTCCAGCACCCACGCCAACTGCACCTGGATGTTGGGCGCCTTGAACTGCCGATCGTTGTCCCGCAGGTAGCCCATGACCGCCACCAAGATGTCCGGCCATCCCGGCTTCGGACCGGGGCGCAGGGTGATCGCGCCGCCGAGCGCGGTCGAGATGTCCCGGCTCACCAGGCTCTGCTTGTCCCGCATGATGGGCCCGACCCGAAACTTCGGCCCCGGTCCGCCGTTGGGCCCGGTGCCGTCGAAGATCTCCACCAGGATCGCCGCGATGTTGGTGACGACGAGGTCATCCCACGCGATGACGAGGTCGCGAAGCGCTTCGTACACATACGGCGACGTCACCCCGTCGGGCTTGATGTGGTGGATGAACGCCCACTCGAGGTTCCACAGACCGATGACCGGCCCAGCCTTGAACTTGACCGTCGGGCTGATGCTCGCGGTGAACTTGCTGCCCGCCACCGCGGTGGTCTTGATGGCGGTGCGGGCGTTGTCCAGAGTGCCGGTGAGTCCCGTGTAGGGGAGCAGCCCGGCGCTGCTCCGCCACGTGTAGATGTAGGAGAGCTGAACATCGATGTCGAAAACGTCGATGGGCGCCAGCGAGAACCGCGGGCCGACTTCAATGAAGGCTGGGCTGATCGCCATGGCCATCCCCGCCCCCGCGTAGGTGTCCTGGAACACGATCGAGGACGAGCGGCCCATGGGGCCTCGGATCTGGAGGCGCGAGGTGCCGAGCAGACCCAGCGGCCCGTAGGCGAGGGCGACGGAGTTGCGGTTCCACAGCCAGGGTCCGGGGACGACGGTCGCCAGCTCGGGGTCGGGCTCCTCCGCAGCGGGCTCCTGAGCCGTCGCGTCTCCCGCGAGGAGTCCGAGCAGGAGAGCGGCGGGCAGAACGGACAGGGGGGTGCGCTTCATCGTTTGGCCACCGTACATCGGGTCCAACCACACACTGGGCTGGCTTTTCAGAATCGGTCGCCGAGCCGTCGCGCGAGCTGGTCCTCGAACAGCGATGCAGGCTGCAGGGTCGCGCCGAGGCCCAGCCCCTCGGTCCAGTCTTCCGGCTCGGTGCCCGACGCCTCCGCGAACAGGCCGCCCTGGTCGAGGCCAGTCACCACCTCGATGTCCGCGGCCGTCCCGATGACGTACCCCAGGCCGTACTGAAGGCTTGTCACCCGCGCCGTCCCCCGCAGATTCCAGAACACGCTGCTGGTGGCCGAGTGCCCCGCGCCGGAGCTGAACGTGCGGCGGTTGGCCGCCTTCCACGCATCGTTGGCGAACGAGTCGTCGATGAGGTTGGCCATGGCGAGGCTGTGGTGGAACTCCGAGGCTCCGACCGTGGGGATCCCGCCTTGCCCAGTCAGCGCCTCGCCGTCGAGGCTGGTGGTGCGAAGCCAGACCACCCCGCTGGTGCCGAAGTCCCAGTTCTGGATGAAGTTGTGGCGTCCGCGCACGGCGACGTCGTCGACGAAGAGAACGTCGCTCGATCGGCTCACCTCAAACAGGTACCCATTGCCGCCGCCGCCGCGGTTCTGCGGCATCTGCAAGGTGCACTCGCTCACGGTGATCCGCTTGCTGTCGAGGATCTTGATGCCACCGCTGGCGAGGTGGTCGCCTGCGGTCGCCGGCGCCGGCGCCTCGTACGAGCGCACGTTGTGCACCCATCCATCAGAGACCCCGGTCATGAGCACCGCGTGGCTGCGATCGATGGACCAGGCGTCTGCGGGCTCTCCAGCGGTGGCGAGCGACAGGTCCTGGACCCCCACCTCACTCAGCAGCCCGGTGACCTCCCGAAGAGAGGCGCCATCCCGCAGCAGCGCCGGGTAGCGCAGGGGCACGTCCAGGGTCACGGTGTGCGGAGCGCTCGTCGTGTCTACCGCGAGCACTTCGCGCCGCGCGAACGCGCGCCACTGCCCGTTGCTCACCTGCCAGAACGCGTCCATCCCGTGCTCGGTCACGAACTGCTCGGTGATGGTCCACCCCAGCCGCACATGGTCCCCCGGCGCCAACGTGCTCGCGTCTGCGAGCCGCACGACGGTGGCGCGGTTCTCTCCATCGTCCACGAGTGGCAGATCGGGACCTTCCACCGGCGCACCCCGCAGGGTGATGTGCCCCTGATTGGTCATCCCCGCGAGCCTTGTGAACTGGATTCGCGTCTCTTTGGGACCGGCCCCGATCAGCACGACCCCGGGCTGGTTCAGCACCAACAGATCGGCGACGACGAAGGTGCCCGCTGTCAGCACCACGCGCCCGCCGCCCGCGGCCGCGTCGATGGCTGCCTGGATCGCCGCGGTGCTGTCGAGCACGCCGGTGGGGTCGGCTCCGTAGGTGACTGCATCAAACGCGGGCCAGCCAGTCACGTCGGGGCGGGGGCGCTCTGAGCGGCCATACCCGGCGTAGCTGAAGTCATGGAGGAATCCGCCAGACGGCGTATCTGTGAACTCAGCGGTCCAGTCCTCTGGGTACAGGGCGCTGCGCCAAGACGCGGGGGTTCCGTCGTCGTCATCGCCGCCGGTCGAGGAGTCGTCATCGTTCGCGGCGTCGTCGTCGTTCGCGGCGTCGTCGTCGTTCACGGCGTCGTCGTCGTCCAGACCGGGGCAGGCGAGGCCAAACAGCATCAAAAACAGGGCGAGGGTCACGCGCATGGGGACACGGTAGACTGCGGCATGGCGAACAAGGAACTTGGCGACCCAGACACGCTGGACCGCGACGTCGAGAGCAGCGGGGACGGGGTGTTCGACGAGGGAGCCAGCGGCGTGGCGAGGCCAAACTCGAACGTCCTGCGCGACAAGGGCTCGCGGGAGGTTCCGAAGACCCGCCCGATGGCGTCGCTCGATGAGTTCGCGATCAGCCAGCGGATCGCGAAGCGCAAGCTGGGGACGAGCAAGGCGCAGGTGACGGTCATCGAGGCGGGGGAGCCAGTCCCTCCGCTCCGCCTCGAGAACCCCATCACTGACGAGCCTGAGGTTCCCCTCGCGGTGCTCCGTCCCACGCCGGAGTTCACTGCGGCGGACACGATTCGGACGGACAGCGGCCCCGCGGTGGAGTGGGACGTGGAGCGCAAAGGCGGTCTGCTGCCGTTCCTGATGGTGTTGGCGCTCGTCTTGGTGGGCGTTCTCTTCCTGTTCAACGCGGGACCCAGCGACGAGCTCGGGGACGAGGCGGACCCGGTGGCCCGGGCGGCCGAGGCCGCGCAGTCGCAGGCGCCGCCAGCCGTCGAGAAGCGTGAGGTCGTTGGCGAGCCTGCGCCCGTGGCCGTCACGAAGCCCGCGCCTGAGGCCAAACCCGAGGCGAAGCCCGAGGCGGTGGCCGTCGCGAAGCCCCCACCCGCAGCGAAGCCGGCCCCTCGGGCCAAACCCGCGCCGAAGCCGCTCCCCACCTTGGATCCAGCCAACTCGACCGCGGTGACCATCCACGCCGACCCTCCGGACGCGAGCCTGGCCGTCGACGGTCGCCCGGTGGGCATCGCGCCCTACCTCGGCTCGTTCGAGCCCGGCGCCATCGTCATGATCGAAGCCAAGGCCGCCGGCTACGCCACCACGCTCCGCGCGATCAAGGTGGGCGATCAGTCCTCGTCAGTCGTGGTCAAGCTGCTCCCAGAGTAGACCTATGCTCAGGCGCGAAAGCTGCGCAGGAGCCGGTTCCAGTCCTCCTTGTGCACCGAGCGCCCCGGCGGCACGAACCGCCCGGCCTCCACCAACACCATCGAGTCGTGGGACTCCGTCGGCGGCCGGCACGCGCGCCACAGCGTCTCCAGCAGGTTGGTGCGCTCCGACCAGGTCAGCTGAAGCGGCTCGGGAAACAGCAGCGACAGCCCGTGCGCTGGGAACTCGGTCAGGTCCCCCTCCGGCGGGTCGGGATCTCCCGGCTCCAGCTCCTGGGTCTGCAGCGCGTTCCCGTCCCAGGTCGAGTAGCGCACCCCGGGCTCATACTTCGCGCTCCACAGCCGCCGCCCCCGCGCCAAAATGGAGTATCCGCCCATCAGCACGTCATCCTCAATGGAACTCAGCGTGGCGATCGGCCCGCTGATCTCGCTCAGGGCCAGCGCCACCGCGTCCTGCGGGCCCTGCCCGAACGCCGCGTAGCCCTCGGCCTCCAGGCCGCTGGGGAAGCCGAGCTTGCCCGGCAACACCAGGTGACTCAGGTCGGTGAGCAGCCCGTCGCTGTCGTTGGGCACCGCGAGGTGAATGCAGCGCACCGTGCCCGCCAATGGGTCCGGCGCGGAGCGCGCCTTTCGGTCCACCCGAACCGGCGCCGAGGTGTGGGCGACCAACTCCGCGTCGGGCCTCAAGTGCCCGCCCAGCACCTGCATCGCGGCCTGGTGCACGTCCGCCAGTGACAGCTCGGGACCTCGATACACGATCAAGTTGCTCGCGCTGCTCATCTCTCCCGCACCAGGTAAGGGTTCCCATCGAGCATACGTCGAGGACGGGCCCCCGACGAGGGGCCCGATGTTGGTACCCTCCGCGCCGCAATGGCGCGCGCCTCTACCAACGCTGCTGGGCCCCCCGTCGGGTCGTGGACCGACCTGCTCGATGGGCGCCGGCTGACGCCGATGTTCAAGCAGTACATCGAGCTGAAGGCCACCGTGCCCGACGCCGTGCTGCTCTATCGCATGGGGGACTTCTACGAGGTCTTCTTCGAGGACGCGAAGCTGTGCGCGCGGGTGCTCGACCTCACCCTCACCGCCCGGGACAAGCTCGGCGACAACCCCATCCCCATGGCCGGGGTGCCGCACCACGCGATCGGCGGCTACAAGAAGCGCCTCATCGAGCTCGGCCACAAGGTCGCCACCGCCGAGCAGATGGAGGACCCAAAGCTCGCCAAGGGCCTCGTGAAGCGAGGCGTCGTCGAGGTCGTCACGCCGGGTCTCATCATGGAGCCCGAGCACCTGGATGCCCGGGCGGCCAACTATCTGGTGGCGCTGGCCCCGGACGGCAGCGGCCGGGTCGGCCTCGCCTGCATCGACATCTCCACCGGCGAGTTCAACTGCACCGAGCTCGACGTAGGCGCGCCTCTCGTCGCAGAGCTGTCTCGGCTCGACCCCCGCGAGCTGCTGTATCCCGAGGACGACGCGGATGAGCCCTGGCTCGCCGACCTGCTGAGCGGGGACTCCCGCCGCAACTCGCCGCTGTCGCCCAGCGCGTTCCTGCTGGACGCCGCGCGCAACGATCTCTGCTCCCTGCTCGGTGTGCGGGATCTGCGCGGCTTTGGGATCGACGGCGAGCGCCTGGCGATCATGGCCGCCGGCGCGGTCCTGGTGTACCTGCGCACGAACCACGTCACCGCCTTGGGGCACGTGCGGCGCCTGCGCCCCTATCGCCTCGAGTCGTTCATGGTCCTCGACGAGGCCACGCGGCGGAACCTGGAGCTGTTCCGCACGATGGTGGGGGGCAAGCGCCGGGGCTCCCTCATCGGCTTGCTCGACCACACCGTGACCGGCATGGGCTCCCGTCGGCTGCGCCGCTGGCTCGGCGCTCCGCTGCTCGACCCGTCCCACATCCGGGCTCGCCACGACGCCGTGGAGCTGCTCGTCACCAGTCGGGAGCTGCGCTCTCAGCTGCATGACCGGCTCGAGCGCGTGCACGACATCGAGCGCCTCAACGCCAAGATCCAGAGCGGCCGCGCGACGCCGAAGGATCTCGTGGCGCTGCGCCGGTCTCTCGAGCAGGCCCCGGCGGTCGATCTGCTCCTCGACCGTACCGACACCCGCGCCCTGCCCATGTTCGCCCCGCTGCCCGATCTCGGCGCCCTCTGCGCGTCCATCGAGCGCGCGCTGGTGGACGAGCCCCCAGCGGTCACCAAAGACGGCGGCGTCATCCGCGCGGGCTTCCACGAGGAGCTCGACGAGCTCGTGACGCTGAGCCGTGAAGGCAAGGGCGCCCTGGCCCGTCTCGAGTCCGAAGAGCGTGAGCGCACCGGCATCAACAGCCTCAAGGTCCGCTACAACCGGGTGTTCGGCTACTTCATCGAGGTCACCCGCGCCAACCTCAGCGCGGTGCCCGAGCACTACGTGCGCAAGCAGACCCTGGCCAACGCCGAGCGCTACTTCACGCCCGAGCTCAAGGACTACGAGAACAAGGTGCTCGGCGCCGAGGAGCGGCGGATCGCCCTCGAACTGGAGCTGTTCAACGAGCTGCGCGAGCACGTCGCGGCGCACGCGGGACCTCTGGCCGATCTCGCGGGTCGCCTCGCCACCATCGACGTTCTAGTGGGCCTGTCCGAGCTGGCGGTCGCCCACGACTACGTGCGTCCAGACATGACCGACGGCACCGAGCTGCACATCGAGGGCGGGCGGCACCCGGTCATCGAGCGCATGGATCTGGGCGAGCGCTTTGTGCCCAACGACCTCGCGCTGGCACCCGACGGAGAGCGCCTGCTCATCATCTCGGGCCCCAACATGGCGGGCAAGAGCACGGTGATGCGACAGGTAGCGCTGATCACGCTGATGGCCCAGGCCGGCTCGTTCGTGCCCGCGCGCTCCGCCCAGATCGGGGTGGTGGACCGCATCTTTACCCGGGTCGGTGCGTCCGACGACATCGCGCGGGGCCAGTCCACGTTCATGGTCGAGATGAGCGAGACCGCGGCGATCCTGCACCACGCCACCGACCGCTCGCTGGCGATCCTCGATGAGATCGGGCGCGGCACCAGCACGTTTGATGGGCTCGCCATCGCCTGGGCCGTCGCCGAGTACCTGGCCGACGTGTCTCAGTGCCGCGCGCTGTTCGCCACCCACTATCACGAGCTCAGCGAGCTGGCAGGCACTCGGCCCCACGTCGCCAACTACAACATCGCGGTCAGCGAGATGGGCGACACGGTCATCTTCTTGCGGCGGCTGCGCGTCGCGGTCCTACGGCATCCAGGTCGCAGCGCTCGCTGGCTTGCCCGAGCCCGTGCTGGTGCGGGCCCGAGAGGTGCTGGGCAACCTCGAGCTCGCGAGCCACGACGAGATCGGCAGCCCGAAGCTCGCCCGCAGCAAAGCCAATCCCTCGCCGTCTACGGGGCAGCTCGGCTTGTTCGTGGACCGCAGCTCGGTGCTCAAGGACGAGCTGGTCAAGCTCAACCTGGACAACCTGACTCCGCTGGAAGCCTTGAACCTGCTCGCGGAGCTCAAGACCAAGGCGCAGTCGCTGTGACGTTCAGCCGCTGGGCTGCGCTCGCGCTGCTTGTGGCTGGCTGCTCCGAGCCACCGCCACCTCCGCCTCCCCCCGCCGCCGCGCCGCCGGTGCTCTTGCCCGAGCCCGCCCCGCTGGAACGCTCCCTGCGCACCGTGCTCGTAGACGCCGGCCACGGGGGCGAGGACCACGGCGCGCAGGGCGTCTCCGGCGTGCTGGAGAAGGACGTGACCCTGGCGACCGCGCGCAAGCTGGCCCGCGAGCTACGCCGCGCAGGCTTCACCGTCATCGAGACCCGCACCGCCGACACCACCGTGGAGCTGGCTCGCCGCACCGAGCTCGCCAACGCGTCCGGCGCGGGCTTGTTTGTCTCCATCCACGCCAACTCGGCCCCCGCCCCCGGCGCGCGTGGGATCGAGACCTACTCGATGGATCTGGCGTCCGACGAGTCCGCCCTACGCCTCGCTGAGCGGGAGAATCGGGTCCTCGAGACCCTGTCGGCCGCCGGTGCCCGAGCGGCCCGCCTCCCCGATGAGCAGCTGCTCGAAGAGCTGCGGCACGGCGCCAACGCGGACTGGTCCCGAGAGCTCGGCAAGGACGTGCACCGCGAGCTGGTCGGCGCGACACGCGCGTTCTTCGGCCGCGATGTCATCAAGGACCGCGGCCAGCGCAGCGGGCCTTTCTGGGTGCTGCTCGACAGCGAGATCCCATCCATCCTCGTCGAGCTCGGCTACCTCACCCACGAAGCCGAAGAGCAGCGGGTGCGGTCCCACGCGTTCCAGGAGCAGGCCGCGGCCGCCATCGCGGTAGGGGTGCAGACCTGGGTAGAGCGCGCCGAAGCGGCCGAGGCCGCGCGGCCCGAGTAGGCGGCTCATTGCGGCTGCGGAAGAGCTGAGTGGCGTCCGAGGTCAAGGAAGCCAGGAGGAGTGGAGGGAGAGGTACTGCCGTACCTCGCACCGACCGACGACGCAGCTGACGAAGAGATCGGGCGTCACTCAGCTCTTCTGCGGCTGCAATCAGGGGACGACGAAGTTCAGGGTGTAGTTGTTGTTGCACAAGACCCCATCGGCTGCACCGTGATCTCGTAGTCCACGTCGAACAGCTGGAAGATGCCCAGGTTGAAGCTCACCGCTCCGGCGGTTCCGCTGCCTGAGTAGATGCTGCCGTCCACGTTGGCCGCCACGGAGATGGGCACCGAGCTGATCCACGACACCGAGCCCGTCGAGCAGCCCGGCGGGAGCCCCTGGCCGCTCGCGAGGAACGCAAACCACGCCGCGATGTTGGTGGTGAGCCCTGTGTCGAACTCGTAGATGTCCCACAGGTCGGCAGGGGAGTGGAACGTCCCATTCACCGAGCCCTGACCGGGCTGGAGCACGAGGAAGCCGCCGATGGAGCATCCGCCGCTGCCGAACACCAGCTGCGGGCTGATGCCTGGGAGCTGGTACCCCGGCGAGTTGGGGCCGGTCTCCCACGCCTCTGTCGAGCCAGCAAAGTCCTCGTTGACGAGCCCGTCGCAGTCGTTGTCCGCCGTGTCGCAGACCTCCGCCGCGAATGGGTTCACCGCAGGGTTGAGGTCGTTGCAGTCGCCATTGCAGGTCGTCACGCCGTCGCCGTCGAGGTCGAAGCCGTCGTCCACGATGCCGTCGCAGTCGTTGTCCACGGCGTCGCAGATCTCGGCGTTGCCCGGGTACGCCGCCGCCGAGTTGTCGTTGCAGTCGCCCGCGCACACCGTCCAGTTGTCGCCGTCGTTGTCGAATCCCTCGTCGGCGAGGCTGTCGCAGTCGTTGTCGAACCCGTCGCACACCTCCGCGGCGCCGGGGTTCACCGCAGGGTTGACGTCGTTGCAGTCGCCGGTGCAGGTGGTCCAGCCGTCGCCGTCGGCGTCAAAGCCGTTGTCGGACGTGCCATCGCAGTCGTTGTCCACCCCGTCGCAGACCTCGGCGTTGCCAGGGAAGCTGAGCGGCTGGTTGTCGTTGCAGTCGCCAGCGCACGTGGTCCATCCATCGGCGTCGACGTCGAACCCGTCATCGACCACGCTGTCGCAGTCGTTGTCGAGCCCATCGCAGACCTCGGCGTTGCCGGGGAAGCTCAGCGGCTGGTTGTCGTTGCAGTCGCCCTCGCACACCGTGAAGCCGTCGCCGTCGCTGTCGAAGCCGTCGTCGACTACGCCGTTGCAGTCGTTGTCGATGTCGTCGCAGACCTCGGCGTTGCCAGGGAAGCTCAGCGGCTGGTTGTCGTTGCAGTCGGTGCAGGACCGCGCGTTGTCCCCGTCGGCGTCCACCTCTCCCAGAGCGTCGAAGCTGGGGGCGCCGGAGCAGTCGTTGTCGAGCCCGTCGCATATCTCGGGGTTGGCAGGGAAGTTCCACGGGGCGCTGTCGTCGCAGTCGCCCTGGCACGGGCTCCAGGTGTCGCCGTCCAGATCCTGGTCGTCGGGGTCGGTGATGCCGTCGCAGTTGTTGTCGTCAAAGCCGTCGCAGATCTCGGGGCAGCCCGGGCACACCGTCGCTGCGGCGTCGTTGCAGTCCTGGGTGTCGGGCCCGGTGATCTCGTCGCCTCGGCAGCGCCCGTCCCCGTCGGTGTCGATGCCGTCGGGGCAGAACCCGTCGCCGTCCTGGTCGAGCACGCCCGGGCTCGCCGGCATCACGGTGATGGTCACCGACTCGAGCGCCAGCGTGATGTCGTCTTCGAAGACCCGCAACTGGATGAGGTGGGTGCCGGAGTCGAGAATCCCGTCAAAGCTCGTCACGCCGTCGAGCGTGGTGCTGCCGGTGAACAGCGGGCCCACCAGATCCGAGGTCCACTCCACCGGGTAGAAGCCCGGCGCGCCGTCGCTGGCGATGACGATCCCCTCAAAGTCCAGGGGCACCCCCGCGTCCACTACGTCGCCATCCTGGGGCTCGTTGATGATGGCGGTGGGCGGGTCGATGGCCGCGGTGATGACGAGGGTGATGCTGGCCGAGTCCTCCTGCCCCGCGCTGTCGGTGACCCGCAGCTCGATGATGTGGGTGCCGATGGGCAGCGTGGACACCACGAACGTGGTGCGCCCCGAGGTGTCGGGAGTGCCCTCGAACAGGGGCTCATCGAGCAGATCCGACGTCCACACGACCGCCAGCGTCTCCAGCGGGTCGTTGTCGTCTACCTGGCCGATGAACGTGATGCCCGGCGCGTCCACAATGGTCTCGTGGTCCGGCTGCAGGATCGCCACTTCGGGCGGCAGATCGCCGGTGGCGATGACCTGCTGGTTGCAGGAGAACAAGAGCGGCAGCGCGAGGAGGAGAAAGCGTTTCACTCCCCAGTCATGGTCGGCCTTCGCGCGCGCGTCAAGGGACCCCATCGACCTGTTCCCCGATTGTGCCCGGGGGCGCATCGCCCGCTCACGGAGTACCCTTTCGGCCGACCCGACCACAATGTGCTCTGCCTCGTACACGCCCCTGAGGGCCGATGACCGACCCAATCCAGACCGACCTCGACGCTTTCCTGGGCTCGCCGCAGGCCGCCACCCTCGGCGTGCCCCACGACGACAAAGAGAGCATCGTTCGACTCTTCCTGAGCATCAGCCACGGGATGATGGGCCGCCCGCCCCGCCTGCTGTCTGGCGCCGACATGCACGGCCTGCTCGGGCACGAGATGCCCAGCCACTTCCCCCGCAAGTCGCCGCTGGCTGAGAAGGTCCCCGCAGTGCTGCGGGCCTTCGTCGAGCACATGATCGACACCCAGGAAGTGCCCCACGCGTTTGACCTCAAGCGCGGGCTTGAGAGCACGCTGCCCGAGTTCCTGGAGACCGTGGCCACCGGGCACAACCCCCACGGGCATCACCACAGCCACCACGCGCCCCAGACCCCGGTCGTCCGCGACGGCCCGAAGCTCGGCCGCAACGACCCCTGCCACTGCGGCAGCGGTCGCAAGTTCAAGAAGTGCCACGGGAAGGCGTCATGACCGACTTCAACTACGAGCCGCTCTTTCAGTCCGACCCCACCGCGGGCCGCAGCTTTCGTCACCTCAGCACCGAGGGAGTGTCCACGGTGCAGCTCGACGGCGAGACCTTTCTCAAGGTCAGCAGCGAGGCCATCACCCGCCTGACCTCGGAGGCGTTCCACGACACCTCGCACCTGCTGCGCACCAACCACCTCGAGAAGCTCGCCTCGATCCTGCGCGACCCCGAGGCCTCGACGAACGACCGCGCGGTGGCCCGCGAGCTCATGGACAACGCGATCATCGCCGCCGACTTCGTCTTCCCCATGTGCCAGGACACCGGCACCGCGGCGGTCATGGGCAAGCGCGGCAACCGCGTGCTCGTGGACTTCGACGAGGCCGAGGCCATCTCGCTCGGCGTCTACCAGCGCTACCAGGACGACAACCTGCGCTACTCCCAGGTCGCCCCGCTGACGATGTACGAGGAGAAGAACACCCGCACCAACCTGCCCGCCCAGATCGACCTGCTGTCCGGCAAGGGCGCGTCCTACGACTTCATGTTCGTCGCCAAGGGCGGCGGCTCGGCGAACAAGTTCAAGCTCTACCAGGAGACCAAGGCCCTGCTGCGGCCCGATCGCCTGGCCGAGTTCCTGTGGCAGCGGATGCATGAGATCGGCACGGCGGCGTGTCCGCCCTACCACCTGTCCATCGTGATCGGAGGGCTCTCCGCGGAGCTGACGCTCAAGACCGTCAAGCTGGCGTCCACGGGCTACTACGACGATCTGCCGACGACGGGGAGCCCCGGAGGGCGCGCGTTCCGGGACAAGGAGGTCGAGCAGCAGGTGCTCGAGATGTCGCGCAAGACCGGCATCGGCGCGCAGTTCGGCGGCAAGTACTTCTGTCACGACGTGCGCGTCGTGCGCCTTCCCCGGCACGGCGCATCGTGTCCGGTGGGCATCGGCGTCTCCTGCTCCGCAGACCGGCAGATCCTGGGCCGCATCGACAAAGATGGACTCTGGCTCGAGCAGCTGGAGACCAACCCGGCGCGGCTGCTGCCGGAAGTGGCGGACGCGTTCGAAGGCGCGCACCCCATCGACCTCAACCAGCCCATGGACCAGATCCGCGCGGCGCTGTCGGCCCGGGCGGTCGGCGACGCGCTGCTCCTCACCGGCCCCATGGTCGTCGCTCGCGACATCGCCCACGCAAAGCTGCTGCGGGTCCTGGAAGAGACCGGGGACCTGCCCGACTACGTCAAGCAGCACCCCATCTACTACGCCGGCCCCGCGAAGACTCCGAAGGGCCACGCCTCGGGTTCCTTTGGCCCGACTACGGCGCAGCGCATGGACTCGTACGTGCCCACTTTCCAGAGCAAGGGCGCGAGCCTGGTGATGCTGGCCAAGGGTAACCGCGACGCGACGGTGGCGGCGTCCTGCGCGGAGCACGGAGGCTTCTATCTGGGCTCGGTCGGCGGACCGGCGGCTCGCCTCGGCAAGGAGTGCATTCGCAAGGTCGAGGTGCTGGAGTGGCCCGAGCTCGGCATGGAGGCGGTGTGGCGCATCGAGGTGGAGAACTTCCCCGCGTTCGTCGTCACCGACGACAAGGGCAACGACTTCTTCGCTGCGTTCCGCGACCCCGACCCGTTGGTGACGCTGGGTTCGAAGTAGGTCGGTGAGCTCGGCCCTCGATCTCGTCGCCGATCCGGCCGCGTTCCTGCGCAACGCGCGGGAGCGGATCTCCGCGCTGCACGAAGACGGCGACCTCGCCGGCAGCAAGCTCGTCGCCCTGCTCACCGCCAGCGTGGACAACACCCTGCGCGGCCTGTTCGAGCACGCCATCGCCGAGCAGCTGATCACCACCGAGCAGGCCCACACCTCGTTCGCGGTGGTGGCCGTGGGGGGCTACGCCCGCCGGGAGCTCTGCTTTCGCTCGGACGTGGACCTGCTGCTGGTGAACGAGGGGGTGCCCAACCACGTGCTGGGCCCGCTCGCTGAGTCGCTGCTGTACCCCCTGTGGGACAGCAAGCTGTCGGTGGGGCAGGCGGTGGGCTCGGTGCAGGAGCTTCTGTCCAGCGCGGACGCCGACCCGCTGCGGCAGCACTCGCTCCTGGACCTGCGCTTCATCGCGGGCTCGGGCGCTCTGTACGACGCGCTCACCCGCGGCGTGGCCGAGCGTCTCGATGGTGGCTGGCGCCAGGCCCTGCTCGACCGCGTGCGGCCCGAGAACCTGAGCCGCTGGCAGCGCTTTGGTGAGTCGGTGTTTCGGCTCGAGCCCCACGTCAAGGAGGGCAAGGGCGGCCTGCGGGACCTGCACTGGCTGCTCTGGATCGGGCGGGCCAAGGCCGGGCTGCGCGGAGACATGGACTTCCTGCTCGGCGGGATCATGGAGCCCGAGCACTACCGGGAGATCACCAACGCCCACGAGTTCCTGCTGCGGGTGCGCAACCAGTTGCATGTGCGGGCGGGCCGCGCGGAGGACCGGCTCCAGTTCGAGCACCAGGAGCCTATCGCGAGGGCCTTGGGTTTTCGCAAGCGCAAGGGGCTGCTCGCCGCTGAGCGCTTCATGGGCGAGTACTACCGGCACGCATACGCCATGGCCCACTTCACCGGGTTGTACGCCGCGCGCCTGCTGGGGTTCTACTGGGACGAGGCGCCCGAGCAGGTCGGTGAGGTGACGGTGGGGCCGTCCGCGCCGGTCTCCCGGGTGGCGCAAGACGCGGTCAGGACCTCGCCCGACGGACTGTTTCGACTGGAGGGCGGCTCGGTGCGCTGCACGTCGCCCGCGGCGCTCAATGATCCTGCGGTGGTTCTCGCTGGCTTTGCGTTCCTGCAGGACAGCGAAGGCCGCCTGCATCACGACACCATGGAGGAGATCCGGGCCGCGCTGGGCAAGCTGACCCCCCGCCGGCGCTCGGACCCGCGGCTCGGCGAAGCGTTCCGGCGGCTGCTCGCCGGCCCCGACGTGTTCCGCGTGCTCGTCGCGATGCACCGCTCAGGGTTTCTAGGCCGCTACATCCCCGAGTGGGGCGCGGTGTTCTGCCAGGCCCAGCACAACCGGGTGCACCTCTACACGGTGGACGTGCACAGCCTGTACGCCGTGCGGGAGCTCGAGCGGCTGGGCGACCCGGCCATCGCCGAGTCCGCGCCGCTCTTTGCGGCCGCCTGGCGCGACACGGAGCATCGTGCCCCGCTGCTGCTCGCCGCGCTCTTTCACGACATCGCCAAATCCCACGGCGCCGCCCATAGCCGGGTGGGCGCCGAGTGGATGCCGACCATCCTGGGGCGCATGGGCTTCGGGGCCGCGGACATCCGCCGGGTCCAGTGGCTCGTGCAGCATCACCTCGTGTTGTCCGAGACCGCCTACCACCGCGACGTGCACGACCCGCGCACGCTCGCGCAGCTTCGAGCCGTGGTCCCCGATCGCTCTCATCTCGACGATCTCATGGCGCTGACGTTCGCCGACACCCGCGCCACCAACCCCGAGCTGTGGTCCGAGTGGAAGCAGTCGCTGCTGGAGGAGGCCTACCGGGCCGGCATCCGCGCCCTCGATCCCTCTGCCGCAGATGCGGCTCTGCCGGACATCGATGTCGTCGCCGCCCAGGTGGAGGCGCTGCTCCTGCCCGAGGTGGGTCGCCGACGCGCCCCCGGGCTCGTCCAGCAGTTGATCGGCGTGCCCGTCAAGGGCCAGCCCCACTACCTCGAGCGCACCCCACCCGATGTGCTCGCGGGTCACGCCATCCTTCTCGACCAGCTGAATCACGGGGAAGCGCACGCCGTCAGCACCCCGTTCATCAGCCACGTGCGGCACGACCCGTCCCGAGGCGCGTCCGAGTGGACGGTGGCGACGCGCGATCGACGGGGCCTCTTCTCGCTGCTGGCCGGGGTCCTCGGCAGCTGCGGGCTCTCCATCGTGTCGGCGGCGGCGGTGACCCGTGGCGACGGGGTGGCCATCGACTCGTTCTGGGTCACTGACGTGCGCGGCAAGCCCGTGGTCGAGCGGCGGCGCTGGGCTCGGGTGGACCGCACGCTGTCGGCGGTGGCTCGCGGGGAGCAGGACCTGTCCGATCTGCTGGACAAGGCCCGCAAGCAGGCGCCGCCCACCAAGCCTGCGGGCGCCATCGGCCTCGCCCGGGTGGTCGTGTCCAACAGCATCAGCGAGACCAGCACCGTCGTGGAGATCGTGACCCAGGATCGGATCGGCCTGCTGCACGACATCACCGCGGTGCTGCGCGACTTCCAGCTCGACCTGACCGTGGCTCGCATCGCCACCCGCCAAGACATGGCGTCCGACACGTTTTATCTGGTCGACCAGCGAGGAAAGAAGGTGGCGAGTCGGCGGCTCAAGGAGATGACTCGGCGCCTGCGAGAGCTGCTCACCGAGCAAGAGCGCGCCGCGCGGTCCAGTGGCGACTGACGAGCAGTCCATCGACGGGCTCATCGACCAGTACCTCGACGTGCTCAAGGTCGAGCGAGGGCTGTCGCCGCGCACCGTGTCGGCGTACGGCTCTGATCTGGCGGTGCTCTCGGCGTTCTGCGCGGCCCAGGGCTGTGACGACGCCCTTGCGGTAGACCGCGCGCTGCTGGACGGATTCCTGAGCCACCTGCACGAGCGCGGGTTGTCGCCGCGATCTCGGGCCCGCTCGCTGTCCGCGGTCCGGGGGTTCTTCAAGTTCCTCGTGCTCGATGGACGTCGTCCTGACAACCCCGCGGGACGCATTCGGGCGCCGAAGCAGGGGCGCAAGCTGCCCGACGTGCTCAGCGCAGAGCAGGTCGCGGCGCTCATCGCGGCTCCGGGCACCGAGACCCCGCGCGGTCTGCGAGACACCGCCATGCTGGAGCTGGTCTACAGCTCGGGGCTGCGGGTCTCCGAGTTGTGCGGACTGGAGCTGAACTCGCTGCGCGCTGACCCGCCCATCCTCGTGGTGCGCGGCAAAGGCAACAAGGAGCGCATCGTCCCGGTGGGCCCGCTCGCGCTGCGCGCCATCTTCGCCTACCTGGAGCAAGGTCGGCCGCTGCTGCCCGGGGTCGGCCACAGCCCGGCGCTCTTCCCGGGCCGCGCGGGCAAGCCCCTGACTCGGCAGGCGTTCTGGAAGGCCATCAAGCGCTATGGCCTGCTCGCGGGGATCAGCGAGGACCTCTCGCCGCACACCATGCGGCACTCGTTCGCGACCCACCTGCTGGAAGGCGGCGCGGACCTGCGCTCGGTGCAGGCGATGCTGGGCCACGCCGACATCGCGACCACGCAGATCTACACTCACGTAAGCAACGCGCGGCTCCGGGACGTACACCGAGACGCCCACCCCCGCGCCACCCGGCGGCGCGCGGACTCACCGGAGCAAGACGACCCATGAAGCTACGCAAGACCCAAGGCGCCATCTTGTGCCCGGGCTGCAAGGCCCTCATCGACGCCGACGAGCCGGCGTGTCCGCACTGCGGGCTGCGGGCCCCGGGGCTGTTTGGCTTTGGTCACATCATGTCGGCGCTGTTTTCGGGCCGCAAAGACCTGGTCGCGGGGCTGCTCATCACCTGCACCGCGCTGTTCGTGGCCACGCTGGTGCTGGACTGGCAACACGTGCGCATGTTCGGCGGCTTCATCTCGATGCTCAACCCGAGCTCCGCCTCGCTGTACACCTTCGGCATGACCGGGGGGCAGGCGTACCGCATGGGGCACTGGTGGACGTTGACCACGGCCACGTTCCTGCACGGCGGCCTCGTCCACCTCGCGTTCAACATGATGTGGCTGCGCGTGCTCGGTCCCACGGTGATGGTGGAGATGGGGCCCGCTCGGTTCATCGTCGCGTTTGTCGTGACCGGGATCACCGGCGCGCTGGCCGGAAACCTGTACGGCCTCGTGATGTACGGGGTGCCGTATCCCTCCATCGGCGCGTCCGGCGCGGTGTTTGGGCTCATGGGCGTGCTCATCACGTTTGGGCGTCGCCGGGGCGGCGCTTGGGGCCGTGCGCTCCAGGGCAAGCTCGCCGCGTGGGCGCTGATCGCGTTCGTGTTCGGCTTCGCGATGCCGAACGTGAACAACGCCGCGCACTTCGGCGGCGCGGCGGGGGGGCTGCTGCTCGGCTACTTCATGCCGCGCTTCGACCGCGCCAACGAGGGGCTCGGTGTGCAGCTCTTTGCGGTGGCGCTGCTCGCCGGGTCGGCGGTGGCGATGTTGGCGTCGATCGTGCTCATGTACCCGCTCCAGTTTTAGCTGAGGCCGAACTAAGGATTCGTCCAGAAATAAAAGGGCGACCCTCTGTTGACGATCGCGATTGCGAGGATCATAACGGTCCGCATGAAACGATCAGAGCGTGAGCAGGT
>Ga0222662_1000831_pt1 | contig 19740 bp, 17 predicted proteins | sample AntAcemetagen600_FD_179821 | JGI IMG/M metagenome (GOLD analysis project Ga0222662, IMG submission 179821) | Saline water microbial communities from Ace Lake, Antarctica - #600 | ecosystem: Environmental > Aquatic > Non-marine Saline and Alkaline > Saline | place: Antarctica: Ace Lake...
AACAGGAGTAACTCGATCGGGCCCGATCGAGTTACTCCTGTTCGATGAAGCCGGTGCCGATCCTTCCCGAGTGACGATCAACTTCTGATTCGATCTCAGATTCACCTGCCCGGGCTTGGAACGATTCTTCATGGTGATGGACTTCATCGGTGATCAGGATCGAGCCAGATCCCAGACAGGTCGATTGATATTCCTGTTCCTCCTGGCAGTACTCGGAACAGTGGCGGCGATTTACTTCGTCGCGGCTGCGGTTGCGGTCTTCTCTTCCCAAGATCAGGAGATTCCACTCGGATGGTGGATTCCAGAACTCCTCTTGGCGGTTGGCGGTGGTTCGATCTTGGTCATTCTGATCGGATCCCTGGTCAAGATGGCGCAACTCTCGTCTGGTGGTAAGGCGGTTGCCGAATCTCTCGGAGGGGTACTGGTCCATCCAGATGAACGTGATTCGGATCTCCGAAAACTTCTCAACGTCGTCGAAGAAATGTCGATCGCTTCTGGATGCCCGGTCCCGCCGGTGTATGTCATGGAAGATCCATCGATTAACGCATTTGCGGCCGGATTCGGCTTCGACAGTGCGGTGATCGGAGTCACCAGGGGCTGCATTCAACAACTGTCGCGCGATCAATTACAAGGTGTCATCGCGCACGAATTCAGTCACATCGTGCATGGAGACATGAAGCTAAACATCCGGCTTACCGGCCTGATCTTCGGCATCATGGCCATCGGTTTCATTGGTTACATCGCCTTTCGATTCATCGGTCCAGTTCTGCTGCACACTCGGAGTGGTGGTAAGAACAACTCTGGTCCAGCCATCGGACTCGGGGTCATGGTCGCCGGACTTCTCCTGATGGCGATCGGCGCCGTGGGAACTTTGGCAGCAAGGTTGATTCAGGCCGCGGTGAGTCGTCAGCGAGAATTTCTGGCTGATGCCGCGGCGGTTGATTACACACGGAATCCAGCAGGGATCGCTGGAGCACTCCGGCAGATTGGTGGAATCAAGACGAATAATCTCGAGCAAGCGGCGGCCAGTGAGTTTCAACACTTCTTCTTTACATCCGCCCTATCGACGTCATTCGCGACGCATCCGCCGCTCGTCGAGCGCATTGCGCGGATTGAAAATCGATCCTCGGATGAACTCGCACAGCAGATCGAAGATTCCCCATCCGCCGCGGCACCATCCGTTTCGAAGGCCGCCGCAATGCACGGACAGGCAGCGGGGTTCGCAGGCGCCGCGGCTGCAGGCGTCGCACGATCCGCAAGCCGCCAGGTTCGAAAAGCAGACGAGGTCCGAGAGAGTCTCTCGCACCTTGGAGATGCCGACGCCGACCATTTGGCGTACGCACGGGTGCTTATCTCATCGCTCCCAGACACGATTCGAAACGCGGTCCACGATACGATCGGCGCCAAGGCGGTTTGTCTTCTTCTTCTGGTTGATTCAGAGCAAGATGTCCGCCAGGCGCAAGCGACGGAACTTTCCGGAAACATGGATTCGTCGACGCTTCAGGAAATTCAACGACTTCGAGGTGCGGTCGCCCAACTGGTATCCGGAAACCCCGAACTACGATTGGTCCTCGTCGACCTCGCCATGCCCGCACTGGCCCGAATGGGTGAATCCGATTCCAAGGTGTTTATGGAGGCGGTGGCGGCCATGCAACGTGCCGATGGGCGGATTGATCGGTTTGAATGGTTGCTTGGTCGACTTCTCTCAGTTCACTTCGATCGGTTGATGGGTGGGAAGTTGACCCGTCGAGTCAACCCGAATCGATCCATCACCCTGCTTGCGGAGCCTGCGCGGATCGTGCTGGCGATGATTGCCTGGAGTGGTGCCCGCGACGATAACCAGGCATTGGCGGCCTTTCGGGCGGGCGCTCGCCGTATGAATCTTGGCGATATCGATCTTCCGGGGCGGAATGATTGCTCGGTCGCAGTGCTTGACCAAGCCTTGGACCGACTGAAGCGGCTTCGCTGGAAAGATCGCTCGATCCTGCTCGATGCGGCGGTCGATGTGATTTGTGCGGACGGCCAAGCAACCATCGGCGAGGTTGAACTTCTCAGAGCCCTTGCATCGACCCTCGATTGTCCGATGCCACCGGTGCTTCCGGGCCGGGTATCGTCTTGAGCACGCCGTCTCGACTTTTCGAGATATCGCACTGATTTGATAGGAGAAGCCATGATCGCCGCATTTATCTTCATACTCATCTTCGCGACGATTTTTACGATGCGGCGGGCAAAGCCGAAAATGTCGTTGGTCTTCTTCTTTATCTCTCTCTCTTGTGTGACTCTTCTTTTTCTTCATCACGCAACTGACGAACTTGGTCTGGGTTTCTGAATTCGGTCTGCGGTTCAAGGAGGTCTTTTATGATGACCAAGTTATGTGGATGGGAACGGGTCTCGTTCGTCCTGCTCCATGTCTATGTCTTAGGCGTCTGTGGTGTGGTGCTCGGGGCGTATGGGTTTCAGTTCATAGGGAAGGAACTCCCCTGCCCGCTCTGCCTTCTTCAACGCATGGCCATGCTCTTGGCGGCGGCGGGACCGATGTTCATTATTAATCGTTCTTCGATTCTTGGTTCTGATCCCAAGAACGATCTCGCCATCGGATTCGGCATGTCGATTCTGGCGGCGGCGCTGGGCTTATGGATTAGTGGCCGTCAGGTCTTGCTTCACATTCTCCCCGGCGACCCGGGCTATGGCGGTGAGGTGCTCGGCCTGCATCTTTATTCGTGGGCATTTATCGTCTTCGCCACAATCCTGCTGGTCTGTGGAATCACGTTAGTGATGAGTCGTGTCATGGTGATCAAGACGAAGTTCGAACGTCCAAAAATGGTGTCGCAACTGACTTTCTGGGTGCTCGGTATTGTCGTGAGCACGAATGCTATTTCGGTATTCGCCGAGAGCGGAACAACTTGGTTCCTGCCGGATAATCCAACGGAATATAAGCTCATCCAAGAATCCAAGGAATTCCTGAAGGAACGTTCCTTGAAAAATTCGAGTGAGTCTCAGAAGGCCAGTTGAACTTGGGTACGGATGATCGACTGGGGTTTGTCGATCTGGAGGATGCCGATATCTCCGTCGACTAACCAGTTGACGGTTGATCCCCAGGACTGGATGAACTCGGCGGTCACCTTTACCTGTGAGTTGCCAGCAGGAAACCAACTGGTGCCGATGGTGGCCATCACGACATCTTCCTGTTGGCTGTCAAGGATCGTGCCCCACTCGCCTCGCACATACACATCCCAGTTCGGGGTCAAGAAGAAGGCACCTTGACCGACGCCGGCCCATCGCCTCCCGCCTTCACCGCCACCGCCGGGAACGTCTTGGTAATAGCCCGCCGCCATCAACCCAAGCCCGGAACGCTGCCAAGAGAGATCGACGGTGGCGCGGGTGGCATCACCGGTAATTCCGGACGGTCCATTGGCCTCGTAATCACCCCAGTCATAGGCGCCTCCGATTCCAAGCAGCAGGCCGTCGGTCACTGATTCGGGGTAGGGATTGAAACTGTAAAGAGAATCCCAATCGCCGAAGGGCTTGAACTCGAAGCGGCCCATGACGCCCATCCGCTGATTTTGGAGAACATCAATGTCGCTCTGTCCCCAGCCATTGGAAAAGGTCAACCAGAAACGATGATCATCAAGTTGTTTTCCGACCATTAGGCCTTGGGGACGGCCCGCGTCGAATTGTCCAGCGGCATACGAGAGAGATGCGCCAAGTTGTTCGGTCAGGGAGATGGCCTGCTCAAGCGAGAAAGCCTCGGAGAGGATTCCTGCTTGAAGGAAGAGGCCGTCTTCAAATTCGTACTGCAAGAACGCGTAGTCGGGGCTGGGGAATCCCTCTGAGTCGATGGGCGTTGCGATTCCGTAAGTCCATGCCGGACTAAAGACCGTGCCGCTGAGCGTGATCCAGGCCGCATTGAGATCGACGCCGTATTGCGTGTTCTCGCCTGGAGTAGAGTTCAAAACCCAGTCATATTGGATGAACCCATCGACTTCGAGGGTGAAGAGGCCCTCCGCTGAAGCGATTTGATTCCATGGTCCTTCCGCAAACGTAGTCCGGCCTCGTGCATCTCCTAAGGCGTCCACGATGACATTTCGGACTTCTGCCCGCCGAACCAGATCGAGCGATTCTTGGTGTACCGTCTCTCGGTATTGATCAATCTCAGCACGAAGGGCCGCGATCTCGCTGGAAATTTCGTCACTCTGCCCTTGGGCAGAATCCCATCCAGTCAAGATGATTAGGCTGAAGAAACACATTCTGGTAGTTCGCATGACGGCACCTTATCATCAGTGATTAACGCCACCCTTCGGGGGATTGCATTGACCTGGCATTCCAATTCAAATTGAGAGCAGGATCATGATGATCATGACGATCTGGATACGTCTTAAAACCTCAATTTGCATGCTTCCGGCCCTGCTGTTGATATCGGCGACCTTTGGTCTCCACGCGACCCGCGTTGCGGCAGAAACAACTTGGACCGACGCAGGTTCATTGATGGTCGAGGGTCGGGCGTTCGAAGATCGCAATTCGCCTTGGGATCGCCTCCCCGCCCGGGCCGAAGGTGTGGTCCGAGCGCCGGTCTGGGGGAACTCCCGTCACTCCGCCGGGATCGCGATCCGATTCCTCTCCGACTCACCGTCCATCGAGGTGCGTTGGAAGTTGACCAGTGATCGATTGGACATGCCGCACATGCCCGCGACCGGAGTGAGCGGTGTGGATCTCTACGTCCGAACGGATCTCCCGGGGAACTCGGGTTGGCGATGGGCGGGCAATGGTCGCCCGGCGGGAGTCGAAAACGAGCGGAACTTGGTGAAGGGATTGAAACCCATCGAGCGCGAGTGGATGCTTTATCTCCCGCTCTACAACGGCGTGGCGTCGATCCAGATCGGTACGGCGGAGGCCGCCTCGATCGAACCAGCGAAACCCCGGGATCGACCGATTGTCTTCTATGGCACGTCGATCACCCACGGCGCGTGTGCTTCTCGACCTGGAATGGCGCACGTGGCCATTCTCGGCCGACGCCTCGATGTCCCGGTCGTCAACCTTGGCTTTAGTGGAAGTGGGACCTTCGACATCGAGATCGCTGACCTCATGTCCGAAATTGATGCCGCGGTGTATGTCCTTGACTGTCTTCCGAACCTGCGTGGGGAGCAAGTCGCCGCACGAGCAGCACCCTTTGTTCGCCGTCTTCGGTCGCTTCGCCCTGATGTCCCAATCGTTCTGGTCGAAGATCGGACCTACGCCGACGCGATGTTCAATACTGACAAGGCTATTCGTAATCACGAAAACCGATCTGCATTGAAGGCGGCTCGAGACCAGCTGACGGCTGAGGGCGTCGTCCGCCTCTTCTATATAGAAGGTGACCGCTTACTCGGGGACGACGGCGACGCCACGGTCGATTCCTCACATCCCACCGATCTTGGATTCATGCGACATGCCGACGTATTCGAACCGGTGCTGCGATCCGCATTGTCCGCCAGCGTTTCGAAGGAGACCGGCCAATGAGTTCCAAAGTTGCTCGAGGCGAAACCGCTGATCAGAATCTCCGACCCGCCTGGCATCGTGCGGTGAGTGCACTGGTTGAAGCCACGGGCGCTCGGGCGCTCATCGACAGAATGATTGGTCTTGAGCTGATCCAGTGGCTTCGTGTGCTCCAGCAACAGGAGATTCAATCTTGGCTTGACGAACTCCCCGCAGAAGATCTTGACGTTCTGAAGATCTCGGGTGACGAGTGGCGTGATGCACGGCCTTGGAAGATGCATCGGACCGCGAACTTTCCAGCATTCGACGTCTGCGACCAGACACTTGAGGAACGATTCGACCTGATCATCGCCGACCAGGTCTTCGAACATCTCAACCGGCCCTCTCGAGCCGCGGGGAACGTTCTTTCGATGTTACGGCCCGGAGGTCGATTTCTGATTTCGACGCCCTTCTTGGTTTGGGTCCACCAATTTCCGATCGACTGCACGAGGTGGATAGAAGATGGCCTCCGTCACTTTCTCGGCGAGGCGGGATTCCCACTCGAGTGCATCAAGACCAGATCATGGGGGAATCGTGGGTGCGTGAAGGAAAACTTTTTCTTTTGGATGGGCTATCGAAGCCGTTTTCACTCGCTTCGCAATGAACCCAATTTTCCGATTACCGTCTGGGCAATGGCCACCCGCGATTCCCCGTCGCCTTTAACCACTGAGAATTCACGTTGAGCCATCAAGAAGAGGCACCACCGGTTTCTAGGGTGAAGCGAATCGCATTGCCGCTTGGACCGATTCTGGCGGTGGTCTTTGCAATAGCCCTTCGCGCCGGTGGCCTCGAGCTTGATGATTCGATGTTGGCGGGCGTGACGCTTTGGTGCGCCATCTGGTGGGTCACCGAACCGGTACCCGTTCCGGCAACAAGTTTGATTCCATTGGCGCTCCTTCCCACGCTTGGTCTGCTTGATCACAAGTCAACTGCCCACGCGTACGGTGACAGCCTGATCCTCCTCCTCATGGGTGGATTCATGTTGAGTCGGGCGATGGAATGCACCGGCGCGCATAAGAAGGTGGCGATTGCAGTCGTCCAAGGCGTGGCACGTCTAGGAGGGCATGGTGGGCGGAGCGTGATACTTGGATTCATGATTGCGACCGCGGCGCTCTCAATGTGGATTTCAAATACCGCCACGACGTTGATGATGCTCCCGGTGGCGCTCGCAGTGATCAGTGGCACCAGTGATAAACGTTTCGCCATTCCACTTCTGCTTGGCATTGCCTACGCCGCCAATATCGGTGGCATCGGCACGCCGATCGGAACGCCCCCGAACATCATCTTTATGGGTGCATTCGACAAACTCGGGGTCCGCAATGGATCGTATGGATTCCTTGAGTGGATGAAGGCCGGCGTGCCAGTGGTTGTGCTGTTCGTTCCGATCGCTTGGTGGTGGCTCACTCGTGGCCTCTCCGGAAAAGAGACCTTCAAACTGCCGAAGGGCGAGCCGTGGACCCCGGGACAACGCCGAGTCTTGATCATGTTCGCGCTGGCGGCGGGCTTATGGATCTTTCAGAAGTACCCCGCCATTCCGATCGAGTGGTTCACGTCCCGCGGTCTCGAGGAGGGTGGTGGTGGGTGGACTGGTCTTCTTCGGCTTGCGACTGGAGGTGCCATCGATGCTCGAGGTTCCGGATCGGCGACCGTTGCCGCCCTTGTGGTTGTGGCACTATTCGCATTTCCGGATGGCCGCGGAGCCCGCTTGCTCGACTGGGCTCATGCCCGCACGATTCCTTGGGGCGTGCTTCTTTTATTCGGTGGCGGCATCGCATTGGCGCAGGCATTCAAGTCCACCGGATTGAGCGAAGTCATCGCCGGCAGCCTCACCGGCATGCGGGGAATACCGATTCCGGTGATGGTGGGTTTAGTCTGTTTGTTGACGACTTTCCTGACCGAGATCACGAGTAATACCGCCTTGACCGCGCTGATGATGCCGATCCTTGGTGCGACGGCGATGGCACTCGGCATTGACCCGGTCATCCTGATGGCGCCAGCCGCAATGAGCGCAAGCTGTGCTTTTATGCTTCCGGTGGCCACCGCGCCAAACGCCGCGATCTACGGAACCGAAGAAGTCCCCATCAATCGCATGATCCGAGAAGGATTTATCCTCAACCTGATCGGCGTGGTGATCATCTCGACTCTGGCGGTGTTCCTCGTCTCTCAAGCATCGGAAGGCGTGGATCCAGATCTCGTGCCGATGACATCTTCTGTTGATCAATCTGAATTGGAAAAACCCTGATGAATACGCCCACTCGACCTGACCTGGTGATGCTCGACTTTGATGTCTGGGCGAATGATCGCCTCTTTGATGCGTGCGCTGCGCTCGACGATGCGGCGCTGGATCAAGAGTTCGAGATGGGCCTCGGCTCAATTCGAAAGTCCTTGGTCCATAATCTCGGCGCCATGATCGGCTGGACCGGTGTCTTGCAGGAGGCCAAAGATCCGTTCGCCGCCATGCAAAGGGAGACCGCCAATTCGATTGAGGACTTGCGGTCCGCTCAGAAACAAGCGAGCCAGGAATTTCAAGTGGCGGTGCTCGCCGGGCAGTTCACGGACACCATGAATCGTGAGCGTGAAGACAAGGTCTTGGTATTCACCCGTGGTGGAATCTGCGCTCACGTGATGACGCATTCGATGCACCATCGAGCTCAGTGTCTCAATATGCTTCGTCAACTGGGGGTAGGCGATCTCCCAGAGAGCAGCGTCTTCCAATGGATGATGGCATTTCCACCTTCGTCTTGATCAAACTCTTCAAAGAGGGGTTGATAATCAATGGCATCCATGGGTTTCCGTGAAAGCACGGGTCAATAACCGGCTGATTGAGATCCGGTAACTCGAAATACAAGAGTGGTGTGGTGCGGGTGGCGATTGAGTCGAAAAACTCTTCAGCGACGGGAGTATGCCCGTCAGAGAAATCATCACCGTCGAGAGGATCTCGACTTCATCAGCTTCCAGAGACCGCTTTTCGACGCCGAAGGATCGGCGCCGTACGGGATCGCCTCGCCCACACCGGGCCACAAAGTAGGAATAGACATGAATACCGACCTCTTCATCGAAAGCCTGTTCGCCTCGCTCATCTCTGGCGATCGCCATGCCGCCCGCCGGATGGTGGACGCCGCGGCCGATCATGACATCAACGCCGAGACGCTGGCCCGCGAAGTTTTCTGGCCGACCATCACCAACATCACGACGCTTTATCGAAACGATCAGATGACTCGGCTCGCACAGCAGTACGCCACACGAACGCTGGCCGGACTGATTGCACAGAATCAGAGTCGATACGAACCGAAGGACGCACGCAATCGATCAATCTGCATGTTCTGTGGGCCGACCGAACTTGATGACCTGGCGGCACGGGTGATCGTGGATCTTCTCGAAGCTGACGGTTATGACGTCACTTACGGTGGCGGAAATATTGCCCATGACGACATCATGCAGGAAGTCCACGAGCGACGGCCTGATGTCCTGCTCATGTTTAGCTCAGGTGGAACTGATGCTCCGAGCATCCGCCAGCTGGTCGATCAGATCCGTGGGATCAATGCTTTCCCCGAGATGCAGATTGTGGTGGGTGGCGGGATCTTCAATCGTGCCGCCGGACTGGCCGAGGAGATCGGTGCAGATCTCTGGGCAACTGGTCCGGACGACCTGCTTGAGCAACTCGAGGAGTATCCCGAAGTCCGCGCTAACCTCGAGGATCGAACCGTGGGACGCGGCAAGGCGACCCGCGCCGCCTGATTCGCTCGACTTACTCAAACGAAGCGAAGGGTTCACGCCCTCCGAAGCGCCGCCCGGTCCCCCGACCGGGCGGTGTCTTTATTCAAGATCATGAAACGCTGGCACGAGGTCGATCCCCTGATGAGTGCGAACCGATGGCTCGGAAGGTCGCGTGAACCAGACTGGAAGTGATCGCGGTCAGGCGGTCGTGGGGCGACGAAGTCCGCCGACCTTGTCACTTCTTCGACGAATACACCACCAGATCATCCCGAGCCCGATTGCAATCATGACAGCACTAAGGCCCGCCGCAGGCCAGATGCTGGAGACGCCCCAGTTCGTCAGGTACTGGGCTCGGAACTGTTCCGAGGCGATGCGCATCACGCCGTAGCCGATCATGAACCAGCCACCGATGATTCCGGGCTTTCGCGGCTTCCACCACACGATCGCGAGCAGCGCGAACAGTAAGAGACCATCCGTGCAGGCTTGGAACAACTGGCTTGGGTAGTACGCGGTGAGATACGGCGCGATCGCCTCCGAGACATCCGACCGGCCGGCGTACACCCCATCGCGAAGGGTCTGTCGACCCCATTCGCCGTTCGGGTTGGACACCATCGTCGCGAAGCCGTCGACGTTCGCGCCGTTCTGGAATTCCGGGTCGAGCATCTCGTCGGGATACTTCACAGCCCACCATGGCGCGGCGGCCTGTCGTTCGGGGGACAGCGGTCGGCCCCAGAGTTCACCGTTCACAAAATTGGCGAGTCGACCCAGGCCCAGCCCAATCGGCGCGCAGAATGCGACGCAGTCGACCAAGTGCCATGGGGTGATTCGGTGGCGCAGACCATAGAAGATACAGGCCCCCATCACACCCAGGATGCCACCGTGGCTCGCCATGCCGCCCTTGTGAATCTCGAGCACGCCCCAGAAGGGGAACGATCCCGAGAACGTCCAGAGGAGATCGATCGAATAAAAGAAGACATATCCCAGCCGTCCGCCGATCAACACGCCGATGACCATCCAGGTCATGAAATCGCCGACCTGCTCAGGTCGAAGAAGGCCCCGCCCGGTCCGAGCCATCCATCGGAGAATGAGCCAACCGCCGACGAATCCCGCGAGGTAGGCGAGTCCGTACCAGCGAATACCGAATCCATCGCCAAGTCGAAGGGCGAATGGCGAAAGGTCGTGAACATAGGCTTCGGCGAGAGTCAGCATGAGGGTGCTGGATTGTAACGGAGACGACGAATCGCTTGAGATGACAGGCGACCATACCAATATGGACCCTTCGTTTATCACCGATTCTGCGTTGTGTCACACGATCAAGACGGATTGGTCCGGTCGCCAGGAGTCACGAGACTTGGTCATTTTCCTCCCCGCCAACTTCGGAAGGTGATCGGGCCCACTCAAGATTGAACACGTACCAGACGATTAGGCTCATCACGACCATCTCTCCACCGTCTTCGAGTACCGCGAGACCCGGAACATTGGGGAGTGCGACATGGAGCATGTCGACGAAGATTCCGAAGAACGCGATGCAGAGGACGAGGAAAAAAAGACGCTTCGAGACAAGTCTTGCTTGAGAATCGCTGAAGAAGTACGCGGCGATGATGATCGAAAACAGGATTCCTCCGAAGAACGCGGAGACCGCAATCTCTCCGAAGTCTCTCGCCCTCAATCCGAGGAAGGGCTCCAAGCTGAAGTACTCGGCGAGGTACACCCCGAGATTCTCGTGAATTTGAAGAGAATCATCGAGCAGCAGGTACAGGAAGAGACAGGCCCATGATCCGTAAACCCATCTTCGCTGCCCGATGGCGACCATGACGAGAAGAATGACGATCCAGAATTCCTTGACGTACTGGAAGATCTCGGACAATCCCAGATCCGCCTGAAGCGAGAAGAGAAAGGGGTCGCATCCGAGCCTTGGGAGCACGACATGCATGACGACGAACACGATGTCGGTGATCAGGAGAAGGAAGAGAAGACGGTTCGATTCGGTACGAAAGAAACTGAGCATCAGAGCCTCTTGTTGGTTCGGTTGGATCCCAACGGTTCAAGGTTTCATGTGAAGTGGGTATCTCCGCGATAACATTGTTTCGGCTCAAACGGGATGGAAGTCGCAGAGTTCCGGAACCGATGATCCATTTTTACGGTCACGATCGAAAACCGCCTCGATTCCGAGCAGATCGAGGCTGAACCGTGGATACTGTGCGCGATTCCCATGCACGAAACCGCAGATCATTTCGTTCAGCACCTCTTTGACCTCTACGGTCCGATCGCGGTTTTTGGGTTACTGGTGATCGCCGGCGTGGGTCTTCATCTCCCCGAGGACCTGATCGTGATTCCAGCCGGTTGGGAGATTGCGTCCGGTCAGTTTCCGATGTTCTGGACCATTCTCGCCGCGTACCTTGGCGTCACCGGCGGCGACACGATCTGGTTCTTGGTCTGCCGGAAGTTTGGTGGTCGGCTGGTCGGCACCCACTGGTTCCGGAAGCAGGCGCATCCGAAACGCATTCTTCAGGTCAAGGCACTCTACGACCGCCACGGCACATGGGTACTGCTCGTCTCCCGGTTCATTCCAGGATCGAGAACGGTCGGCGTTGCAGTCGGTGGCTTGGTGCATCTTTCGTGGGGGGTATTCCTGTTGGTTGAATTTTCGACCGCGATCCTAAGTGTTGGATTCCAGCTCGGGCTCGGGTTCGCCGCCCAGCGGGGGCTCTCGACCAGCGGTCCGTTGCACTGGGTCACCATCGGGGTTGGCGCCCTCTTGGTTGGGACCATTCTTGTCGGAATTATCATCTGGTGGCGACGGTCTGTCGCCGGTCGAGTCCACATCCCTCGTGCTCGGGCTTCGTGGCTGCGGGAACAGCGAACCACGTCCGGTTCCCAATGAGCGGTTCCTTCTGTCGAAGATCAGGAATTCCATACGAAGAACGATCACGATCTTGACGAACGGGATGGCTTTGGCCGAGAGGTGATTGATCGCGGTGGTCTGAGGGCGGCGAAAATATGATCATGCGGCTTCGGATGCGTGCCCGATCACGGATGAGCCACGGGTGCCCGTCTCATTTGAGTCGAACAAGATGGTGCCGATCGGTCGCTCATCGCCTGGTGCTATGAAACCAGTTTCTACTGGTTGGTGGACAATTGTGGCAATACGCATTTGCCGCCGGGCGTTCTAGATTCGACACCGGGGAACGGCGACAAGCCGTGTCCATCAGAAACCCATCGTTTCTCTTCAGGGAGATCATCATGATCCATGCCGCCATCGCGACGGCTGCGTTGTTCTGCAGCCCAACCACCCTTCAGTCCGCGATTGATTCAACCCCGGAGGAATCCATTGCGATTTACTTCGAGGGTGGAAGTGTTGCGGATTACGTCTTCGAGGTCGCTGAGGCCTTTGCGGAGCTCGATCCACGATCGAATATTGTGTTGCTGCCCGGAACTGAGAAAATCGAACTGCCGTTGATATCGCTCCAGGTGGCCCATCCAAGAGATGCGCTCGCCGCCATCGCGGATCACTTCTACAAGGTGAACGACGGTACTCAGGTGTACCTTGATTTTGAACAGGTTGGTCTCGAAGAAAACATTCTTCGAGTCAGCGGCAAGAACCCCTCGCCTTCAAATGTCCGCGGTCGCACACCCCCATCCCGGGTCGTTGTTGACCGAGGTGTGACCATCCTGCGGGTTGATCGATCCGCACTCGAGACGGCAATCACGCTGTCGACCAAGGTACTGGACTTGGCTGGACTTCTTGACACGTCAACCTTGTGTGCGGTTCCGAATCACGATTTGCTTCTGGTCTCAAGCACCGATACGGGGCAAGATTTGGTCGAGCAGATTGTCTTAGAACTCGGCGCATCTAATGCGAAGCAACTTCAAACAACCGAGCCCGCTCAGGCCATCAATGACCGACGTGGGGCGCTCAAAAAAGAACTTCGAGACCTCGCCAAAATCCGTTCGGACAAGAATGTTGGAGCGGAGGTTCGACTGCAGGCATCAAAGCGATTTTCCAGGGTTCTTCAGCAACTCCGCCGAGCCCAGAATCCTTGAGTGGTCTTTGCTTCTTCGTGATCCGAGAGCAAAGAGCCGAGGGTCTGGTGCCGCAGTGACGGAGACTGATCAAGCCGCCCCTCTTCAGGCGATCCAATCGTGCATCACCTTGCCGTGTACATCAGTGAGTCGCATATCACGGCCACCGAAACGCTTCGTGAGCCTTTCGTGATCGATTCCCAGAAGATGCAGCATGGTCGCGTGCAGGTCATGAATTTCGACCGGCTGGTCGACGGCCTTGTAGCCGTACTCATCGGTGGCACCGTAGGTGCGTCCCCCCGCGATACCGCCACCCGCGAGCCACATGCTGAATCCGTACTGGTTGTGATCACGGCCGTCGGCGCCCTGGCTGAACGGGGTTCGGCCAAACTCGGCGCCCCAGATCACCAACGTCGTCTCGAGTAGTCCGCGCTGTTTCAGATCCTTGAGCAACGCTCCGATCGGTTGATCCACGGCGCGGGCGTTATTTTCGTGACCTTCCTTCAGTTTTCCGTGCTGGTCCCATCGGTCAGCACCTACCTGAGGGCAGGTGCACTCGATGAATCGAACGCCGCGCTCGACGAGCCTGCGGGCGAGCAGGCACTCGCGACCGAAGATCTTGGTCTGCTCGTATTCGGCGTCGAGGCCGTACATGCGGCGAGTCGACTCCGACTCACCGTCAATGCTGGTCGCTTCGGGAACGGAGAACTGCATGCGGAAGGCAAGTTCCTGGTTTCGGATGGCGCTTTCGATTTGGTCGTTCGAAGCGGTGCGGTTTCGACGGTCGAGCGCTTCGACCAAAGTGAGTTTTCGACGTTGTCGATCAACATCATCGCGTGGCTTCACATTGGCGAGTACTTCCTCGGCGGGCCGGAGCACCGAGCCTTGGTTGGTTGCCGGTAGGAAACTGTTGCCGAAACACTGGAGTCCACCGGGTGGAGTCAGCCCGCCATCAAGAACCACGAATCCAGGCAGGTTCCGGTTTTCGCTCCCGAGTCCGTAGGTCGCCCAGGCGCCCATCGACGGCCGACCAGCGAGTCCCAGCCCAGTATGAAGAAAGTAGTTCGCGTTGGTGTGCTCGTTGAACGGTGAAGTCATCGAGCGAACCACGAGGAGTTCATCGGCCATTTCTCGCACGTGCGGGAACAGATCGCTCACCGGGGTGCCGCAGGTTCCCCCGGGGCTGAACTTCCAGGGTGTCCCGAGGCAGTTGCCATTCGAGTCGAATTGCGTCACTTCCTTCTTCATCGGAAACGGCTGGCCGTGGTGGTCGGTCAGCACAGGCTTCGGATCGAAGGTATCCATCTGGCCTGGGCCGCCATCCATGTAAAGGAAGATCACACTGTTGGCCTTGGGCGCATGGTGCGGCTCGGGGAGCATGCCGTCTCGGGCGATTCGATACGGGCTGGCGGCGGCGACCGAATCCTCGTGCAGCAGCGCGGAAAATGCCGCGAGTCCAAAACCACCGGCGACCTGACGAAGCATCTGCCGTCGGCTGGTCGGGCCGGCGATAAATCGTCCACAGTGGTGCGAGGTTTGAGGATCGGTGTTCATGGGATCGGTGATTCAGTCGAGGTAGATGAACGCCTTGGTGTTGAAGAGGGCATGACCAACGTCGGCCCAGCGCTCACGTTGATCATCTCCTGCGGTGACGAAGGCGACGATGTCATCGAGATCTTCTTCCGAGGGCTCGACCGTGAAGGCCGCTCGCCACATTTGATCTGCTCTGGAGCGATCGTCGACCAGCGACGAATCGTCGAGGATCCGAGCCGCCCAGATGCCGGCCAGTTCATGCACGAGTGGGTCATTCAGCAATACGAGCGACTGGGCCGGGACGTTCGAAACATTTCGATTTCCGACCGTGGTGCTCGGCGGCGGCTGGTCGAACGCGGTCAGCATGGGATCGGGGAAGTTTCGCCGAACCTCGAGATACAGACTCCGCCGCCCGCCGCCGTCCATCGGGCCACTCCCACCCGGGCGGCCGCGACCAGTCATGAACGGGGTGAGGTGCGTCGCGACGGGTGGCCCACCAACCTGATCGTCGAGCCGACCACTGACTGCGAGGAGTGCATCTCGAATGGCTTCCGCTTGAAGGCGTCGGATTGGCGCAATCGCGAGAAGTTCGTTCTGAGGATCGACGGCCAGCAGGCGTGCCGCCGTTTCCGGAGTCGCCATGCTCGAGCGCCGATACACGCTCGACATCACGATCGATCGAATGAGATTCTTGATGGACCACTCGGTTTGGAACTGGGTGGCGAGATGATCAAGTAATGCCGGGTGCGAGGGCATGGTCCCGAGGCCACCGAAATCGTCCGTGGTGGTGACCAGCCCGCGGCCGAAGAGGTGATGCCACACGCGATTGGCCATGACCCTCGCGGTGAGTGGGTTTGAGGCGTCGAGGATCGCGTCGGCGAGTTGAATTCGACCGGAGCCATCGGCGGGTGGTGAGGGCTGATCGTTCGCAATGGAATCAATGAAGGATCTGGTCGCGATTTCGCCGGGTGCTCGATGTCCCCCTCGAACATAGATTGGCTGGTCGACGCCACTTCCTTCGTTGGCGGCGAGGACGCGTCGGGGATTCGGTAGTGGGTCGGCGATTTCTCGTCGTGTCTCGGTTGCGTGGATTCGTCGATCTCTTGCGGCATCGGCGGCAACGAGGTCGGTGCCCCAAAGCCCGGCGGCAATCAGCGGTTCACGAAGTGCGATGCCATTCACCTGGCGATTGGTCTTCGCCGACGTGGCTAGTGCGAATTCAAGAGTAAATTGATCTCGGTCGCCGTCGCGGGCGGGATCGATCCACTCGGGCCGGTCGATGATCGATGGAACACGACCAGCGTGATCACTCATCCAGATCGCATCGACTTCGAGGCGGCCGGGGCCATCATCGATTAACTCCAAGTGGGCGCGGCAGCCCGGCTGCAGTCGGGTGTCCATGACCACGTGTCGCCATCGGTCTTCGGTGGCGACGTCTTGTCGGTAACCGGCGAACAAAAGCGCGTTGAACTCATCCATCATCATGCCTTCGACGACCAAGCGGATCCGGGCGCCTTCGCCGGTTCCGCGGACCCGCCAGTGCAGGAACCGCTGGTCGAGCGTGAAGGTTTCGCTGCGCAGGGTTCCCTGAAGTCGTGATTCAAGCGAGTCGCTCGTCAGGGTGCCAGATTCGGTGGGTGATGCTGGCTCGGCGCCGTGACCATTCCACGCCCACCCCGTCGGATACCACCGCAAGTCAGGGGTTGACCGATCGAATGACTCCAGGACGGTCGCCGATTCGTCGATCTCTCGGTCGAACTTGGCCAGTATCGGTGTTCGAACGTCCTCGGATGAGATGCCCTGCTGAAAACCGAGGACGACCCAGGGATGCCACGGATGTTCCGGCGTCTGCCACGCGTCTTCCTGCAGCACGGCGATCCATCGCGCGAGGAGTTTGGGGTCAAGCCCTTGCTCGATGGCGATCGACGAGGCAAATTCAAGTTCCTGAGCATCCTCGACGGCGTTGAGATAGGAAGCGAGCATCGCCGGTTCGACGTGGTCCGGCTCGTTTGGCGCGGATCGGTCTTCGGCGAGCCGGGCGACCGCGGCCCGGATCACCCCACCCGGATCCTGGTACGCATACCCCTGATGCATCGACTGCACGTATCCCGAAAGCGCGTAGTAGTCGCGGGTCGAGATGGCATCGAACTTGTGATCATGGCAACGGGCGCACGCGACGGTGAGGCCGAGGAAACCCTGCCCGAGGACTTCTAGTTGGTTCGCGATGCGGTCGGATTGATCCTGCGTGACGTCGGTGGGTGCGTGCACCGCTTGGTGGAAGTACCAGAATCCGGTGCCCACCACGCTTTCGTTGGTTCCGTCGGTTGGGTTGATCCGTGGCTCGAGCAGATCACCGGCGATCTGCTCCCGAATGAATCGGTCATAGGGAAGGTCATCGTTGAAGGCGCGAATCACCCAGTCGCGGTATCGCCATGCTTCGCGGATGGGGTAGTCAAACTCATGGCCGCAGGTCTCGGCGTAGCGAACAAGGTCCAACCAGTGCCGCCCCCAGCGTTCGCCGAAACCGGGCGATGCGAGATACATCTCGACCAGACGTTCCCAATGCGCCTCGCTCGGATCGGCTTCGAAGGCGGCGACGATCGTCGGGTCCGGCGGCAGGCCGACCAGGTCGTAGGAAAGTCGCCTCACTTGGCGGTCGGGCGTGGCGTCCTTGGCGGGTTCGAGTCCGACACTTTCTAAGCCGCTGAGGATGAAACGATCGATGTCGGTTCGGATGAGTCTCTGGCGTTCGGGAGCGATCGAGGGTGGACTCGGGTCACCGACGGGCTCCCAGGACCAATGGCCGGCGTATTCCGCGCCGTCATCGACCCATCGACGAAGTGTCTCGATCTCCGCCGCGGTCAGTGGTTCCCCCGAAGGCGGCATCGGATCGAGGTGATCGGTGATCCGCTCGATGAGCAGGCTTCGTTCGGCATCGCCGGGGACGATCGCGGGATCACGTCCCGGCTTGGCAGGCGCGATGGCACCATCTCGGAGATCGAGCCGAAGTCCTCGCTTCCGGGTGGATTCATCGGGGCCATGACAGACGAAACATCGAGCGACCAGGATCGGTCGCACGTCGCGATTGAAGTCGACCGTATCACTTGCGGATGGAACACCGGCGTGGATGGCATCGTCTGGAACCGGAGCCTCGTCGGATTGAGTGAATCCGGAAGCCCACACCGATGCTGTCCCCAGCAAGGTCAGGGCAGGGGCCCATCGGCGAATCCCTCGAGGCTGATCACGGCCGACTTCCATGTCATCACTGTAGTGGCTCGACGTCAGTGGGCGAAACTGAATCGGGCGGGTGGCCCACGAAAACAGCTCGCCGAATGACGCGAGGGCCGTCCGAAGCGGACGACCCTCGTGGGGATTAGCGTAAGTCGAGTCTTTCTTCCGAGATCTGGAGGTGGAATCAGGCGGATGGTTTCCGTGATCGTCGGACGCCGGGGGCCTCGAGGGCCAGAGCGGTCAGGCCCATCGGACCGGGGACCGCCGGTGCGTAAGACGCGGCGGTGTTCGCGGTGGTCTCGACCGCTCAGCGTTCGACCGAATACGCGTCGTTGGAAATCTCCGCCCAGCCGTAGTGGTCGTTGCCTGCCCCGGCATCAAAGCGGATGCCGATCGCGAGCGCACGCTGAGGTGTGGTACTAAAGGTGGTCCAACCGATGTCGTTGCTGGTGGTGTGGTTATTCGCCGCCTGGTACCAGCTGTGCACGGTGTACGAGGGCCCGAATACGAAGGCGACGCCATTCAAGGCGCTGGCTCCGAACGTCTGAGCTCCACGCCATCGGGCGGGGTCCGCGCCGTTGGTGCCAGCGATGTTGTTGTATCCAAAGTCATGGCCGACAGTTCAGGTCTGAAGTGCGGCGTCTGCGGCTCCCGTCATCGCGACGGCAGCGATGCCGAAGGCACTCGCGTGCGTGCTGATTCGCGGGTACGCGTCGAGTCGTGAAGACCGCTTCGATACATGATTCTGGTGATTTATCTCATCTCTCCAGATTTCGACGCGGTCAGGCGTCTCGCGACATCAGCCACCACCAATGAAGAAAAGATCCCCGACGAACTGCTCAGGCCAGAGCCTTGTGAGTACCCATTCACACTCAGCCACACGATCGATTGCCTGTGAACCCCTAAAAGTGATCGGAAATGGCGTGGAAACACTAGAAAAATGCGGGTCGATAAACGTAAGCCAAGGCATACCAGTGGTTTGGGTCGGCATGCCTTGCTCCCGAATCGACGAAATGGCCTCACCGCGGGGAAATTGGGCGTCGTCGGCTGACAAATCGGGGCGCCTGACTGACGAAGATCCCCAAGAGCATGAGTCCGCAGCCGAGCATGGTTCGACCGTCGTAGGTCTCGCCCAGCAGCCACCAACCTCCGATCGCCGCGAAGACCGCCTCGAGGCTGAGCAGGATCGCGACGTGGGAGGGCGGGCTCTTGCGTTGCGCGACGATCTGAAGAAAGAATGCGATCCCGATCGCGAGGACCCCGGAATAGAGGATCTCCCAGGTCGCCTCGCGAAGGGCCCGACCAATGCCGAAGGCCTGCTCTGGTCCCTCGATCAGAATGGCCGCGATAAAGGTTGTGACGGCAACGATCGAGAATTGGAGTACGGCCAGTTCGATCGGATCGGTCTTGGGCGCATATCGCCCAATGATCTGAACCTGAACGGCCCAGCCAATCGCCCCGAGCAGAACCAACAGCGCGGGCATGTCAATCTGAAAACCCGCATCGCCGGTTTTGACACCGAGAAACCACATTCCCACGACCGCCAAGCCGCATCCGATCCAGGTCGCAAGGCCCGTTCGCACACCGATCATCAAACCGACCAACGGCGTGAACACCACGTAGAGGCCGGTGATGAAGCCAGCCGGGCCTGCTTCCGTACCGACAATTCCATACTGTTGGAGGGCCGACGCGAGGGCGACCACCAGTCCAATCAGGATCGACCCT
>Ga0222662_1000833_pt1 | contig 19625 bp, 20 predicted proteins | sample AntAcemetagen600_FD_179821 | JGI IMG/M metagenome (GOLD analysis project Ga0222662, IMG submission 179821) | Saline water microbial communities from Ace Lake, Antarctica - #600 | ecosystem: Environmental > Aquatic > Non-marine Saline and Alkaline > Saline | place: Antarctica: Ace Lake...
ACAAGTTCCGCTTCACGGCCACCTCGGCCAGTTGGAACGTCACGTACTTGGCGTGTCACCTTCGCCCCGAAACCGTGCCGACAAGTAGGAAGCGAGCGATATTTCCCGGATTCCTCAGCGTCCACCGTCGGATAACGCCCAAATTACGCTCAGCTTGCCTAGCGACCGACACGCCTTCGCGGACAGCAAGAAAATCAGTATCTCATCACTTTAATCTACACATGCTGATTACGATCTTGCTGTAAGCGAAATCAAAATACTTATATTCGTCAGTAGCAATGAAAACCGTACTCAATTAAAACGTGGATGTTTCTCAGAAATAGTGAATCGTTAAAATAGGGGAATCCTGGTTAAAATAATGAGCTCGAATCGTAAGAATATAGCATTTTAAAAACATCTTCCACCGATTTAAAATCCCCTAAGTGGTTAAGGAATAAGGATTTGCTGTATTGCCGCCCAATTAAGGTATAGTGACTGTCTTCTTCAGAGAAAAGGATTAAAACCTTGATTACATTTTCGGCCATAATTCAGCTGAAATTCTCCTCGTCTAGAGCGCGTCACAGATAACCATAGCGGTAGCCACAGTGTGTAATGTAGTTCCTGCTTTCTGTGCTGGTGATCTGATCGAGGAGTCTGCCACAGGCTGCCCACAGACCTGATACGGTCCGTTCTTCCGCGCTTTTGATCAACCATTTAAATTTGGAAAAAGCCTGTTCAATCGGATTCAGGTCAGGACTGTAGGGAGGCAGGTACCACAGTTCGGCTCCCACGGCTTCAATCGCTTCTCGCACTTCTGATCGCTTGTGGCTGCTCAGGTTATCCATAACCACGATATCTCCTTCTTGGAGAACAGAGACAAGATGCTGTTGTACGTAAGCCACAAACACATCACCATTGATCGCTCCATCAACAACGAGGGGAGCCACTAAGCCGCTGGTTCGTAAACCGGCCAGGAATGTGGTCGTTTTCCAATGCCCGTGGGGCGTCCTGGCAATCAACCGAGTACCTTTTAATGAACGTCCTCTGGGACGCGTCATATTTGTTTTTGCCCAGGTTTCGTCGAGAAAAACGAACCGTTCCGGATCCAGTCCCTGCTGTCTAACTTTCCATTCAGCACGACGTTGTTGAACATCGGGGCGGTCCTGCTCTGATGCGATCAGAACTTTTTTTTGAGAGTGAGTTTTAAGCGTGATAATGCGCGACACAACGTCTGACGACAGAGCGCTGTGCCAAGCTGATCCTTCAATTCCTGCAGAGTGATATCTGGTTTATCAGAGACTGCAGTTTGAATTCGATCTGCCAGTGAATGCCACTGGGGAACTCGTTTACGCCTGGTGGCAGGGCTGGTTTTTCCCCGATCTCGAAACTTTTGTTTGACCCGTCTAACCCACGATTCACTGCATTGAAATTGCAACGCAATCTCCCGGGTTGTTAAACCGGCTGCATACGCTTTCAGAACTTCGAGGCGGCGTTCTTTGGAATAAATCAACATGTAAAATCCTCCATGAAATGAGACTTCACCAGTCTACCAGACTTACCGCATTCGCGTTAGACTAAAATGTGACGCGCTCTAAAAGGACACTGAGAACCTTACATAACAACTGGAGCAGTTTTTGAAAAGCAGACCACTGCAATTACATGGGGCAGATACTTGCCTGACGCCGAAGCTCACCCACGTCAAAATTCGTAATGGTTCCGGTGAATTGAATTCAGTTTGTTGCAGGTTTCTCTGGGAGAGACAGAATCACTTCATTTTGGGGAATTGCTTGAACTTCGATTGAGAGGGGAGAAGAGTCATAATCTCCGTACAACGGAGGGACAGCGCGTCCATGATCCCTGGTATGCTTCGTGATTCCATCTGCGATAATAATCTGCACCACGATCGCCCGATGTTTGCCTGCGGCGGCACCGTCGTTCGGAGTATATGTGCCGAGTACGAAAGTGCCGTCTTCTTGAATTGTTCCGGTCGCGGATGTCCCATGTTCTGTCGACTCTAATTCGATGGTCCCAGTCCGAACCGGCTCACCGTCAGCAAACTGAACACGGCCTGAAACCGGGTAGGTCGGTATCTTATCGGAACCACAACCAGAGCTGCAAATCAACAATATGAGAATGACCCATCGCATTGCTCAAAATTCTCCAACCGTTTCGCCATCATGGCGATTCGCAAGGTGACCTAAGAGGCGCGTGTTGATTGATGTCGAAATGGCGCGCACGCTGCCGTCTACCATCGTGAATTGCACAAAACCCGTGTGTGAGCTTCCAAAGGAATACGATCCTGCCCGATAGTCATTTTGATGGTGCCCCAGCGGCACACCCGGCCCCGCGATGCGAGAAAAATTTGTCAAATGCCGACCTAAGTAGGCGGGACCATTGAATGGTGTCTTATTTTTCCAGGTTCCCATTACGTGATTTTCGCCGATCAGTAAAGTATTGCTTGCCCCATCAGTCACATCTGCGATCCGAACTTTATCTAGCCAGTTTCGCTCGATGCCAGACTCGTCTCCCATCGGTCGACTGGAGATAATCACTCCTGTGCCGTTGCCGCCCCAATAGAAATCGGTGGGTTGACTGATCGCTCCTGGCGACAGATCACCATGGTTGGCAGCATAGTCCGCCACTGCGCCGCCGGGAACAGTTTGAGTCCCTGCTGGACAACCGCAGGGAGCAGTGATCGTCACGCTTTCCTCATCGACCACAGCGGTATCGACAGAGTGCCGCTCTGGACAGAGGAAAACTGGCAAAGCCTGCTGGCGGGCCGACTTGGGATTCAGACCGTAAGTAAGATATTCGTCCCACTGGGCATGCAGAGAGGACTGCTCCATGAAGGGGAGGAGTCTCACAAGCCAGGTTGGTTCGTCCAAACCAACGAGCGTGCCGCCATCATTGATTGCAGTGCGAGGAATATTCAGTATCAGCCTGGCGGGAGGAAATGCACCGTGGGTATCGTGAAAGGAATGAGTCGCCAGTCCCAGTTGCTTAAGATTATTCGCGCACTGAGTCTTTCTGGCAGCAGCGCGCGCTTGCTGAATCGCTGGCAGCAATAGAGCAATCAGCAAACCGATAATGGTGATCACGACGAGTAATTCAATAATGGTAAAACCCGGTGATCCTCTTTTCAATTTCACTTGAGATCGTCGCACGTAGGCCCGCCTGCAATAGATAAAGGGTTATTTGTTTCCAGCCTGTATAAAACATTAAGCATAGATAATACGCAGAATCTCCAATGTGGAATAATACAGAAGTGATTCAAGAAGGTAGAGCAGGTTTCTGTCTGTAGAGTAAAAGGTCTGGCAGCACTGTAACCTGCAAATACATGCTACACTCAAATGTATAGGTGTTGCAAATGATTTATGTTGGATTTTATCAAATTACTACAGTCGATACCGCCAGTTCATAAACCCACTTTAGGCTCGGTTAGGATTTCTCTCACCTCTCAGTCCTACACAGTCATTCATACTGGATACATTGAGCATAATGTCACTTCGACGCTCGTCCTGTTATAGCTCTACGATCTGTAATCGAGATCCTTTTTGCGCAATCTGATTGGTAAGGGTAGAACGTGGAGCATTGGAAAAAGACGCATCTTCTTGAATTGATTCATTTACCCGGTGAATAGAATTAAACAGATGTGACTTTACTTCTCCTTCGCTGAAAAAGGTTGGTCTTGAGTTCTAATTATATTGAAACATATAAACACATAGATATCACTTGCAATAGAATTGCAAGTGTGTTAGTTTGTTATTACTAAAGTATTCAGGACGATCTGGCACAGGGTTTTGAATGAATTTAAGCAATGATTCGGAAAACGCTGAGTATTCGATTTCTTGGATTAACAATGAGTTCAACATCCTCGAGATATTCTGAGAATGGTCATCAGGTGAAGAAATGCAGTATATGAAAATCACGGGAATTTTCTATTTGTTGATGGGGATTTGCTTTTGGGGAGGTTGCTCTTCCGGTCAAGATACCGGTGCTCAGTCTCCCAGTCATGAAGGGGCTCACGATCATGAGGAACACACTCATTCTGATGATGATCACCCAGAAGATTATGTATCAGCCGTAACAAAGCTTCAAACCTTAAACGATGTGATTAAAAACGCATTTGCAGAAGACGACATGAAAAAAGCAGACCCACCAGTACATGAAATTGGACATATCCTGGAATCAGTACATTCACTGGCAGAACAAGCTTCCTTTTCTGCATCTGATAAAAAGTCGATTGATACTGCTGTTGAATCATTATTCGAAGCATATGCCGCTATAGATGAAAAACTACATGGTGGGAAAGGGGCCAGTTATTCTGATGTAGAAAGAAAAATAAAACCTGCATTGGAATTTCTGAATGATAAAGCAAATTCACTGAAGGAGAAGACAGAATAGTGTCTCTTACTGGTTTGGTTCACTTCATTCTGTTTTGTCTAACTATACAGATCTGCGGATGTGGATCCGACGTGTCTCCTCAGGGACTCCACTACAGACAAAGATATTTCCTCTCTGAAAAACCAGAAGGGGCTATCTCCATCGAGCAGGCTCGACAGTCTGTTCAGGAAGATGAGAATATTACATTGTCTGTCAGGATAGGATCAAAGGATATACCACAGTGGTGGACTGAGGATAAGGCAACCATGATAGTTTCTGAAGGACTGCAAGGTTCTCACTACAATCTTGCCGATGGTCATGACCCGGAATCATGTCCATTTTGTCGCTGGAAGTGGAAAGCTGAAAATGCCGCTGCTTTTGTTGAATTCAGAGACAAAAATGATGCGATTATACCATTTGACTGCAGGACATTGTTTGGGTTTAAAGAGAACGATCAAGTGGTTGTCAACGGAAAAGGACATCTGAACGAAGATGGCTTTTTAGAACTGGTTGTTGAGGGACTGTTTGTACCTTCTCAGTAGTCTGCTGAATTGTAATACATGCTGAATTATTTTGAGAAGCCAATCAGCCGTATCATATGGGAATAAACCCATGGTTCAATTGAAGAAAGACTTAGATCCGGAACAGGTGACACAGATTCGATTACTCCTGCAAAGCGCAGGTATGAAATCGACAACTGCCAGGATTTTAGTGTTAAATGCTCTTCTGAAAGCCAGTGAACCGATAACGCATGCAGAAATTGTTTCGAATTCAAATCTCATAGGTTTTGACAAATCCACGATCTATCGGAATTTGACAGATTTATGCAAGGCAAACTTGATCTCTCGATTTCATCCACCTGGAGGTGTCTGGGAGTATCTGATCTTAAGTACCGAGGAATAAGATCCGGGTTTATATCTAGTTCTAATACTTCTGACAGAGATAAGAGTGGCGTTGGCTGGCTCTGATAATGAACTTCAAGCTACATTATATTTTTACTCACAGAGTCAACTTAAACCGTAACAGAATGTTATGGTTTGAGAATGCCGAGCTCCTCCCAGTGACCAGCAAGTTCTTCTTCGCTACCCTCACATAAAAAAATTCTGATGGCAGCCCATGTCGTAGCCATTTGTTTCGCGCAAACACTCTTTTTCTTTTCTTTTTTCCACTGATTTACGGTTGTTTGACGGTAATTTAATCCTTGAGCTTCAAGGACCCACATCTCATAGGAGTAGATCCATTCTATCAAGTCTGCGAGTAAAGACCGGCATTCAAAAAATATATCTGGATTGGGGGTCGTTAATTTAGGGAGGTCTTCGACTCGCCAGGCTGGTTTTTTTAAAGTTGATGATTTGGTGTATCTAGGACGAAAGCTATATCGTTGTAAAAAAATGCCCCCCCAGCGATCATCACCATAAAAGACGCCAAATCCTCTCAGAATCACGCGCGCAGTTTTTGATAATTCAAGTTGATAGATGCTTGCCGCTTTACTACCAGCGGGTTTTTCAATTCGTTCAAAGCCATTTCGAAGCAGCAGATTGTCAGGCTCACAATCAACATCACGTCCCCAGCACCATAGCTGTTGATTAAAGAGATCCGTGCTCAGTTTGACAGGTGAGGTGAACTGACCGATCCGAAAGACAGACTTTTTTTTATTGTTTTTATTTCTAGCGGGACCACTCATTACAGGAACTTCTATCATTGTATTATTTGATCTTTCTCAATAGTCATGCCTACATAAGAAGCCAGTTACTTCCCCAAGCCAGGACCAGGGCAAACAAAATCGCTGCCGTTGCCTGTCTGGCAAGTAATGCTCCTGTTTTGCTCCAGGAAATTTCCCGTCCAATCGTTAAGGCTGTTACCAGGCAGGGAAAAAGTACTCCCGCTAGATAAACGGCAGTCATCACCTGAGGAATTGTCATTGCCAGAGAGGATTGTGTCTCTGACGCCAGCGGAGTTAGTGGGAAAGGAAGGAGTGAGAAACATCATTTCTTCTGGCCAGGATTCAAATGAAGCACCGACTCCTTTACGGTCTATTATCAGCAGGCTTTCGATGCCAACATCAAGCAGCATACAACCCAGTCCGACCCCTGCGGCTCCTGCACCAACGATGACGACATCATATTCCTTCATGGCAGACTCGTCTCACTCTCTGCTTGTAGAGGATTCTGCTGGTTGAGGGGGTGAGATTCCGTGCCTGAATCATCATCCATCTCTGAAGAGGCTTCCTCGATATCATCGTCGACTTTGAACGGATCAGAATATTCCGACCAGACATCGGGACCTTGAAGCCATTCGGGATCTTGAAGTAAGCATTCATCCAAGACGGCTCTAATCCGCATCTCGTCCATCTCAGTGCCGATAAATACGAGTTCCTGACGACGATCGCCATACTCTCCTTCATACTTGGAAAGAATTTCACGCGCCTGTTCTTCATCGACGTCCCATTCCTCCGGTTTGATCGTGGACCACCAGTAGCCTGCCGGGTCAAACCGCATGGAAATTCCGGCCTGCGACCAAAGACTGGCTATGTCATTTTGAGATGCGAGCCAGGCGAATCCTTTGCTGCGCAGTACCTGATCCAGCCAGGAATCGTCCTGGTCTAATGCATGCCAGAGCCGTTCCGGATGAAAAGGGCGTCTGGCTTGATAAGTGAAACTCTGGATGCCATATTCATCGACTTCTGAGTGAATTTCTTCGCGTGGGGTATCCAGCCAGCCAGTGTGCGAAGAAGCTGTTTCTAGATCAAACAGCCCTGTTCCCAAAACTTGTTTTAAATCGACTTTTCCGAGTGAGGATTCGAGGATCTGGGCCTTTGGGTTCAGGTGCTGAATCACAGCGTGCAGTCGATCGAGTTCTTGCCTGCTGACGAGGTCTGATTTATTGATCAGAATAATATTGGCGAATTCAACCTGGTCGATGAGCAGGTCTACAATGTTACGCCGATCGTCATCGCTCAGTCCCATCTGCCGTTCAACCAGATCTTCGTGGGACTGGTAGTCACGCTGAAAATTTGCGGCATCAATGACCGTAACGAGTGTATCAAGCCGAGCATAATCCGAGAGACTGTTTCCACTTTCGTCTTCAAAGGTGAATGTTTCGGCTACAGGCATCGGCTCGGAGATGCCCGTTGATTCGATCAACAGATAATCAAACCGCTGTTCCTGTGCCAGGCGGCTGACTTCTACCATCAGATCTTCTCGAAGCGTGCAGCAGATGCAACCGTTTGACATCTCTACCAGTTTTTCCTCTGTACGGCTGAGAGTCTGATTGCCGTCTTTCACCAGGGCTGCATCAATGTTGATTTCGCTCATGTCATTGACAATAACGGCGACTTTAAGACCGGCCCGGTTGGATAAAATATGGTTGAGCAACGTTGTCTTGCCTGCTCCCAGAAAACCAGACAGGACGGTGACAGGTAGCTTATGAGCGACACTTTTAGAACTCTGAATCATGTTAACTCCATTTGGGTATTCTAAAATAATAATTGATCGGGATTTTAATCGTCGAATTATTTCACTGTTCGAATTCAGTTTAAATCTCTCAGGTAAGCATCGACCATCCGCCGATGCGTGTGATGAATATCAGAGACCAGCCGTCGAATTTCCTCGTGTTCTTCATCTTCGATTTCATGTGTCAGCAGTTCCAGTTTTTCCCGTAGAAGCTGTGCTTTCCAATGATGATATTCACTGAGATTTAGATTTCGTAAATAGACGCCGACTTCCAGTTTACGGGTCCAGTCGTCATAGATGTCTATCCAGTATTTTGAATGCGATTTATTTCCAGACAGTGCTCCGGACAAAGCTTCAGTTTTAGCGATCGTCATCTCTTCACAGATGACTTCCGGCGACGGGTAATAGGAAAAGCAGCCGACACCACTGGCAACGATCAGACCGACGAGAATCAAAACTCCTAGAACTGGCCCCGGAAGCACGATGTCATATTTTCCGGTACGAACTGGTTCCGCTTTTTTTAGCCAGTTTTCGATACGCGAGTTGCGATCAAAGAATCTCAGGATAAAGCCTGCCAGAATCACGCAGCCCAGAATACCCGCTGAATAGATTTCATAAGGATCGACGACATGTCCCAGCTTCTCTTTTGCGGTTTTATAGAAGTTGGTCGTTCCCGAACTGAAGGGCTGGCAATAAATATCGAATGCATGTGTATGGTCCGCTGGCTCGATATGCGTCGGGAACAGCGGTTTTTCCACTCCGTATGCCAGACCGATGACGATCAGCAACAGGAGGGAAAACCAGACTATCGTTTTTTTCCAGTTGTAATTTCGAACGATCCAGGCAACCAGTCCCAGATTTACGCCGGCACCGAGCACCAGCAGAATGAACGCAGCTCCGACCGAGTTGGCATGCTGAAACATCGAACCCAATTGGGACATTGCCAGCATGGGAGTGGCGTAAACGGGAATCGCAATCCCGGTCATCAGCAACGGGGCATAAGGGTTGTCGTAATTGACCGATCGCTGCAAACTGCTCTGTGGTAATACCACACCCAGGAGTGCGACCCCCGCCAGCCCGATCATAATATAGATCAAACTGCTCCCCGAAGCTTCTTTGACGGCGCTGACCCCAATTGAGATCATGCGTTTAATTCCGTAGGGGATCACCTGGTCGTCGGCTGGAAGTGCGGTCTTTTCGGGAAAGAGCCTGTCCCAGATGGTCCCTACTAGAGTCACGATCAACAGCGAGAAGAGTGCAAAAGCCAGGATTGTGACCGGTTCAGAAAGTGTCAGTCCGTAAAGTAATGAAAGCGGGTTGAACAGGGGAGCGGACATCGCGAAGGCAATAATGGTACCTCCTGCCAATCCTGATTTTTTCAACTGACGGGCAACAGGGATCACACCCAGCGAACAGACCGGTAGTAGCATGCCAATGACCCAGGCCCGGAACAGTGCTGCCCTGGTGCCTTCGCCAAACAGACGCCTGGTTTCTGCCGAGCCAAAGAAACGCTGAAAGATGGCTGCAATAAACAGACCGGCAAGAATAAAGGGCGCTGCTTCCAGCAGGCACTGCACAAAGCGGAGTGCGAATCCCCAGAGAATGTATTCAATCATGACAGAGTTCCGTAACAGGAATTATAGAGCAATTAAAGGTGTGTTTTATAAAATTCAGCGGTTGAACTTTTTCATTTCAGAGGGTGCGGAATATTGTTTTAATTTCGCAACCAGCAGAAAGTAGCGACCGACCAGCGAAGGTTCGACATCTGAAAAGTCAATCTGCTGAAAGACAGTCATCAGCTCGGTTGAAAACAGCTTGACTTCATTCCAGTCCCGGTGTTTCAGTTCGCTGTCTGCGGCCAACTCGGGGATCCAGTCAATGATCTCAACCAGTTCCTGTTGTTTTTTCTGACTGCCCTCCGATTGACTGTGATTCAGCAACCATCTCATCCGTGTGTCCAGTTCTCTGACAGTCGCGGTATATGATTTGGGTTTGTGCTCCGGTATATGATGTTCAAGGTGCTGATCTTCCGTGGCTGATTCCGCAGTCTGTGTGCAGCCTGCCTGAAGCGAAAAGAAGAGGCCGCATAAACACAAAGTTGTGATGATCCTAAATCGATTTTTTAATACGTGTTGATCTTGCATGTGCTTACCAGTCAGAACAGAGGAAAGAATGGAACCAATCACAAGTTTAAATTCAGTTGTTAGAAGGTAATGCGTAATCGGGTAGCTTTACGGATTTGAGTATCTCATCAATAAGAACCCGGTTTTCGGACTGGTCGACACCCAGTCGGACGCTGAGCACCGGCAGCGCTGTTTCCAGGAGATCATCTGGAATCACATAGCTCCGCTGGTTTAAAAATGCATGCGCCTGAGCAACTCGCTGCCAGGTCAGTAATCCACGAGGACTTAAGCCAAGCGCGAGATGAGGGTGTTTTCGAGTCGCATTTCCGATCTGCACCAGATAGCGTTGAACGGATTCTGCAACAGGAATCGAAGCGATCTTCTGCTGCATTTCCAGCAATTCTTTCTCATTGAAGACCGGTTCCATATCCATCGCAGTATCAGAGTCCTGGTCGATGGCCGCGGCCAGCATGCGTATCTCATCAATTTCTTCCGGATACCCGATCGTCAACTTCATGGCAAACCGGTCGAGCTGCGCTTCGGGCAGGGGATATGTTCCGTGCTGGTCAATGGGATTCTGGGTCGCAATCACAAAGTACTCGGGCGACAACTGATAACGGACCGCATCTACGGTGACCTGTCTTTCCGCCATCGCTTCCAGCATGGCACTTTGCGTCCGGGGAGTTGCTCTGTTGATTTCATCGGCCAGCATAATGTCAGAAAAGACAGGCCCTTCTCGAAATTCGAATTCATGAGTCTTCTGATTGAAAATATTAAAGCCGGTAATATCACTGGGAAGCAGATCGGGTGTGCATTGCACTCGGGCAAATCTGCCTCCAATCAATGCGGCGAGCGTTTTGGCCAGCATGGTCTTGCCCAGTCCAGGGTGGTCTTCCAACAGCAGATGACCTCGAGAAAGCAGACAGATCATCACATTCTCGATTACGTCTGCTTTTCCTTTCAGTGTCCGGTTCAGACAGTCTCTTAACTGTTCGATTTGGGAATATTCCTGCTGCAATTCCATAGCGTTATTTTCTAATAGTGTCGTCATGAGTCCCTGTTTCTAAAAAAATGAATGAAATGATTTATCAGGGGGACTGTTTTATCCAGCGTGCTTCGTTAATGATCCGGTGGCAACAATTGCTGATCAGATCACCTGCGGGCGCTTGCGTATTGTCGGCTGAACTGGGGGAGAAAGTCGCCCAGTTTACATATTGAACGAGTTCGGACAGACAGGTGGTATTGATGGCTAAGTTCTCTGCCTGTTGCTGCAACCACTGGTTCAGAGGCATCGTGACCGGCCGCTTCAGACCTTGACCTCGAATTCGTAATTCGAGCAGCCACAGGGTTCTGAATATGAACCGGCGAGTATCCCGGGGCCGAGAAACCTTGAGCCACCCGGTCACCAGGAAATCGACGAGTTGATATCGGAAGAGAAAAAGGCAACTCAAAATACCGACCGTAGCTAAAAAGAGAGCCCAATGATTTTGAATCCAAACTGAAATACTCAGAATCGCTTCAATCGTTCTTTCGTATAATGATAACGGGGGACCAAGAACCGCATATCCGGCTGTGGGCTCGATCGTGCACCAGTCACTTGAACTCGGTCCGACTTGCACTTCCACCCAGAAGTGCACATCATCCGCATGGACGGGAGTGTGGTCGGATTTGATGTCGTAGTCTTCCGGGCTGGCGTAAAATCCACTTACCAGCCTTGTGGAATACCCCAGGGTCCGGAGCATCAGAGCGGCGGATGATGCAATCAGATAGTCTGGGCCTGCTTTGCTTTCGAACAGGAACCGGTCCAAGGGGAGCGCCTGTTTTCCATCGTAGGTGATCGAGCGATCTTGCGGGAACTGCTCACGGTGGTATTGCTCAATCCGTTTGATCTTTTCCCAGTCATTATCAATTCCACTCACCAGGTCTTCTGCCAGTTTTCTTATTTTTGTAATCACAGGAAACTTCGGAAGTGCAATATAATGTTTCTTCTGGTTTGTCAGCGTGGCGTATTTGACAGAACGAAATTCAATCAATTTCCGATCAGGAAAATGGCTGATCAGATGCATGGGGACCAGCCGGGGTAATTCCTTGCGGTCGAGTTTTACAATGCTTTCCTGATGCCAGTCGAACATGTCAATCCGATCAACCAGATCGATATGGATTTCTCTCAAATGCAAAGGGGCAGGGAGCTGGTTCGATTTCAGATGATTGTTGGTGACGACATGCAGTTCATTTCTGCATTCCTGGGACAGGGTATGCGCCTTGCTGTTGACCACGATGTATGGTTTTTCAAAACGCTCTTTGAGTAAAAAATGTTTCTGATCCTCTTTATGCATAGGTTCCTTGAACCAGTTCACTCCATCGAAGATGTCATAGGTATCCATTCTCAGATGCAGAGGAGTCCTGCCGGAGATATGCAGCAGTGCATCGGACGAAATACCTTCCGCCGATTTCTCTTCGGCCGTTTTCTGATTTCGAGCCGTTGAAAAGTGGCGGTTGATATTCTCGGCATCGGGGAGTTCTTTTTCTTCGATCTTTTGATCTTGCATTCTCAGCCCGATGGCCCGATCGATATTTTTCGAGATTTCGCCTTCATCTTCGTAGGTATCAGACATAATGTCGTACAGGCTGGGATCGTCTGATGACATAAAAGGTGCATTTTCGATGGGAGCAAAGCTGCGAATATCATACTTACCCGCGACCAGCAGTTCTCCGTCTCCCAGTCCATCGCGGGCATGGATATCGCCTCGACTGTCGCCGCCTGAACTGGGAAGTATGCCTTTAAATGCATGTACAACCGGATTCTCCCCGGAAAAGGAGAGAATCAGAAATAGAAGTAGTGCCAGCGAAGAAAGCAGCAGATATTTACCGAGATTCTGTTTCTTTACCGCCGGAAGCAGAGCAATGCTGAGTGTGGTCCAGTAAGAGTAAAACAGCCAGAAAAATCCTAAGATCAGCTCCAGCCCCGCGAGGATGATCATGTCCGGTCCAGAATAAGTTGTTGCGGCACAGATAATTAAAAAGATCGATCCCCAGGCGGCAAACTGCTGATACTTCTTCCAGCAACCGGCAGCAGCCATGACCAGGAAGGTGTTCTTGACAGCGAACATCAGAATCAGTTCGAATGGCCTGCCAGTTCCGAAGGCCATTCTTTGAAGCGGTTCCCAGAGCAGGCTCATCAGCATCACAGCCAGTAGGATGAGATTTACAGAGGATTCTTTCGTGTTCTTTTTTTTGAGAGAAAGAAAATACCGTGCGCCCAGAATTGCCACCGTCGTTTCGATCAGGAAATTGACAGCGATCCAGGTGTGGGAGTACCTGCCACTGGCGTCTGATATGCAAAGAGCCAACGCACCCGTCAATACCATCGCGATGGTGACGAATTGCAGAATGCGGCTCTCATTCATCTTAGACGAATTAATTGGCATGGCAGGCTTTCTTCCAACTATCAGCAAATGTCATTTCCCGGCTTTCTTCCGGGGTATTCAGCCGCATCCAGGGTTCACAGGGGCAGGCAGAGCTGTTGGGGGATTCCTGCAGCGAAGTATCCTGAACCATAATGATTCGGGAGTGATGCCGGGAAGAATCCCTTGTCAGCTGCTGCGCGTAACCGCTGCTGTTGGTGATGATGAATTCTGGCAGAGGGGATTTGATATGCTTACATTCGGTAGCAGGCAGACCATCTATCGGAATACAGGCCAGTTCGTCCAGCAGCTTGAACTGGTCTCTCTGGTTGCCTTCACAACGAAACAGCTGGTTACCGATTTGACACTCCACCGAGGCATGTTGTTTTAACAGGGAGTGACAGATGCTGGCAGTGATGCGAATGACTGCCTCCAGAGATTCCCGGTTCCCGTTTTGATAGTGTGACCGATTGAGGTCGGGAATGACTCGCAGGGCACAGACCGCCGCTGCCTGACGCTCTGTGACAATCATCTGCCCTTGTCGAGCGGATTGTGACCAATGGACCCGTCTCAGAGAATCTCCCAGACGAAACGCTCGAGTGCCGATGACATCCCCATAATCGCCTGCGCGATGCGAGGCGAATTGATCTTCGCTGGAACTGACTTCTCTCAATTCAGGCAAGAAAGCCAGTTTTGAAATCTCGGGCCAGACGATCAGCACGGAATCCATCGAAAGCGAGATCTTCTTTTTAAACAAGCCAAAGGGGAATCCTGTTTCCAGAAATGCGGTTTTTGTTGAATAGACACCTCGTTTGCGGGGAACAAAACTCCAGGAATACTCAGTGGTTTTCCAGCCCGGAATGCAATCGATGGCAACCTCACACAAGTGATCTGCATGATCTGAAAAAGGGTGTCTCAGATACACGCCCCAGGCGGGCCACGGCCAGTGGTTCTTTACGATCAGCCTGGCACCGACGGACTCACCGCATCTGGTACGAACTCTGTTAAAAGAGAGCTCTGCCGTGAGTCCCTTAACGCTGATCCAGGGCCACAGTACGCCGAACAGTATGATCAGAGCCAGGGCAGCCGCGATGTAAAGGATCGCTGTATTGACAAGTAACCCACAGATGAAGGCTGTTAGAATGCTGATAGCCAGACACCAGAATGGATTCTTCATCCAGTAAAACCACTTGTTGAACTGGGGACAGAAATCATGATGCAGCATCTGATTTAACGAGTTCAGAACCGAATTGTTGTCTTCAATCTGCTCTTTCACCTGACGTTCTTCGATGTCTGGCATAAAACACCTGCAAATGAGTGGATTATTGAATTGAATGCTCTGGATGATCAATTATTTCCACTCATTTAATGTAAATCAACATGTAGTTGCAAACATATTGCATAAAAGATGAAAATGCATAAGAGTTGAAAACATATGTGCAATTTAATCCTACCAGAATGATAAGTGAGACCTCAGTTTGAATGTGGTGGAATGTTCACCTGCAGCCAGGTCAGTGATCGCCAGAAGAAGTGAAAGGCAAAGATTGCCAGAAAAGTGGCTATTGGAGAGGATTTCAGAACAGGATATTTGAATGAGTGGGTGATCATCCGTTGGAGCAGGATGAAAACAAAAGCAATCAGGGTGATTGTAGGCATGGCCTGTGAACCATAAATCGCCCCGCAGAGGATGAATGCATAGGTAATTGCATTTGCGTGTGAGGAACAGACTAACCACTCTTTTTTGACGAGCCAAGTCAGGAAATAGCCCAGCAAAGCTCCGAATAGAATTCCGCACAATGATGAGATCAGTGCCTGAATCCGGTCGGAACCGTAAAGAGATTGTGATAAGGAATGTTTAAGATGGACAGGCATTAAGTCCGGCCAGATTAGAATCGTCATGCAGGCAATCAGAAGCGTGGTGAGCAGGGAGGATCGCGGTACCCGAAAGTCATCTGAGTTGATCAGTGCCCAACCCAATATGGTGGTCAGCATGAAGCAGTGCAGCAGGTATAGTCCGACCAGATCCCATTTTGTATAAAATAAAATCCAAAGTACTCCGTTATAAAGATTAGGAGGACGCACGGGAATATTGGCTCCCCCCGAAAGCAGCTCTTGAAAATACAGAGTCAGAAATATTACTGCGACAGAGATCTCAACCAGGGGATATCGAATGCTGATCGGAGCCTGGCAGGCTCGACATCGCCCTTTCAGGCGGCACCAGCTGATGATGGGGATGTTATCTGATAGATGAATCGGCGCTCCACATTTGGGGCAGCCAGAACGGGTGAAGGTCAACGGAATCTTCCGGGGCACACGATACACAATCACATTCAGGTAGCTGCCAACAGATGCTCCGATGGCTAAAAATGAAACCGTGGCGAAAAAGCTGGTTGCATAGAGCAAAATTCGGTCGGAAGTCGTCTGATCATCGATCTGTGATGATGAGACACTCGTTTGCGCGAGAGATGCATCAGTAAAAAGTCTGATCGTGGGCAGCAACAAGCAGAAAGCAATAAACAGCCCTATGAGTAGCAACCCAAACAGCTTTAAGGGCCCCAATGATTTCCGGTCATGCATGATGAGGTCACTGATTTTCTGGTTCTAATTTCAATAGATCGAATAAGATCAGAGTCAAAATCATAACCGCGACAGTCGGCGCTGAGAAGGGACCATACTGGAATGAAAAAAATCCAGCAGGGTCGGAAAAGAAACAGGTCAGGCCGAGTAGAATCAGAACCAGCAGATTGAATTTCATATTCCGCGAACGGTTGAGTGTATTCGTAAACAGTATGAATGCGATCCATAAAAATGCAGCGCAGAGTGCCGCTGCGAGATAAGACTCGGCTAACTGGGATGCCCAGAACAGGCATCCCAGACTTGCGTTAATCATCAATACGATCTTTGCATATTCGATGAACATCCCGTTATCGACTTCTCCAGACTCATGATGATGCTGAGAAAATGGATCGCCAGTTAAGCATATCCCGTATTCTCTGTCAGGTATTAGAAATAAATAGTCTTAGGTATTGGCGTTTGATCACAGTGTTTTATTATAATGACTAAGCATGTAAAGTGCAATTAGATTGCATGTGAGTACTGTGTGCGATACAAGAAGGAAGCGGTCTTCTGTAGGCTGGGACTGATTATTGACAGGTCATTTGGACACTTCTCAGCTCTATTCCGAAATACACCGTCTTTAAGACAGACTGAAGGTGATTGGCCACACTGTAGTAACTGTCTCCACTTATCTAGCCTTAATACCAGCGACAGAGTCGAACTCGCCAATGTCCGTGAATTCGTTACAATCGCTGTTCATCGTTAACTTGTGTTAAAACACTGTTACTTGCAACTCGATTGTCCAAAACCGATTCAGGCACAAGCGTGGAACAATTCAGCGATCATGACCGATGCGAAGAAGAAAAACCTGAAAGGGGAACATATCGCCAGTCGGTGCGCGATGGTGTCCTGGCAATCGTTTCTAAGGTTATCGGTCAGGGGAAAGCGCTTCTAACCGCGAACGGCTTGCAAGCTCTCCGTAACCTGAGTTCCTTGTTAGCAGCCACGGCTGTCGCTCAGGTTTGCGGGTTGGTTAGCGTCTTACTGCTAACCCGATCCCTTGGTGCTGATGGCTACGGCGTCTTTGTGTTTTGGTTGACGATACAGAATTACCTGATGATTCTCGGGTCGGCTGGTCTGCGTCCAATCATTGTGCGGGAACTCATCCGACGTCCCGATGCGCTGAATCGTTTATGGACGGCCTACGTTGCCATCACGGGGGGATTGGGAATTCTTCTTGCCGTCTTGACTATCGCAATCGGAGCCATCCTCACACCGACACCCTCTGAGCAGATTGTGCTGACAATCATCGCTATCGGAAACGTAGCAGCATGCCTGAACCCCTTACCGTTCTATGATTTCCGCCACGCCCAAGGTCGATCGGCAGTTATTATGACTGTTTCCGAAGTTACGGCGCTAGGAATTATTTCTGCCTTATACATATCCAACAATCTCTCGCTCCCAGCCGCCGCTTTAGTCTTTGCTGCCAAATGGATCGGCTCGGCGGCTTGGCTGTGGCTTATGTTACAGCGTGATCTTCCGGAAATCCGCTGGGACTGGTCGAAAAGTGAACCGGTTCGTCTACTCTCCTCCTCCTGGAAGCTGGTCGTCTCAGCCTTGCTGGGCACGATCCCTCTCACAGCGGGAATCCTGCTGGTACGCTTCTACCACGGCGATGCTGCCGCTGGAATTTTCGGCATCGCCATGTATGCACCACGGGCACTGCTGTTACTTGTCGGTCAACTAAATCGCGTCATCCAGCCACACATTATGGGACCTTACGGATTCAAATCCACTTTCATTGGTCGGCTTTTGTTTGTTTACACGATGTTCGTAGGATTCATTGCAATCTGCGGAGCCGCTGGTCTATGGTTTGTGATTACATACGTACTGTCATCGGACTTCCAACCGGCTCTCGATAGTGGAGTCATTATGCTCAGCGCCTCAACACTGCTGGCTGTCGGAGGGCTGTGTGTTCAATATATGGTTGCCATGAATCGCGAGCGTGTCGTAGCCATAATATACATTCTAATGGCGATGCTTTACCTTATTTCTGCAATAGTACTAATACCGCCATATACGATTCTTGGCGCCGCCTGGGCAATGAGCTTCTCCGCCATCATCATGAGTTCAAGCTCAGCATTGGCTGCGTATTTTCGTAGAACTGTGTTTCGTAAATCTTAGATGGATGGATACACGCTATCGTAGTTGAAGATCATTTTGTTTGAATGCCCCTATTTTGAGGGGCCTCACTGAGTCTAAAATCAGGAACTACCTATTCATGATTTTTATTTGATCAGAAATGTAGCAATTCCCCAATAAAAAAACTCTCACGACTTTTTCAGCTTTCAAAAAATGGACAACAGGTGACATAGAACAGTCTGTACTTTCGAGTCGTAGCCCATGGTGGGAGGAATGATATTACTTTATAAACGCACGATATTCGGAATATCGTCGCCGTTAAATCCTTGCTTAACTTTGAACGGGAAGTAATTCTGCAACAGTTCAATATCTCCCTGATCGTGATTTAATTCTGGAACATTAAATGTGGAATAACGTCCCATTACGCCATAGGAGTAGCCGCATTGGACAACATGGACATTCCGACAATCTATACCAAGCCGGACCAAATTGTAGAGCATGAGACCTGGGTTGAAGAGGTGTACGTGCCCCCCAACGATTGCAGATTTTGGTGGCGGCCAAATGAGGCAATACGCTCCATCGGGTGTCAGAACAGAAAAGAATTTTTGGAGAAATCGTTCCGTATCCGGGATGTGTTCAATTAAGTGAGAAGCAATTACCGCATCGAATAATTGATCACCGTTGTAAGTTTCGAACATTGTGCGGATATAGTGTGCTTGTTTATCTCGGTAATCAGTTTCGATTTCAGACTCAGGAAGAAAATCAATTCCCACGACGTCCGCACCGGTCTCTAGCAGATGCGGGAATAGTGCTCCCTTGCCACATCCCACATCAAGAATCGAATCGAATGAGTAGCAATTACAGAAGTAATTGGCGACTTCATCTCGACCGGATATTCTATTTATGTGACGATTGGAGTTGTTTTTTGGCCAAACTTCAACTCGTCTTACTTCGACTCCAAGCGATCTGAAGATTCTACCAAAGGTAGCCTTAATCATGATTTTTCCTTTTTCTGATTACTCGAGTCATTCCAATCTCCAATAGTTTTCACATCATTCTATCATAACCAGGGTTAATCCTTACGGATCACATGGTGTTGTGATCACGATGACTGATCAAGAACTGTTTCTCATCATTTTTGTTCTCTCATCCCACATGTATCCATAGGCTGTCCAAGTTGGATACGTTAGTGCGAGGATACGATTGACTAGTCTTCTATCAAGTGATTGGTATTTGTGAAGGGAAGACGTGTCAACGGATCTGGAAAGGTCATTATTGCCGTGCCCCTTTTGATTACTCAAGTAAGCCTTTTCGGACGTCAGCATCTCTGTCTCAAATTTCAATCCAAGTTTGGGCAGAAGAACCCGAAGAGTCTTTTCTGGCTCCAAGACGAAATCCTCATATCGGACAATCGGTAATTTGAGATCGAGCAGAGCCAACATTCTTCGATTATAGAAGGCACAAAACATTTCAAGCGTATCGAGATTGTTTAACAATTCCCCAAAGTCTTCATCAATGTCTTTCATCCATGAAAGCAAACGACCTCGAGTCGTTTTGAACTTCCTAAGAACTCCACTACGAGAACC